>Ga0123357_10003445_pt1 | contig 18130 bp, 10 predicted proteins | sample TergutEmb28metaG_FD_89873 | JGI IMG/M metagenome (GOLD analysis project Ga0123357, IMG submission 89873) | Embiratermes neotenicus P4 segment gut microbial communities from Petit-Saut dam, French Guiana - Emb289 P4 | ecosystem: Host-associated > Arthropoda: Insects > Digestive system > Gut ... | reverse complement strand
GTCTTTTGTGTCTTCTCTTTTTCCTTTTGCCTAGAGCTTCATTCACTGCTTTTTGTAGTGTGTTCTTTAAAGTTTACCATTCTACATCAATATTAAGGCTGCATGGTGAGTGCCTCAGATTATGCTCTAATCTCCTCTGATAAAATAATTTTATACTTGGGTCCTCCAACAAATGTACCTTAAAAATTTCTTCTTGCCATAGAGATCTTTTAGTAAATGTATATCATTTTTGAGGTAAACGAATTTTGTAAATTAATAAGTAATGGTCTGTAGCGACATTTTATCCCGTAAAAACTTTAGTGTCATTTACTAAAGGTGATAGTTTCTTGTTTGTTACAATGTAAGCTATAATGGATCTGTAACCTTGGGCAATCCACGTCATTTTATGAATCTCTTTATGTCTGAAAAATGTGTTTGTTATTTTTAATTCATTTACTGATCCAAATTCTTTTAGTTTGTGTCCATTACTGTTGGTAGTAATTTCACCATTTGTACCCAAATTCTATCAGTAGGAATATTTCCAACTCTTGCATTATAATCTCTGGCAATGACAATGTAATCGTTTTTACTTCTTTTGTCTATCTGATCTTGGAGGGTTCCATAGAATTTTTCTGTTTGTTCTGTTTTCCCTTCTTTGGGGGCATAGACAGCTAGTAATGTTAAATATCCTCTTTGCAATTTGTATCTTAATTGAAGAATTCTTTCATTTACAAACACATAACTATGTATTCTCTTTTTAAATTTGGCTTTAATCATTATTGCTATACCTGCGGCTGCTCTTTTATTCGTTGGGACACCACTGTACAATAAAAGATAGTCGTCCAACTCTTGCGAACCCTTTAATTTCTTTTTTGTTTCTGGTATCACTGCTATATCTACATTTGCTTTTTTTAAATTCTTCCTGCAGCAGTTTCTCTTTACCATATAAACCTCTGACATTCCAAATGCATATTTTCATTAAACCTGTATTCATTGTCCTCTCTCTCGCCTTAGTTGTCATTTGTAAATCAGTCCTGTGCTTCCTCTGGAGATCCTGAGTTGTGTAGGGTGTCCTCAGGATGGATAACCGTAGCTAACCTCAGGGCCTCCAAACATGCCCATTTTCTGTAGGGGTGTGCTCCCTTAGCCGAAGGTCTCAGTTTTGAGGCGCCGAGGACTCGCCTTCATCCGCTCTTCTCTGCTACAACTAAAGTTGCATTGCCCAGGGATCACGCTCGAGGACGTGAGGAAGTCGGATTTGTGGCTATTATCAGTCAGCATCGATAATAACCCTTGAGGCCAGTACCGGCCTTTGGTCCCTACATTTATGTTGTACCTTTTATTTACATTTTCAGATATTTACTGACATCTGTTTGCATCAACATAGAACAAATATAACTTCCAGCTGCATTGAAATTGGATGGTCTTAACTCATAAATGACATCTTCACGTGTTTTAAAATACCGTAATTTGAACCAGTAGTGATGTGCCTATTGTGGGTGATAAAATCGAGAAGAATGAGATGGGCTGGGCATGTGGCACGTATGGGTGAGGAGAGGGGGGTGTACAGGGTCTTGGTGGGGAAACCAGGGGGAAGGAGACCACTGGGGAGACCTAGGCGTAGATGGGCGGATAATATTAGGATGGATCTCCAGGAAGTGGGATGTGGGTATATGGACTGGATTGGGCTGGCCCAGGATAGAGTCAGGTGGTGGACGCTTGTGAGTGCGGTAATGAACCTTCGGGTTCCGTGAAATGCGGGGAGTTTCTTGACTAGCTGCAGACCAGTTAGCTTCTCAAGAAAGACTCTGCACCATGGAATAAGTAAGTGATGTGCCTATAGAAATTCAAATGCTGCATTACCATGACTTGCAAAAGTCAACTAACCAAATTATATTTTGCGCTTACCATTTCAGTATTTTATTTGTTGCATAAGTTTAACTTTATGTGTTGCATTTCAGGGATCAGTCATCACAAACACTGTGTTTGCATGGCTGCAGTGCTGGTATTGTTGATGGTAGAATTTAAAAATATAATGTAGGTCTTCAGTGGTATATTTCTCTTTAAAATGCTGATGTTAAGCAGCATCAGACAACATGGACTCGTCACACCAAAGGTTGATGTACGTACGCTTTCAAGGATGGAGCTCTGTTTTATAATGAACATGACAGTGGATGTATTTAATTTGATTGTGTAACATAGCTGTGCAAGTTTTGAAATGAACTGTGCAGTTGTGTGATTGTTTATAGTTACTTCCTTCGGTGAGGTTCAATTCTATCATTAATTGATACTACTCGTTAGCACTGCAGATTAAATAATTCAGTTGTTACAGCAGAATGGAAGAGCGTGTTATGGGATAGTTCTCTAATATGAGCCACCTTTGCTTTTGGTATTAGCATGCTGTTTCATTCATCTGTATTGAATAACCCCCAAGATCGGTTGAAGAAACAGAAAATAAGACAAAATTTCATGTACACTCAGTTCTGTGCACCATTTGTTACAAAACAATGCTGAGTGGCATTATGTGGAGACATTGGACACCAAATTCCACCCACATCTGTCCCAAAATGTGGAAGTACATCCAGACATAAGTCATTGATCCTGTTTTCATGAAATTCATACTTGGTAGACAACTTTTTGTAAAAAGAAAAATAGCAAATTTTATGACAGTCTGGCTAGCATTGTAGTCACTGCTAGTAGCATACTGATAAGCGGACATGCTGATGACACAAGGCAAGAAGGTCTGCTAACGTGGAGGATGGAGTAATGCCAAAGGGTTGGTAATAGCGTTAGAGGTTACTGGTTCGAGTCTCAATCGAGCACGGCCACTGGGATTTATTTTCATTGCTTCTTTCTGGAAACGTGTAGAACAGTGCCTTGAACTGGTCTACCGCTTGCTCTTACCGCTTTTCTTAACCCACTGTTTTCAGAGTCAATCAAAGGTACAAGTAAATTTCAATCCGAGAGGGGGAGTAGAGTTGTAGCTATACTCTTTCTTTAACCTCGGCGCTAGATGGGGCTGGGTGGTCAAGGCCAAGCCTCGGCTGGCTCCCCCCCCCCCCGTTAAAGAGGCCCGGTACCCATTATACAGAATGCTGGGTGGGCCCCAGTACCAGTCTTGTCCAGCCCGTAGCGTGTCGCTATACCGGCCCACATGTACAGGGTGTACTGACAAGAATCGGTTGCCACGTGTAAGCTTGTTGCTGGCGCAACGAATGCACTCGAACCACTTGTAGGTTTGTGTGAAATGACAGTTCTGAATATGTATAAACAGATGACGGCGAAGGAATTAAGTACAAGACGTGGCAAAGCGCTGACCGTGACAGACATTTGGAGTGGCCTGGAATAAGGATACAAGACATGCCCCTGCCCTGGTTAGGGGTGGCAAACATTTCCTTGGTCATTCGCTTTACCCCACCCAAGATAGAGATCGTAAAAAAGTTTTACACTGAATAACTTGCGTGGTGTGACGCCTTCTATAGGTATGACGTAACTTCACCATCCAGTATGTGCTTCAGTTGAAGTTTCTCCATGTCCTTGACTCTGTGTAGCCTGGTAGTGTGACCAACTGCCTCCAGCAGGGCTGTAAGGCTCCTACAGCGGTGGCGTAAAGAGAATTTTGAACCCTAGGGAATTGGGCTCCTGCTGGACCGTGGGTATTTATTCGGGATGTCAGAATCCACATTAAGAAATCTTGCGGGTTGCCACAGAGACGCGATCCAGAGTGATTATATTTCCCACTAAAAATAATTGTCGTTTTTTACAGAGTGTTTCTTTTATTGCGGTACCGAACACGACAGACTTACCGCACAGAAATCCTCCATGCGCCGGCACATCTCGTGACATCTGCGGTGCTCAGGACAGCTATAAAAGAGGGGCGTTGTCAGTTTTGTTCACTGAGGAAAAGTGATCAGTAAAGTTGAACATGATCTGACAATTTTGCCTGTCTGTCGGCTTTGTGCTGGTACTGTGAATGACGTCTGGTATTGCAGTTCATGAACTGTCTAATGCGAGTTCACTTTTGGCGCGTGTCAGTTGAGTATATTTTAAATGAAACTGAAATTCACTTTCATTTCTTTCTTTCAAAACGACTCGTCGTCCCTACAGCATCACATACAGCCTGACATACAGCATAAAATATAATCCTTCCGTTCCTACGACTTTAATTTGTGGCATTTCAGAATGGCGTGGTTTTTGCCCATAGGACTATTTACTGAAATGCAAGGAAAAGTGCTTTACAGTATATTTATTGTGGCGCATCTTCAGTAGCCTTACTCTTGCAGGAATACATTTGTCTGATGCACTTTATAAAGTACTGAAAGTAATAATATTGTACGACCACGCTAAATTGCAAACAAAAAGTTTTCTTCCTCGTTTAATTTTGGCGGACACGCCGAATTAATTATTATTGTAATACGAAGCACGTGGGTGTGAAACTTGGTCGCTTACATTGATGGAGGAACGTAGGCTGAGGGTGTTTGAGAATAGGGTGCTGAGGAGAATATTAGGGCCTAAGAGGGACGAGGTGGCAGAGACGTGGAGAAAACTACATAATGAGGAGCTTAATGATCTGTGCTGCTCATCCGTTATTGTTCGGGTGATCAAATCGAGAAGAATGAAATGGGAGGGGCGTGTAGCACGTATGGGGGAGAGTAAAGATGTATACAGGGTTTTGGTGGGGAAACCTGCGGGAAAGAGACCGCTTGGGGGACACAGGAGTGGATGGAAGGATAATATTAAGATGGATTTTCAGGAAGTGGGATATGAGGGCGTAGATGGATCGAGTTGGCTCAGAATAGGGACAGATGGCAGGAACTTTTGAATGCTGTAATGAACCTTCGGGTCCCATAAAGTGCAGGGAATTTCTGGACTAACGGAGAACGGGTTAGCTTCTGAAGAAGGACTCTGCTCCGTGGAGTAAGTAAGTAATACTAAGTACAGTAGAACTTCAATTATCCGGATTAATTGGGGTGGCGAGCTATCCGGATATGCAGAAAATTCGGACAAGTGAAATTTTCTCTGAAAATAGGCTACTGTCTGGAAGAGCAGTGCTATCTTCATGTATACGATGTTTGGTCTGATGTGAGCACTAGAGCGCTCTCTGCCAAACAGCAGTGCATGCGGTCGTCTTCCTAACAAGCAGAGGGTGCATTGCATAATCGGTCGGTTTGCATTCCGCATCAGTTGGGAAAGAGTGCACGACACTTGTGAAACAGGACAGTGCTTTATGTAAGTTTTTATTTTCAGGTTACTGTTATGCGATTAGCATATAATACTATGCATCTTTTAACTGATTTACTTTCGTTTGCTTTTGTTGTTATGAAGTTTCCTAATTTGCAACTGGCAGAAAATGTTGACTTTCACCAAGTATGTTCGCGGCTAGAATTAGTGTTCAGATAACATGGGACCAAAATTTACAAAATGGGGTCATCCTTATAAAATACTTGGAATTAATGAAGACAGGTAGTTGATGAAGCCTGTGCTTGCCTTGAACAGTTCAATGTTGTGAACATGAACTATACGCCTCGGCTGCTTTAGTCCAGAGAGAAACGCTTAGTGTACTCACTGAATAAGAGCTTGGGTCACACCCCGAGCCTGCATGGACTATTTGGAGAACAGGAGAAATCTCTTCTTTAAGCCGGGGATTTTACCCTTGGGGCCAAAACAGAAAAAGAGACTATTGCTGTTGAAATAACTGGGCCTTGCTACGTGAACGGAATTGGCAGGGCTAAAGTTTTGACGTTGTTCGAACTGTCAGTTAATTTCCTTTCCCGTAATCCCAGTACAATCTAATGCAGCTCAGGGATCGCCATATACTTTCGTGGCCAAGCAGGCATCCTGTATGGTAGTACAGCAGTAATGTGGCACGTGAAGTGAGCACGTGGGACAACGTGTCTTCAAGAAAAAGGGAGTATATTATTTCCAGTTATCCGGAACTATTACAGAAGATTCATTCATTCCATTCGCATGTGCAGAATGCGACGATTCCTTGCCGTTCTCAGGAACTTCTTCCATTCCTCTCTGTTATGTACTTTTTCCTGCCACCCTTCTCCACCAGCTATTCTTCCATCCTCTCTCACCTCATCTTGCCATCTATCTTGGTCTACCTCTCAGTCTTTTTGTTCCAAGATTCATATATAGTACTCTTCTGGGAATTCTATTTTCTTCCATTCTCTGTACATGCCCAAACCAACGTAATCTATTTAACCTTATTGTCTCTATTATAGTAGGCTTTTTCATTGTCATATACTGGGCCTAAAATTCTTCTATACACGTTCCTTTCAAAAATGCTTTCTATCTCTCATTGTTAGTGTCCCAGTTTCTGATGTATGTATTAACGCTGTGTCTATTATTGTGTTCTTTGGTCTTAATTTTAGTTTCTTCGATATGTTTTTATTTTTAAAAAAATTTTTAGCACAAAGTATGTTTTGTTAGCATTTTTTATTCATTCTTGCAAGTCTGTTTGGTTATTGTTATCTTCATTAAGTATAAATCCTAAATATTTAGAGTCTTCCACTTTTTCCAATTTGCAATTTTTTATTTTCAAATGTCCTATTTTATTTTTTTAACTGTTTTTACTTTCCACTATCATATATTTAGTCTTTTCTTGGTTAATCTGTAGTCCGAACTTTCTGGCAATGTTTTACATTTCTACAAAAAAGTTTTCTTATTCCTATTTCATTTTTTCCAATTAATGCAATGTCATCTGCATATGCTAATATATTCAATTGTTCTTTACCAATCTTTATACCACTAGGAACCTTTTTTATACTTTATATAACTTTTTGTAATGTCAAGTTAAATAACATTGGCGATAAGGGTCACCCTGTTTCAGGCCTGTTTTTTTTTTTTTCAAAAAAATATGACAATGTTCCTTCTATTCTAACCGCACTTCTTATCTTTTGTAAACATGTTTTACATATATTTATTAATTTAGTAGCAATTAAAAATTCTTTAATACATTCCCATAGTGTATCTCTATGTATGGAGTCATATGCCTTTTGAAAATCAATAAATAAATACTGTACACTCTGATTGTACTCCCAGAGTTTCTCGTTTTTTATTTTCGATACAAATATGTTGTCAATTACATATCTTCCATCTCTAAATGCATTCTGATAGTCCCTGATAACTTTTTCAATATGTGGTTTAATTTTTCCCAATATCATATTCGACAAAATTTTGTAAGCTGCATTTCCCAGTGCTATTGACCTGTAATTTTCACACCTATCTTTGTCTCCTCTATTGTGTATAGGAACTATTATTATTTCTTTCCATTCTTCAGGTATCCTTTCCTCCTTCCAGTTTTGTCTTACTAGTTCACACATTCTATTCAGTAGTTTATTTCCTCCATATTTTATTAATTCCGGATGTATTCCATTAGTTCCAGCCACCTTGTTGTTTTTTGAGTTTCTTATTGTCTTTTTTACATCTTTTGTAGTGACTTCTTCTACTTCAACTTTACTAATTTCCTTATTTCCTTTTTTAATTAATTCCCTTAGTTTTTCTGTGTTAGTAATTTGTCAAAATATTCTTTCCATATTTCTGCTTTCTCCTTTGTATTCATTGCCAATTCTCTTTTTTGTTCCTAATTATGCTAAATGTATGTTGATATCCTTTCTTAAATTGGTTTACTGTTTGGTACATTTTTCTTGTGTTATTATGCTTCTGATCTTCTTAATTTTTTATGTATGCCTTTTTCTTATTTCTAATTATTTTGTGAGCTTCTTTTCTTTTATGGCGATACTCCTGCTCTTCTTTCTCCTTTCCTTTTATCAACCACTCTACTCTTGCTTTCTTCATTTCTTCTATTGCAAATTTGCATTCCTCATTGTACCATTCATTTTTAAGTGTTTCTGTGCCTTCATCATTTTCTATAAGTTGCTGTTTGGTTTCCTTGATTGTTTGTTTTAATATTTTCCCATCTTTCATTAATATTCTTGTCAATACTATCTTCATCACCCAAATTTGCCAGTATTTTAAACTTATTAATTTCTATAGCATATTCTTGTTTCTGCTTTTGATTTTGTAAAAAATATTCACCATTTTTCTTTCCTCATTATATTTATTTCCAGTTTTTACCCTTAATTTCACTTTAAAATTTATCTTCAGTAAGTTGTGATCTGATCCATTGTGTGGTCCCCTTAGTGCTCTGATGTCTGTTCTTGCACTCCTGAATCTGTTATTAATTAAAGCATGATCTGTTTGGTTCGCTGTCCTGCCATCTGCTGAATACCATGTCTCTTTGTGAATATCTTTATGTGGAAACATTGTACTTCTTACATTTAAACATTTAGATATTGTGAACTGAATCATTTTTATTCCGTTGTTGTTAGTTTCATTATGTAAATTTTCATTGTCAATGGTGGGTTTGTATATGCTTTGTTTACCAACTTTTGCATTAAAATCTCCAAGTATTATTCTAATGTCTGACCTAGCTAAATGATTTATATGAATTTTATACATATTTTGCTCTAATAAATTGTAAAATTCTTCTTTTATTTCTTTGGTTTTTTCACATGTTGGTGCATGGACATTTGTCAGAGTACGTGAAAACAATTTAACTTTTAATCTCAGACAGCCTATTCTTTCATTTATAATGTTGAAAGCTTTAACATATTTACTGTTTACAATATTCAATATTTACATATTTACTATTACAGAAGATGTGAACCATAATGCATTAGAAATCCTGTGGAAAAGATTTTAAGGTTTAATTCTTGTTCAGTTAAAGTTTCCTACATTTGTCATTGCACAAGCTACGAGTCAAAACATAAATTTCAAATCAACAATATTGATTTATATATACATCACACATTGCTTAATCTTCTTTTGGTTATTCGATGTAGGAGAAGGAGCTGGGTGGGTTGTACAGAACGCATGGGAACGCGAGTAGTTGACACTTTTTGGTGGAAAAATCTTAATGGCAAACACAAATTGAAAGAGTAAGGTAATATTACAATATGAATTCTACTGGCTCAGTGGGTGATGGCCTTCACGAATGTTACTGAAACTTCGATTTCCTTTGAGTAGAGGTATGGCTCCACTTATTCGTAATCTGGGTGCTGGATGAGGGTGCTTGGTCAACGCCACGCGCCGGCTACTTTAACCCTGGGAAAAAAGATCCAGCACAAGTTGCACAGCTGTCTAACCGTTAGATTTTCAAGGATCTGTGCATCCTGCATCAAGTTTGTGTGGCTATGACCTTTGCTTGAGAGAAGAAGATGTGGAATAAAGTATGAGGGCACAAGGGAGGTGAAGTGATAGGGAAATGAAGTTATTTGTAAGATGTGCGTGTGATTTGACGGGAAAGTACGAGTTGCGTCCCGCGGTCAAGAAATTGTATCAGTTGCGTCCCAAGGTGTATGCTTCACATGTATCAGTTACGTCCCGAGTTGTCAACTCCAAACATGACGAGTTGCGTCCCGCGGTTAGTAAAGAATTGCATCAGTTGCAACGAAAGATATGGATGTACAAAATGTCCACCAATTGGAACGTCCTTACACGGCTTTGTTGTACTTTACTTTATACACAATTATATGCACACACACAGAACTGTTGAATGATATCTACAACACAGTTGTTATATCATGTTACTGTCTATTGTTTAAGCCCTATTAAAAAAATCTTTTCGGGGAAGAAGACAGGCACATTATGTTCCTAATATCGGCCATTTCAAGTTATTGCTATGATCCGATGAAAACACTGTCTCCGGAAAGTATTTTAATGCAGTAAGTCTCGGAGTACCAAGCACCCGATCCCCGAATCTTGCTCGTATAATTATTCTGCAGAATCGCCTGTGTGATATTTCATTAACTCCTAAATGTTTCGGCACCGAGGTGCTATCCTCAGGGAATTAAACACGAAGGACCATAAGCATCAATACATCAGTCTTATTAGTACAATGGCTTGTGTTAGTATACTTAAAATATTACAGTTACAAATTATGAACTAAGTATAAGATTACAAATTTGTTGGCGTTAGCATTGTCATAATTGTGAACGGTAGGCAGCACCGCCTGACACACGCCACTGGCAACGGATCCTCCTGGAGATTGTACAAAAGTCAAGTGTTTGTATGCATACGCTACATAGAACATACACAGGCATGGACTATCATCACTCTTGTGGCAGTGCTAATGCCAGAAACGTTGTGTATAATCTTGTAATTATCATTTTTAGGCGTGTTCGCAAAATTGCGAAAAACGACTATTAGTTTCGTCATGTTTGTCCGTCCATTCGTCCATCCGCATGGAACAACGCGGTTCCCACTGGGTGGATTTTCATGAAATTTGATATTGGGCATTTTTCGAAAAACTGGCGAGAAAATCCAAGGTTAGTTAAAATCGGAGAAGAATAACGGGTACTTTACATGAAGACTTATGTACATTTTTGATCACATCTCTCTCATTTCTTCTTAGAATGAGAAATGTTTCAGACAGAAGTTGTAGAGGAAATCAAAACGCAAATTTTGTGTTCAGTAACCTTTCTTCGAAAATCGTGCCATTTATGAGATAATGTGGAAAAATATTATAGAGCGGGACAGGCCACAGATGACAATATGGCGCATGCGCATTGCATTCTGGGTAACTAAGACTACACGCAGTCACTATACTGTATTTAAGTCTTATTGCTCTTCCACTAAAACAATGTCTGCACGAGCGCACCTCAATGTTACGTTATACACACATTACTTTTCTTGCATAATTTATACATTTAGTGTTTAACGTATCCCAATACTAGGCATTGTACTTCCAATACAATCCTTTGTATTTGTATCTCGCTGAGGACGACACCTCGGTTTCGAAACATGTAGCGATTTTCTAACACGGATGTGTGATTTATATCTCATTGTGTGCATTTGTTAGTGAATATAACCGATTATGAGAATAATGCATGGAATGTGTATCAAGTTCGAATAGGAAAGGTAAAGATTAGATTAAAAATTTTTGCAACTACGTCAAAAACACTTCTGCAGCTAGTGGCCCAAGCCACAGACAGGTTTTAAATTAATTGAAATGAATAGTTGGTGGCTTAAATCTGAAACGCTGCAAACAAAAACCGTGTTTCACATTGATAAAATCCATCTGTGTTATCCGATTTTTACACGCTTTGCTATCCTTGAGGGCTGTGTGCGTGTGTGTGTGTGTGTGTGTGTGTGCGTCTGTCCAAACTCACGTAGCAGCTAGCTGGATTTTCATTGAATTTGATATTAGAGAACTTCAGTCGAGCCGTTTGATTTGTCACTTAAATTGGACATTTTTAACGACCACCTTATACGAATACGTGGACCTGCACGTGTTTCTTCTTGCTTATCGACAGTAAGGCGCTAAATACTTACCGGAACGAAAAAAAAAATATTTGAAGAAATTCTGTAGAGAATGAAACACGCGTTTCCTTTCCAAGTCTTAACGGTGTTCGATGTGAATACGCAGCTGGGTCTTTGTGCCTACATTTTCGAATTACCAGCAGTGGTATTCCCACTATATCCACCCTAACACTTGCAAAGAAAAAGTTTCGTTTTCTTCAAGATAAACGCTCTTCTGTGTTACAATACGAATTTTGTGCGTGTACCAGACAAGCTCCATAAATGAGAGCTGCGCTTTTCTGGGTTATTACGCAGCGATTAGTGGCAGTTTCTTACCGACGTTTCGGGACGACGTATCGGTCCCATTTTCAGGGGTCAAGAATCCAAAATTTTGGATTCCTGATTCTCGAAACTTCGGCAAGAAATACCACCACTCGCTGCGTCATAACCCAGAAGAGCGCAGTTTTCAGATTATTCATGGCAGAAGTCTGAAATCACGAAAGTTCCATAAATGTTGAGTCTTCTATATGTAATCTTGAATAGTAAATTTTTGTTCAGTATATGCCTATATATCCCCCCCCCACACACACACCTCGGAGATTTGAGTAGCACTAAGTATTAGCTAACAGTGCACAGCAGCATTTGATTCTTATGTTTGTTTGTTCTACAGAAAGGTTTCATCATAATGTCGATGATTCAGTGTTGTGACGAGCTTTACCATGATGGTTTGCATTAGAATTAACTAAATCTTTGTCAGGCCCTACAGGGCAATGTCACGTCTCCTCACACTGGTTGTGCATAATTTTGTTATAAATGCTTTGAAGCACACGGTCATTAGCACATCATTTGCAATACATTACATCGAAGGTGCCCATTTCTGTACATCACAATACAAAAAACAAGTGTTTTATGAGCATAGGCCTTCTGAAACATGGTTTCCAACTTAGTCTCCTAAGTACCAAAAGAAAATGCTCCACTGTCCATCTTGAGCATCAACACGGATGTCACACACCCGAACAATGACTGCCTGACCCACTGGAAATTTCCAGATGTCGTACGGATTGTCTTGTATCCATTCAGTGTTTGTTTTTGGAAGTCTTGGATGTCACTGACTTCTGTAGCACAAACAGCAGACTGCAGATATCTACAGAGATAACACTATTCGGGGATTTAAGTCAGGGGAAGGAGGAGGCCGTTCTGTTGGTCCACTTCGTGCTATCCATTGCTTCAGAAACAGGTTGTTCAAGAATTCCCGAACTGCAAGAAGAAAATGTGTGGACCACCAACATGTATGAACCGTAAATGATTCCCAATCTGCAGATTCACGTTTTGCACCAAATAATACAGAATGGATTTGAGATGACTTGTATGACTTCTGAAATTTTCCAGCGATTCAAATAATCACTGTTCAGATGTGCAATGTCCTGCACTGTAACTCAAGGTGGACACTTTGATGATTTTCTTCAATATTCAAGAGGCCGTAACTCAAAAACCACACTTCAGAAGACCCATGTTAATATGAGATTTTTTTCTTGTATTGTGGTGTAGATTCACCTTGTACAGGTTTGGCCGTGCATCTTTCCTTTACTCTGTATACTTGTACAATCATGTTGGTATTTTGGCTGACATACTAACGTGAACGTCATGGTCTGTGTTCTGTAGCCTACGTAGGCCTACTATGTCTGTCTGAGGTACCTGGGAACATGGAGTTCCCCAGGGATCATTTATAGGACCTCTTTTGTTCATACTACATATACATGACCTTCCTTTGCTGATGACACTGGTATCTTAATTGCAAGCAGGAATCTTGAAGATATCTGTTCAGTGTTGAACTTATTTCTCGTATATTGCATGGATTGCTTCAAGTAATGTGGTCCCAAATCTAGATTCAACAATTGAAATCTGTGTTGCGTTATGTTTTGTTTTAGTCATATTTTGTATGATTAGGGTGAAATAACAAGTAACATTTTTGGTATTATGGAGTATGTGAGTGAAGAACATGATTTGTTATTGTTTAACAAGGAATCATAATATGTATATGTGTTTAAAGTTCTTATTTTGCATGCAAATGTCTGTGATTGACAGATGTTTCTCATTCATGATATTCCTAGATCCTCTGTTCTTAATCATTAGGAATATTGAATTGTCTGTACCATAGTCCAGTAAATTTCAGTAAGGAGAGTACGGAAAGTTTCTTCACCTGTGCACATTTTTGTCCAACGTATGGGGAAGTCACTCTGCAATGTCAGAATTTCACATTTATGAATGGGTCTGATGATGGTGAACTGAGGGGGCAGAGTCGTGAAATTTGATATGCATACCGTTTACTGAGCATAGTTTTATATTTTATTTACTGACACCATTCAGTAATATGGGTCCTGTGTATTGACTGCATTTTGGTTCTGACTGTTGCATTATCATCCTATCTTACACATCTTGCCATTTGTGGGTGGTTGTATTCATTGTATTTCCAGTGTTCATAATGCAGACTGTTGCACTGACTTGGTTTCCCTTGTTGCACTCACAGGCTACTTGTTGACATGTGTTTCATTTCTTTCACTGTGTCATGCTCACTTGTTGGTTCTGCTGTCACAGATATAAGGTCAGCAACCAATAAGTGAAAATGGCAGTTTTACAGGAGTGAGTTACAAAAAAGGAGATAAGTGGAACAGAAATATTTTTCAAAAGTGCAACAAGGAAAAAAACAGTGAAGAATATGGAAACATGTGCGTATAATACAGGATACTATGAATGGCTGTGTGTTAGGATGACACTGAGGATAATCCAGTAGTTAGCATCGAAACGTGTCAGTAAGTGTTGGTGGTTTTGTAAGTACAAGAAAATACTAAAGTTTGGATAGTAGTGAGTTTTGTTACCGTTTGATGCTTTGAGACACGTATTAGTACTAACGATCTGCGTGGGGGTCGTTACCATCGTCGTAGGTGTGTTAGGTGGGCTCAGTAGACAGATGGCGGGGCAATGACGTTGCGAATTTTCATCGTTGACTTACTAATCTCTAAACTAAATGATCTGTGTGTGGTCTGAATGACGTAAGCAAGGCAAAACGGACGCGGCCGCCATTTTCAAACACAAAAATACTGAAATCGAAGACCAACTGACTCAAAGCAGGATACCTGCAGGAAGTTAGCCGGGTAAGTGCTGAGGGTGTCGCAGATGTCTATACAAGTCGAGACACGAATGTTGTACAGAGTTAGGCAGTTGGGGACTGCCATTGTGCCTACGTAATAGTAATATGCGTATAGTCATGCACCGCATAACTACGTTTCGGTCAACGACGGATTGCATATACGACGGTGATCCCATAATATTATAATTATCATAATACAATATTATAATACTTAACAGTGTGTTACAATTGCCTACAGTATTCAGTACAGTAACATGCTGTACAGGTTTGTAGCCTAGGAGCAATACCCTAGGTGTGTAGTAGGCTATACTATCTAGATTTGTGTAAGTACACTTTAGGATGTTTGCACAACGACGAAATCGTCTAACGACGTATTTCTCAGAACGTATCCGCGTCGTTAAGCGACGCATGACTGTACTTGAGCTAAGCTTATGGCGTTGCTGTAATTGTATTTTGACAGCACCTTCTCCCTCTTCGTCGGAGACTCTACGAAGCAAATACAGACTAAAGAGATGTTCAAAAAATTGTACGGAACTCGATGCAACGGACTGGACGATAGCTTGTCGTGTTCTTCGGACTATTCCAACACATCTTCAGATGGCAGCTCGCCTTATACCGGATCGACAAGCTACAGCTCAGATTATACTGACCATGATGCCCCTTCGTTTTCTGAACAGGACAGTAGAGAAGATAGCGGAGGTGAGTTTGCTTGACTGTCTGCGAGTAACTCTCTTCGTCGATGTGACGTAGTGCAATATGGTTAATATGTACCGAAGTTTTAGAGGAACCTGCCGTTTCCATTGTCGTGGAAGAATGATAAACTTAGTGGTACATATCTACGATACTACACGTTGTCACAACCCAGAAAATAGCTCTCAATGTAACATTGTGCGAATCTCCAATAATTTCACTGGTTTCTACGTCGTTGAATGCACCGTATGGAGAGATGGAATGTATTGAACTTGAGATTACACTATAGCAGAAATTTTCAGTGGGTGTTAAACTGTACAGCACTCTACTCCACACTCTACTTGCTTTTGACACAATACATTATATGGAATCATTATTGAATTTTATGTTTGAAAATAATTTTCAGTCTCACTAGGTCAATGCTACGCATATATGTGACATATTCTTGGAAACCAAAGTATATTTTAAAATTTATTGAAATCTGGGTGAATGCAAAACGTTTTCAAGAAAGGCTGTGGGCTGTGATGAGACTGATCGTCCGTTATGTGTACATTTGCTTTTAAGATAAACCTCATGAAATACTATGCTACAATGCTGGACTTTGTACGCAGTGTCCATTGGTGACAACATAAACCGTAACTCTCAACATAAGGTGACATATGTTGCTGATGGCATAATGATGGGTGTTTTTTTTTTTAGATGGCATCACCATCAAGGTTAAGGATAAAATGTTGCTTTTGTCACAGAAGTTTCTCAGACCAGGATTACATTATTCTATAAACACTTTAAAACATATATTAAGTAACACTTTTGAACAGTAAAGTGTAACAGTAAACATATTGTGTTACTTTAAGTGAATGATAAGAAAGTGATGTGACTGCAATAAGTGACAACAGACAGTATTGCTCTACCCTGAACATTTGTTGCAACTTAGCAGTAAATTTGGGGCCCTGCATGTGTTTCAGTTACTAGATTCATATAAAAGATCACAGCATCACACACAAAATAATACCTCTTGCTTTGTCACTGTATAGATTCCTTACTCGCAGTTGTGTTGTTGACTGCCTACTGGAAGTAGATCAGACTATTTCTTGGACACTCCTAAAGTTTGATGTCAGATGTTTGGAGATTATTTATTGCTTTTCAAACAAAGTTCAAAATTAGTGGATTTTCCTCCATATGAGTTGATTGTATTGTAATCCATACTTACATGTTTGTGCGTGTAACATGGGACAGAGTCTTGCTTGTAAATTGCTGTGACATGAGTGCTGAAATTTGTCTTAATGAAAGGCATTAGTCATTTTTCCAGAATTCTTGTATGCTTCTTAGTATTAAGTGTATTAATCAACAAACTTTGGTATGCCAACTTCTTTGCTTGTTTCACATACTATAAACTTTACTCCTTGCTTTCTGTAGTCAGAGATTCATGAATTAGCAGGTTCTATGTTACATATTTATTGGTACATCCATGGACATTAAATTTGGATTCATCAGAGAATGTCACTAAATTCCACTCTGCATTTGTCCAATCCACATGATCCTTAGCCTATTCAAGATGTTTTGTCTGCATGGCAGGTGTACATTTTGGCTTTTTAAAGGGCCCGTGGGACTTAAGACCGAATTCACAAAACCACACTTGCAATGTTCTGTCATTTCATGAACAGTGGTGTGATTGACACACTTACTTTCTGAGTATGTTTTGATACTGCAATACAAAAATTGCTTTGGTACAAATGGACAGGATGCACTTCATCTGAAGATACTTCTATGGATGTTGATCATCTAATATCTCAAAACACCTGTGATGACATAAGTGATACAGCTGAGAGCAACACAGAAAGTAGTACTGGAGGCAGGATCAGAAATAGCAGCATTATCATTAGTAGCAGCAGCAGTAGCAGCAGCAGCATTATCATTAGTAGCAGCAGCTGGAATTACTATACTTCAGAAAGCGGCAGCTCTTGTTATTCTACCTCAGAGCCAGAGAATTTATTTAGGACACCTCCTTCGTACAGCAGCAGCAGGCAAGTACAATTCTCAGAATTTATGAATAGGATATATTTTAGTAGCCTGTGAAATGGTGGAAGTAGATAGGGGTGTGTAAATTTGCATATGTAGCATTCCAAAATATATACTGATTCTTAAAACTTTCATGAAGAATCTTTTTTGGATTATATAGAAATGAGCTGAAGTTATTGTGCAGCTCAAAGGGCTGAACTGGGAAAATTTTGTTAATATGAAATTTAATTTGCAAATGACAAGAGTTTCACACCCACATTTATTTACCAGTAATGGTGAAGTACAACTGAATAATCATTTCTCTCATACTTTCATGCATAATCTCCTAGCTCGTGTTCCATTATCCCCTTCCATTTCTTCCACATTCTTTCTACCTCTGATATGTGTTACATTAAGACAACATTTTTCAGCTTTCTTTTCCTCACACCTAATTTAACTTTGGTTACAATTAACATTAATTGTATAAAGATTTAATGTATTGCTGAAGTATTAAAATACAATAGTTCATAAAACAAGTCTTACTCCTAACCCAGTATTACTTGGATGATCAAATAAAGAAGAATGAGATGAGCAGGGCACGTAGCACATATGGGAGAGAGGACAGGTACATACGGGGTTTTGGTGGGGAAAGTTTAGGGAAGGAAACCATTCATAAGACTAGGCCTAGACAGGAGTATAATACTAAAATGGATCTTCAAGAAGTGGGGTGGGGTCATGGGACTGCATCGACCTGGTTCAGGAAAGGGACAGGCTCTTTTGAATGCGGTAACAAACTATAGGATTCCATAAAATACGGGGAATTGTTTGACCAGTGGAGGACCTGTTTGATTCTCAAGGACTCTGCTCCACTGAGCTAGTTAGGCTATTAAGTTTATTATAAATAGCATAGAAATTTCCGTCAACACAACTTTAATTATGTAGGTTTAAAATTACAACATGTTTCGACCCTTGGGGGTCATCTTCAGGTCGAGCTTAAGAACCTATTAT
>Ga0123357_10003444_pt1 | contig 18130 bp, 6 predicted proteins | sample TergutEmb28metaG_FD_89873 | JGI IMG/M metagenome (GOLD analysis project Ga0123357, IMG submission 89873) | Embiratermes neotenicus P4 segment gut microbial communities from Petit-Saut dam, French Guiana - Emb289 P4 | ecosystem: Host-associated > Arthropoda: Insects > Digestive system > Gut ... | reverse complement strand
TAATCCCACCCGCACACGCACTTATATACACCCTCCCTCTCCACTGCCTGCTGGACTTCTACCCGCCCCGTACGGGCACACTACTTCCTATTGGCTCTGCCACTTCCCCGCTTCAACCCAACCCGGTATAAATACCCCACACAATCCATTCACTGACATACTTCATTCACCTGCCTATGAAGATGGAACTGACAGTGAGTTCCGAAACGTCGGCAATTAGAACTCAGACGCCAGGGAATTACCCGAAAAGGAACAAATTACATTTATAACATGGCGAAAGCTTAAAAACAAAAATTTTGGGTTCTTGCACACATGGTAATGAAATGTTGGGTTCTTGTGCACCTGGTAATGAAATTTTGGGTTCTTGTGCACATGGAAATGAACTCTTGGGTTTTTGTGCACATGGTAATGAAATTTTGGGTTCTTGTGCACATGGTCATGTAATCGTGGGTTCCACAAATTACAGGCAGTTACTTGTCTGCTGAGGAACTATTAGCTTCTCAAGAAGGAAGGTGTTCTCTGGAGTTTGTTAGGTGTGTTTTGGTTGGTTGGTTGGTTGGTGGGTTATTCAGGTAGCTTTGGACCAGAGGTATATATGTATGTTGTAGGAGGAGTCACCGTCGGTCCCTTATGAAGATGCCTTGCGGGAACATGAAGAAGTGAAAAGCAATGCATTAAGTTGTGATTCACTGAATGAACAACTGACAAAATGCAGGCAACGAGCTACAAAACTGGAGCAGGATAAAGAGCATTGGCGACTAGAATACCAACTGCTGCAGCTGCGCCACTGCAAAGTGAGTGCCAAGCTGTATATGTAAGTGGAACTATTAACAGTATCCCTTCACAGACTGCATTTTGATGTGACTTTTGTTTGTGTTACTCAGAAAGTGAAGGATTTGGAAGGACAGATAGAGTCACTCAGTGGTACCATCACTCCTCATAGTGATGATTCACAGCCTGATAAATTGCCGCCAGTGGATCCTGCAACTGTCACTAACCTAGTAAGTTTATGTTCCTGAGCAAGTTGCTTAGTGGTGGTAAGTACAGGGGCCTTATTTTACCTTAGAACTGTCATTCATCATTTCCTGCTACCACCTCTGCGCTGTGTGTGCACAGTTGAGTTGGCTGCATTAATGTGATAAAAGAAACGGTAGGAAGTGGCAGTTGATCATTGTCAGTTAAAATATTGACATGGATGCTTGAATTAAGTTTTAATGGTGACCATTTAAATTTTGATTCAGTAAATGTATATATGAAGAGATTCTTTTGGTTTTTCTCAACAACATACCTGAAGCCATAACAGCTGCCCCACAGCCTAAACCCTGAAGCAAGATTAAGGTCTCCACATGCTCACACTGAACATTGCAGGATGATGGTTGGTACTCTTCCTGTTATACTGTGAAAATTCTGAGTTTAAATCTGATGGCTGTCGCAGTTTCAACAAGCTCTAAATTGTTTGGTGATCCACCGTGTACATCAGTCACAATGCCATAAATAAAGACTGTCCAAGTACATTTGTATGGGTATTTTTACGTAAAAATCGGTCTAATGGACTAATGTATATTAATACCACTGTGTGCACACTGTTACATTCCTACATGTTTCAGCCTTCAAGTGGCCATCTTCAGGGAATACTGATATGTTTTATGAGCAGGTCAACAGCATAGTTTGTAGATGCAAATATCAGGTGAAGGAGCAGCATGTTGTAAGCCACGTAGCAGGTATAGCACTTATATAAGTCCATGTCAAATTAATGCAGTTAACAGTAATATATTAAACACTTTTTTGTTTTATTACTCTTGTTTTGCATTAAAACCTCCATGCACTGCAGTGAGATTTTGATCAAAGCAAATTCTTTTAACACAAGGTACACTTGAAGTTTGGCTATTTATTTTTGCACAGTAGTATTAGACATAAAGTCAAAATAAGGTACATGTGTTAAACAGGCATTCTGTTTGAAGATTTGGACATAGAACATTCTTAACAGAACATAAACCAGTACTTAATAATTGTAAACTTCATTAATTACTGTTGATCTTGTATACATGTACTCCCAGATGATGGTCCAAAGGACTGGCTGGTGCCAATTGGAAGAGTAATAAAATGGAGTTTTTTTAACATGAGTAAATGCATACTTGACATGTATGGTCTGTATTAACAACAGTGTATGAACCTCTTTTGTGTGAATGGCAGCATCAAAGCTTCATGTGCATCCACCCTGATTCATCAGACATGGTCACTACCATGTTATCAGAGCAACTGATACAGTGTCATAAAATAACTCAATAACCAGTACATCTGTTATAAAATAATTTCTGGTTACCTAACTAAAATTTTTGTCTCAGTCTGGCACCCCATGTGGCACTGCTAGAAAAGATTCAGATACATCATTAGACAAGAATTGTTCTGTACTGTTCATGAATTTCTACATTGTTTGAAGACTCAGGCCGGCTGCCAGGGCCATGCGGTCTAAGGCATGTGTGTGTGTGGCCACTTGCTTGCTGGGATTGTGGGTTCCAATCCTGTCGGGCACATGGATGCTTGTCCTTTGTGAGTGTTGTTTATTGTGAGTTAGAGGTCTCTGTGATGGGCTGATCACTTGTCCAGAGGAGTCCTACCGACTGTGATGCATCATTGTGTGTGATCTAGAAACCTCAAGAAGGAGGAGGCCATGGCCCATGTTGGGCCACAGTACCATGGGGGAAAAAAATAAAGATTCACTTCTTGTGGGATATGACGCTGTGATGTGGGCCAGGTTTTTTCTGACATTTCGAAGGAACAGATGGCCTTCATCTTCAGGGCCTAGCAGTCCAAGAACAGCCATGCAAAAACAGGATAAAGACACAACATCAGATCCTAGAAGACTTTAATGTTGGGCAGTATTACTGTGATAACCTCAGCTACATCTCCCATTCTTGCAGCTTGGTCGACTGGAGACTCCACTGGGGTTCACAGCTGAAGCAGAGGTTCGTGAGCAGGAAGTGAAGAATTACTTGACAGGCCGTATTAATGAGTTGGTGGCAGCATGTCAGTGTGCTGAAACAAGAGCTGGAACTCTAGCCGCTGAGGTCAGTAATAAAACACATCAGTGTGATCTTTTGACATAAAAGAAAACTGACTTTTTAATTAACTCTTATATTCTGATTTCAAATGTGGGCACAAAAAACACTGCATCATTTGTTGAGTGTTTTCTTCACTATTGCTAAGATTATGTAGCATCAGTGGTAGATGAGATGAATGAATGAGTTTGTATTATTGGCTGAATGTTACTGACAGGGGAAAACTATAGTACTCGGAGATAAAAACTGTCCGAGCACCAAATTGTCTGCACACATCTCACACCGACTGTCCTAGGATCAAACCTGGGCCATATTCATTATTTAGGGTCCAGTGACTAATCAGTTCAGACATGGCATGGCTCACTTGTGCATTGTGTCACAATTCTGTAAAAAATTAAGCATTGAATGGTAAAGAATTGTCATCTGAATAATGTTATTTAAAAAAGTGGTATATGTGTCATGTACAGTCATGTGTTTTACATACAAGTACGAATAAGCTATAACAAAAAATTGGATATTAGTACTTTCTGATTGTTTGTATTCTTATAATTTTGCTTGATTTGGTCATCACTGACTTATTTTGTACATTTTATTGACAAAATATGAAAATTTGTTGTTCTGCAAATTTGATTTTTTTTCATATTGTGTTACATGTTACATGTTACATCCCATCACACACACACAATCCAGTGATGTTTTTCATATTGTGTTACATGTTACATCCCATCACACACACACAATCCAGTGATGTTTTTCATATTGTGCTACATGTTACATGTTACATCCCATCACACACACACAATCCAGTGATGTTTTTCATATTGTGTTACATGTTACATGTTACATCCCATCACACACACACAATCCAGTGATGTTTTTCATATAGTTCAGTATCATAGCCCAAGTAAGAGGAAGTAAGAGGTACAAGATCCAGGGAGCTATGATAGCATACTTGGTACTACAAGCATGCTACGTGCTGGGAGATCCAGGTTCAAATCTTGACAGGGTTATGAGATTTTTCTCTTTTTCCAAAATGTCCAGATCAGTTCTGGGGTGGCTGTGCCATGACTTAGATCATTAGCTGCATTCTTTCACAACAGTGCGTGTGTTTGAACCCAGGGCAGTTTATGTGGGATTTTCAATGGACAACATAGCATTGGGACAGTTTTTTCCTCAGGTACATCTCCTTTCCCCCCTCCCCCCCATTAGTAACACTCATGGAATGTATAATTCGTTAGTTCCATATTTCGTACTTGAAACAATGCATCTTCCTATCTATGTCAAGTGTCTGCCTTAATGTGTGAATTGCCACATATGAGCAATTGCTGCTTTTTATTTTTAAATATTTTTTTTAAGATTACATTAAACATGTTTCACTCTTCCAGTGCCAAGTGTTACAAAATCGACTGGAGTTATGTCTTCAGAATAAACTGCAGGCAGAAACCAGTTTGCAGAAGATGCAAGATTATGCTGCAAAGCTGCAGGAAGACTTGCAGACCACTACTCAGAACTATGAGACACAGCTGAGCATAATGTCAGAGCATCTTGCTAACATGAATGATAAACTGACAATTCAGAGGGATGAAATTGATCAACTCAAATACCAAATGACCAATAAGGTAAGTTTTTATATCCATCATCAGCTAAGTACAGGTATGGGATATCATGGTATACCCAGAATGCTTGTGGCATACTGTTTGGGGATAAGGGTTTGTTTCCCCTATAATTTGGAGCACCATGTACAAAGCATACCAAAACACATTTAAACATCACAGGTGAAACCTGTTGTGCTGTAGCAATGAAGGTGCATTCAGTTGGTTAACATCAGTTGCAAAACACCTGAGGACCTATTCATCAAAACAGCATGAAAATAAAATGCTGGTCTAGGAATTACATAGTGCTAATTTAAATTTATTTGCTATGGAAAATAGTGTAGAATAAGCACAAACATTTCATTTACCTAAATTGTCTGTTAAATTGTAGTTTTCTCCAACATAAGGCTGACTTGCCACCATGTGAAAGTGAAGCACTGGTCTTGTGAAATCAAATGGCAAATTCATTCAACCATATGTGGCTTCCTTGAAACAACAGGCCTACTGCTTTGTGGTTAGTCTCCAGTCTTCGAGACCTGTATAAAATGAAGAACACTAACACTAACACAAACACAGCACTTGAACTTGGGATAAAACTTAATCACCATAAACAGTTTTTTTATATGTTCACGGTCTGAATCACATTTTTTCCAGGCGTAATGCAAAATTTGACTTTTTGGCACTGGAATTAAGTGTCCAGTGGGAGCTGCAGAACACTGGAATTAAATGAGATCTGCATAAGGAAGTTGTTGATGTGTTGTCACCTTGTCCTATGTTTGGCATTATAAGCATGATGGGTGTACCTGGCGTTCGGTTCTGGAGGGTTAATATTGTAAATTTGCTCTTATATGACCAAATACATTTACCTGGCCTCACAAATCATGTTGTAACATAACATGAGCAGAACTAATGAAACATTCTTTTTTTATGCTTGGAAGCGGGAGATTGAACACTGGCTAGCTTGTTATGAACATAAATAAAACTGCCTCATTACTTATCAGACAGTGTGTGTGCATAAACCACATGATGGATGTTGTATCTTTACAATATACAAGGTGGTTCAAATATGACCGGGACTGATTTGTGTGTAAACAAGCCGCACTCAGTCCCAGTCATATTTGAACCGCCTTGTATATGTCAAAAGTAGAGGCATGACACTATTAACAAACACACACACATATCAAATTGGATATTTGGCATTTGTGTTAACAAACTTTGAATGGCTGTTGATGTACTATAGATGTTCAAATTTAGAGATATGTCACAGTTGTTAGATGTCTAATTTCCTGGGGATCTTTGGCACTAGGCATTATTAATTATGTAAAGGAAGGATGGCATATGTGGAGACCACGGCTGTCCATCTGTGATCTAGTATTGGCAGCTAAACCAAGTGTCAGATTTTCATGACATTTAGTATAGCATTTCTTACAAATCTTCAAACAAACATGACTCTTGTGAAAAGTGGGCTAGTGACAGTCATACTTTACCTTAGGACATAAATGAATTGCTACTTATACTTTCCACTTTTCTTGAACAGCTTACATGAAATTCAATACATATTTCCACCAGAGTCTTGTTCAGCAGTTACATGTGTCGTGGAAATTGGTTTCACAAAATCCAGACTTTACTGAAGGGTGTAAATGAAATTTTGCCCATATTGTCTGCATTTTCTCCCAGTTTGCATAACGTTCATTAAAGAAATTGTCCACAAATCTGAATCGGTGATTGTGAGTTCCATGAAAATCAGCCCAACAAAAGGCTACTTTACATGAGATGTGGAGCAAATCTGCACATAATGCTGTTGAACATTGGTGAGTTTCATGAAATAGAGTGCAGAGATGGGCCTAATGCAGATACTGTGAAATTACATGACATTCTGAAAGTAAAGAACACCTTTATAGAGTCTTAGTACATTATCACAAAGTACTTGTTACTGTGGAAGAGTGTTTTGCAGTTTGTCTGTGTGAAGATATACAGTGGCATTAATAATATTTCAGTAACTGTTTTCTGATTAAAGTGCATCTGTTATTCCAGCTTAGTCGGAAAGGTAAGCAGAAATAGGCGCTGAAGACAAAAAACAGGAGCATATACCATGCCCGTCACAACAACTCTGGTAATTAGCAGTTACTGCACACATTTCAGTAAGTGGCGAACATATGTGTGAATGTGTGTCTCTGTCATACAGGTGCACTGTGGCAACATCGTACATAAGCATTCACATTAGCAGCAAGAATTTCAGCTGTTTGTTTTTTGCTCTACTGTTTACAGTAATTCTACTATGTTTTATGCAAATGTGCACCTAGATGCAAAAGGCTGGAAACTGAGGGAGGTATACAGTGTACTGTATACTATGCAGTGTTTTACAGTTTTACAGCACCTTTGTTTACAGGTTGTTACAACATTTTTAAAGCTACTCTCAATTTGTAAGGCTTCCTGTGATACCCCACATTTGTAGAAATACTGCTTTAATCCAATAGCAAATCAAAATCAAGTTACAGAAAACTATATGCAATTATTTGGAGCAGAAAACTTTAGAATCACATGATATATTAATCCCCACATATATGGACCCATTTCACTTCTCTGTAAAACTGAAATTCTTGCTGCTAATGTAAAGGCTTGTAACATTGACATTATTGTGTTGCAACATTGCCAGGAACTTCAGGAAAAACTATGTATCAATTGCCAGCTCCAGTTACCATGATTAATAACTTTGTAACAAAGATTTGGTATGAATGTGTGGCTGTAATATATGCATAAGAGACTGAAGTTTGGTATTCAGAAAACAAACATTCCAGTGTTCATTGTCTTGTGTACCAGATGGTTCATGCAGGTATCCACTAGATAGGCTTGAAATCAGTACAGAATATCACAGATTATGTAAAAGTGTGTGATATGAAGTATCGGTAAGTACACATAGGCCCCCGTATTATGTGGAATATAATATTTTTATGTTATATAATATTGCTTTCAGTTCCTTATGTCAGTGATAGGTGAATGGTTATGGAGTTCTGGGTAATGATAAGGACAGGGGAAAAACTGAAATATGCAAAGAAAAATCTACCTCATTGACACTTTGTGGGTCACAAATCTGATATGGAGTAGCCTGGTATTGAACTTGGGCCACCATGGTGAGAGGCCAGTGGTTAGCCACCTGATCCATGATATGGACCATGTATAGTAGACAGTATACTGTATACCTCCCTCAGTTTTCAGCCTTTTGCATCTAGGTGCATATTTGCATAAAACTTAGTAGCATTACTGTAAACAGCAGAGACCAGCAGTTTGCTGTTTGTGGGTTCCAGTGTTAAATGTGACCGCTTTTGTTTAGAGCAAAAATAAACAGCTATTTCCCCTGAGTGCACTTTGCACTGACTGACAGATTTTCAGGAAACTTTAAAATGTACATGATGCCATTAGAAAATGTGCCCATCTTAACAGTACTAGCATGACAGCCATGCAACTTAAAGAGTCAAAAGCACTAGTAGCACAATTAAATATAAGCTCATTATTTTATCTGACAGTTATATGTTGCCACTTCTGTTGGCCTGTGTATTAACTATGCTGACTGCCTGCATATGTGGTGGAACAGACGCACGAAGTAACAAATAATAGCTGTCAGATAAAATAAGGGTCTTCTATTAGGTATGCTAATCTTAAAAAATCAACAACATTTGTTAAGGTAAAGCGTTTACATACACCTAAGTTAAGAGCAGGCTGATCATGTGAAATACTTCAGTCTTATGACAATCAACAAATGCTGAGCTTCCGTACAAGGTGGCAAATTTTGTAATCACTCAAATGAATATTAGTTTCTAAAAGAATCCCTTCCATGTAGTTACTTTGTGATAAATTATGAATTAATTGTACCCCGACTAGAAGTTTGAATAGTGATGTCTTTGTATTCACAGTAGCATGAGTGGTAATGAATCAGACCAGCAAGGCCTAATTCCTCTTTAAGTGCTTTGCGGATTTGTTACACTCACATATCCTGTACGGATTCCAAGATGGGCTGTAAGATGCTACCTGTGTTCAGTCTGCTCATTGAGCTATATTTTCTGTACACAGTAAGAGAGACTGATATGAGATATTGCAGGTTTTCAGTATTAGACTGCAATTGTTTTTCCATCCAGAAGAAAAGTTCATGAAATTTCTGTTACTGCATTAACTTATATGTGATTTGTTAATGGTATGAATTATGTATGTTACTTAAAGAACATAGCTTATGTATTTATTTTTATTTTATCCAGAAGATTTACCTGTGCCATAGCACCTTCACCTCGTATCCACTCTACTGCATTTCCAAGGATGTCATGTTCATAAACTTTCACATACATGTGCATATAATAAAGGGTAATATGTATATACAAAAAGATGTCAGGAGAACTGAATTATTAATTTAAAAAATAGATACATTTAAAAAGTGACATCACAAACACATACACAGAAATCTAAATTCTTTCTCATAATTACTGAGGCATAAAAAATTATTTAAGACTATACAACAGAAAATTATTTTTAAAATTTTTATATATAGTTGTATATATTACTGAAAATGTGATTTATTTTATACAATATATACATTTAAATTGGAACTACATATATAAATACAAATCAATAGTAAAACAGTCCAATTAGTTTCATTTAGTCAATTTTTATAGAAAAAGAAGCCCCGCAGGAACAGCCGTGTTCTGCCACAGGATTGTTGACTATACGAAAGGATGATCGTATCAGCTCTTCATTATATTCAACTGTCGAGCCTCGCACATATTCCAGTGATGTCTCATCTATGACAACCTTTACACCATTTCTGTTGAAGACTCTATGGAAAAATTAGAAAATGACATGCAGTGTTAAGTGAAAGATTTGTCTAAACTAAATACCACAGACATGGGCAAGATCAAAAGTTTCAACCAATAGATGCATGCATTTGTTGGTTAAAACTGTAGATACTGACTTATAATGCACGGAATGGAAAATATAAAACAGTGGCACAAGTTCTTTTCTGAGCTGCTGGCAAGCCTAAGGAAATGTCACCTGAGGGAGATACAGCCATAAAATGTAATGGAATTAAACTGGACATAGTACATTAGCGTATACCATTAATTTGTGCCACACACAGATGTTAATAACCATGGGTGAATGTAGTTGCCTTCAGAGTATCCCCCTCCAGAACTTACACCTGCATTCTTGTCTGTCCCATACCTGCAAACATTGTTGGAAATGCTCGTTGAAAGTCCATTCTGCTGTGTCACCATCTTGCTCTGAATGTCTCAGGTGGTTAAAAATAACACCCTTCTAAAGACTTAGTCTGAGAACACAGAAATATTCTGCGCATCAGGTGAGATGCATGTTGCGACATAGTATTTAGTTTTGTACCCAATTATCATTGATGAAAGTGCAGTGTAGACAAGTATACTGTCATGTTGCAAAATCCCACTTGTCAAGCTGAAGACTTTTTCCAAAAAGTACAGCCATAAACATTGCAGGACTTGAGGGTTGAACACTGTGTTGACTGTGGACAGTACTTTGTTATCAAATAAGCAGGTCATCATGGTTTTGAGCTCCAAATTTGACATTCTTGTTTTTTCCGCTCTTGGTCTCTCCAACTGCTGTGACGTTTTGGGCCTCAGAGGGGGAAGTAACAGAACACTGCAGAAGACTGCATAGTGAGGACCTTCATGAATTGTACTGCTGACCAAATATTACTCAGGTGATCAAGTCAGCGAGAATGAGATAGGCTGGCCATGTGGACTGTATGGGAATGAAGAAAAATGTATACAGGGTTTTGGTGGGAAGCATGCAGGAGAGAAGCCAATTTTAAGACATAGGTGTAGATGGGAGGATGATATTAAAATGGGTCTTGAGGAAACAAGATGGGAGAGCATGAACTGAATTAATCTGGCTTAGGACACGGATCAGTGGCGGCTCTTGCGAACACTGTGATTATCCTGTAGGTTTCATAAAATGTGAGGAGTTTCTTAAATTGGTGAGGAACTAGTAGCTTGTCCAGAAGGATTCTGCTTCATGGAGTTAAGATTGTGGCATGTTATTTCTGTCTTGTTGCAGCAGACTGATGCCTTTGTAATTACTTTTCCCCAAATGACAGGGTTCTTTAACTAGTCGGTTCTTTAACTAGTCTTGGTGGAAGGCCAGATCATATTTCTTTTCTCCTAATTTCTCGTACCATCTGATCACAGGTTCTGTTTCCACATTCATCGCTTCTCCTGTCATGAATAAGTAAATGACAGGCATTATTCACCATTGTAGTTACTTTTTTTACATTTAGATTAGGTGCTGAAGCTATCATATAGCAGGTTCCTTTACTATTTGGTATGTCTTCCTCCTGCTTTGAAGTCACTTGACCCATACAACAATCTGTGGTCTCTTCATTGTTCATCACTTGTTCCTGCCCCATAAACATACCATGACATTTTATAAGAATCAGAACTGCTTCTGCAGTGTCAGAAAAAATTTAATGTTCATTCTTTGTTCTAACAAGCTGTTGCCCATATTTTAACAAACAAAAAGCTCTTGCAAAGTAACAAAATGAACTACAGTTACCATGATACACAGTTGCAACACTGTATACCCACCAGTGCTGCCAAATTGTGCACAGAAATATCAGTGTATTTGTCACTTTAAATTTGTGAAATTTATATACATTCCCTTTATGCTACCTGCAGGGTGTATAAATTTTATCATGTTCATTAGCACATAGATCCTGCATCTACTGGGACTGTTACCATATTGGTGCCAACAGTAAGAGGTATTCTGTATGTATTAGATACACCCTCCAACACTACATAACAGACTCACTGTGATACAAAACAGTACTGTACTCAAAAGACATAAGTTCCTTTGCATATAGCATTGCTCAGGGACATGATTAAAGGTATATTTGAAATTGTGTTATTTAACAATGCTGTTCACTGCTAATATATGGTGTCAGTGATGTATGGAGCATTGGTGGAATGTTAGTGAGAGGGCAGGACTGAAGAACCTGGGTCCCGTCGTCCACCACAAACAGAATGGCCATGCGACAACCAGGGCCACTGTGGCGAGAGAGAGGCAACTAACTACCTGAGCCATGGCACAGTCATGATTAGAGATACAGTCTCTGTATGCAGTACTTACATATCATCATCTTTGATGCTCTTCTCCAAGTCAAACTTGTATTGGAATCCTGAACAACCGCCTCCTTCAACCACAATCCGCAAACAGCTATCATCAGTTGCAATTTCATTCAGACGCTTTACACAACTATCACTTATATGCAGCACGTCAGATGTGGCCTTATCTTCAGTGTGTGGAGCTGCTGATGTCAGTCGAGAATAGGGTCTGAAAATATTTGACAAGTTTGTGGGACGATGACCAGAAAATGGATTTTCTAAAACATCCCTGGATGTAGGTAATTATCTTTTGTGTAGACCAGTTCTGTACGATACTGTGGACTAACTAATGGTTTGATAGCAGAACACAAAAATTTAATACTACTGAAAGACCAAAGCCCTCTGCTTGGAACAGACCCTCGGTCCTGTCCTACGTCCATAGAAATTCATCTGAATGTTATTTTGCTACCATCAGGCTTCTATGTGGTAATTTTTCATGAGAATTAGTTTACCACCATGAGTTCATAATGCCTCTTACCCCATCCTTTGTAGCTTCTTTCACTTCATTATTCTTATAATGGCTACACAGTATTTCTTCCACAATGCTCATGCCCATTCTACCCAAATAAACAGTATCACATACCTAAGGGTCACTTCAGAACTATTCCCAATCTGTATGTCTGTGGCTTAGGTGGTAAACTGCTGGTGTTTCATCGCACATCCCACCCCTGTAGAAAGCTTGTAAAGAGGTGCCTGGGAAGAATTATTAGAGATATGGACAGCATTGTCCATACAGAGACTGGGCTATGATTTGGACAGACTGGAGTTCAAATCCCAGCAGGGGAAAGAGATTTTCTTCTTAATGTCCACACTAGCTCTGGGGCCCACCCAGCCGCCTGTTCAGTGGGTTCCTTCCCAAGTGCAAAGCAGCCAGGATGTGATATTGACTACTGACCTCCATCTAATGCAGAGGTTTATAATGAGTGGAGCTGTACCTGTCCTCCCCCCAATATACCTTCATGTTGTGGACAGGGACAACTTTACTTTGCCTCTCACATACTCACCAACTGCAATACATGGGTTATTTTTATTTCATTCACTCAAACCGTAATTTGGACGAGGATATTTCAAGTCTGCCTACCAGTCTCTGGGTCTTAGACTGGGAATCCATTAAAACTGTAGCATGTAATAAGTATGAACTTCACTGATGTCATGTTGTAAGGGGAGGTGGGCATACACTAATTTCTGTCTGAATGATCTTTTGTATACATACATTTTTCATTCGTAATTTTAATTACATTCTTTCTCCACTTTTAAGTATGCTTAGCAATATTTGTGAAAAAAATTCATCTCTGATCTTGAACATAATTTGCATAATATTCTGAATGCCCGAGGTATATTTCATTTCCCTATACAAAAATGTGAATGGGGTGCAAGAAGGCAAAACATTTGCATGAGGAAGCCTCTAGGTCCTGGGTTCATCCAGTCGCATCATATGTAAATCCTGAAGTACTTGATAAATTATAAATTGTATGCTGTCATGCTCCATGCACAACAAGCTGCTACTTTACACAAGGTTTCATCACCAGAAATCATTTACCTCTGCCTTCAAGTTGAGCCACACATTGGTTAAAACACTTCTTTTGTATTTTGTTAGGATAATACTATATGATGTGTAAAAATATGTTCATCACATAACTGCCTCCTATTGGTCAGTTACTTTTCTTCTCCCCCCCCCCCCACAGATACTTCCCTTACATTATGTGTTCACAGTCATTATAAACATGTGGGAAAGAGGCTAGCTTGCAAACCCTATACTCACAGTAAAGCATGGCATTCATAAAATACAACTTGTCAGAATTATTCGTGTCAAATAATTTCAATAACATACAGGGGAAATATTTTTATTGGTGTACCAGCATGGTTTAGGAAAGGTTTCTGAATAATTTTATAGCAGTATTAATAACTATACCATCCAATTCTGAAACTATTCAATTGAAATCATGCTCTGGGACTATTAAATCCACTTCTTATACAGAAGTACTGATTTATGTTTTGTACGACGTCCGTTGCATCGCTAGACTCCAACTGCAGAGAGTTTCTAAAAATAACTTCATAACGTGTGTGAATGGGGCCGTTTACGACTACGGCCACAGTGATTATTCGTCAAATTAAAATCGATCCAAAAGCATGTATTTTCCGACGTTATTCATAGATGGCGCAGATGCCGCCTATTTTATAAGGTGCTTCATGTCACAAGAATTCACTACAATCCATTTTTTGTGGAAAGCAAAAACATGATTCATATACGAATACTGCAGGTGTAACAGACACAATAACTACACAGCTTTAGGAAATGTGACTTACTTCAACGAGAGCAAATAATGTCTTTTAAATCCCAAACCTGTAGTTAACTTACGCACCAACTGTCTTCCAATTGCCGCCATGTTGGTTGTGACGTAACGAAAGGCATTGTGGGATAGCTAATTAGAGTGCAGTGAATTTTTATCAAAATCGACCTTCATGGCTGTCAAGAAAGCCTTGTTTTTGAAAGAAATTCTAAGAGTTTCCCTATGCGGTTGACATATTATTTGATTACGTGAGTGGGGTGCCGGATCTGCTGAAGAGTTTTGTTCGAGTTGTGGGTCAGACGACGCCAATGTTCACTGGAACCGTAAGGGTGAAAATATGCGAGGCTTGCGGGTTGAGACCTACGGATTTTCAAACGCGGCATAGTATGGCGTTTGGGAAACCTGATGACCAGCCAATAGATCCTTATGTGTCGATAGACGTCGATGAAAATCATCTAGATCGTTCGTCAACAAAACCGAAGACTTGCGACCCAGTATGGAACGAATACTTCGTCCACGACGTTCAAAGCGCCGTCAACCTGGGGTTGACTGTTTTCCACGATGCCGCCATCCCGCCTGACGATTTTGTGGCCAACTGCAATATTCCGTTCGAAGATCTCGTTCATAGAGATCGGGAGTCTGCCGACTTTTGGGTATGAGCCATTGTTTTCTGCTAATCGAGTTAAGGGCTAGTTGTGTACTTTGCTAGGTAACACACATGTCCTTAACAGTGCAAGTAGTACCGACAATTTTCACATTCGAAATTGTGGACTAGTATGTCACTGTGTATTGTGACAAATGTTTAGGCCTGTAACACGTTTTTATCCCTTGGGACGCGTCACAAGAATGTTCTGACAGTTACTGAAACATAATTGATCAGACACTTTTCAAATCACAGTAGGTGCTGAATTTAATACCTAGCATGTCATGACAGATATAAATTTAGTGTATCAAAATTAACGCAGTTTCACACAGAAATATGCACATTGCCACTTGTTTTGTGTTTTAGATATTTATTTCACTTACTGAAAGAGTCTAAAACCACCATCGTCTATATCAGTGTTAAATTTATATATTGAGTTTAAGTGCTTCACTTTTCTTATTGGCATTCCATTTATTTACTGAGTTTGTTGTGTTAATTGATGGCAGTCTGAACGAAGATGTTACTACACACCAACATACAATATCCATGTTATTTGTATATGTATATATTAGTTGCAAATGTAAACTGAGTTATCCCAAACATTGACTTTAAAGAGTAAACTTAACTAGAAAAAGCTCAGAACAACCATAACCTAATTTGACTTCCAGCATAAATTATAACTTGTTTCACAGTATCCAGTGAGTTTCTTATGTCCTTGCAGACTGGGCTATTATTCCATATTCCCAATTGCCCTGTATGACTGATTATATTAAATATTTTACCACTTGAAGGGATGAAAGGTAGTGTTAGACATACTTATTTGTAAATGAACAAAGGCCGCTTAATCATGAATTTGAAGCGTAATTTTCTTGCTGCTAACACCAAAGCTTGACAGTCAACCAGATACTAGGTTTGAATAGATTTTTGTAACATGTTTTTCCCTTTGTAAAATGTGATTATATGGATATATTTTGGGATGGACAGGTGCTTTTAAAAGGGTTCCTTGCTCGTTGTATAGCCCCATGCTCACAGTTATATTGCTTAAGCACAGGTAGTTGCATTAAACATCACATGCTTCATTTGGCAGAACTGTACACATTATAAAGTAGTTTTATCAGTTTGTTTCTCAAATGTGTTACATGATTTTGAAGTTCAGATAGTTTTAATTTTAAATATTTGCTTCAGTTTATGGAAAGTAGCATAAGTTCTTCATGTTTTGGTTAGTGACATGTTGAAGGTCTAGTAACGTGTTAGACTATAACAGTAACAAGTACATACATACAAAATTTGTTATTTCTATGGTATGGTGTTGTGTCTTTAGGCACTTATACCAGTGAAATGTGAAATTTTTTATACTATGTGCAAAAGAGTTGTGTGTCACAATCATAGCAAGGTTGGCACCACTTCACTAATATAATCATGGCTGTGAAGTTACTGTGTCCATTGTGCTTCTTAAAGTGGTCCAGAGTGATTATAATCTAATTTAGCCAGATGTCGTATCTGTGTTGGGTGGGATGGACACATATTTCAGATTATGGAAAGGTTCATTATCTAAGCAGAAGAATAGGGGTAATTCAAACCATCAGGATGGCGGTCTCATGTTGTGTTGTGTCACAAAGCATAGCAGTAGCAGCGGCAGGACATGAACACAATATTTGCAGTCCCTGCACAATGTTATTTATTTTTTGTACTTTATTTTGTGGCTCCTGCATGTTTTCGCTGGTCCATATGGAAGCAGTCAATTTTAGGAACAAAAAGTGCATAAACTTACTATCCCATGCATTATGTTGGTTGCAAAAACTATGGGAACCCAAGGGTATACATATAGTAAATACAGTTAAAATTTGTTTCATGTCAAAAATAACACACTGAAGTACTAAATAAGGAGGGTGTCACATATTTATATGTGATATGCTTAGCCATGTTTAGCTGTCATTAATCCTTATATGAAAACATTATAGTCCCTGTAGTCTCCAGACTGTGTGGTATACTAGTTTAATGTTCTGTGGGTGGGGTCTGTTGTCTGCTATATGCTTGTATAATTTGTTTGTGTGTATAACTTTCTCATTATTTTCTTACCAAACGAATGTATGTACACATATTTTCTGTTTGTACACTTGAGACTTACTTGATAGTGGCCATACATAGTATCTGCAGCCACACAGTAAAGATCAGAAAGCGGGAGTAATGTTGTGTAGACAGTCAAATATTGTGTTTACATTATGTGGCACAACGGGGATGTGTTGAGTGGGGAAGGGGGAAAGCAGTCGGTTAAAAGCCAATTTCTGGCTTGATCCCTATGCATGGGTATTGGTTTGTCCATCTTGCATATACAGGGTTAATGAAAATTGCACAGCTAAACCAACAGAATGGGATTGTACACCACAATACAAAAAAAAAATTATGTGAACGTAGGCCTTTTGAAGTGTGGCTGTCGAGTTACAGCCGCCTGGTGTTTATAGAAAATGTTTTAAGGTGTCCAGTTTGAGTTTCAATACCGCCATTGCAGGAGACATACTTCTGGGATCCTGCCTTGTTCCACTGGGGTTGTTTATCATGATTTCCTACAAAACTTGATTCTGTAGCTGTTGCAAGGTGTGTATCTGCAGATTGGGATTTATTAATGGTTGATGTGTGACAGTCCCCCACCAGATTATCTTCTTGCAGTTCAGAAATTCTTGAATAACGTGTTTCTGGAAAAATGGATAGGAGGTGGAGGACCAGCAGCATGACTTGCCAATTCCTCTGGTTTAAATCCCTTAGATTTTTATCACTGTGGACATCTAGAGCCTGCTTTTTATGCTAAAGAAGTCAGTGACATTTGGGACTTTCAACATTGAAGCATAATGAATTTGAGTTGATTTGTGTGACACCCAGAACTTTCCAGCAAGCCAGGCAGTCATTGTTCAGATGTACAACATCCTGCGTTGAGTCTCAAGGTGGATGCTGCGATCATTTTAATAATCTTCACAAGACCGTAACTTGAAGACCAGACAGCCATGTGCATGAAACTTTTTTTTCTTGTATTGTGGTGTAGATTCAACTTCCGTAGGTTTGACTGTACATTTTTCGATCACCCTGTATATTATGACAGTCCTGTGAACATGCAGATTGTATTGTTTTTATTGCTGGGTTTCTCATTGTACAGCAGTGACAGTGTTACTGTTTAGTGACATTGATGTTGTGCATTTTGCAGTGCTCGGGCTGGCAATGGAACATATTCTCTGTATATTCTTACTGACAAGCATTGTATCTTATGTTTATTGGACCGTGCATCATCTTGATAGTTGAGTAAAGAGAAACCAACTTGATGCCACTTATTTTATTATTTTATTCAATGCTCAACATGTTTCGGACGTTAATACGTCCATCT
>Ga0123357_10003443_pt1 | contig 18132 bp, 14 predicted proteins | sample TergutEmb28metaG_FD_89873 | JGI IMG/M metagenome (GOLD analysis project Ga0123357, IMG submission 89873) | Embiratermes neotenicus P4 segment gut microbial communities from Petit-Saut dam, French Guiana - Emb289 P4 | ecosystem: Host-associated > Arthropoda: Insects > Digestive system > Gut ... | reverse complement strand
ATGACCTCCCAGTGACGTTTTTCGTCGTGCTTGCCGCTCCATGCGACAACATCCGTGACACGACCTTCCCCCTATCGACAAACCGGAATCACGAGCTTGTGCAATTCCAGCGCTGTCGTAGTATTCGCTCTCCTGAGCGCCTCGTCCAACATCACATGCAATTCTTTCGGCGACAGATGCGTTCCATTGCGTACCGCCATGTCCAACTGTTGCGCCACCATTTCTTTCTGCTGTTCTTCCCCCTCCGGCAGTCGCTGAGCCACATAAGTTCCATCCCCATGCCGGCGTTCCAGGAAGCCCTCCATCGTCAGCCGTTCGTAGACACGCAGCACCGAGTTCTGATTGACCGCCATCATGCCGGCCAACTGCCGGACCGAAGGCAACCGCTCGCCCGCCTTGAGCGTGCTTGAGACGATCTGTCCGCGTAGCTGATCGATCATCTGCCGCGTCAAGGCCACCCCCGACGATGGCTCCAATTTCAACGGCAAAAACATCGATTCTCCATACCGCCACCCAAATGACTACTGTACTATAACACTATAACAAAGGGGGTGCAAGGGCAATTTCTTCCGACTGCCATCTCGGCAGTCAACCGTTTCAGGTGGCAGCGATCTTTGCTTTAGAAAATCCAAGCAACAACGTCCACAACTGACCGCAAATCAACAGGTTATAACGAAGAGCTCGTCCGTAGATCGCTCCGGTACACACCTTGCACTAACCTCTGGATGTGATCCGGCTATTGAATACAGGAGCACCATCATGGCAAAAGTCATCGGCATCGACCTGGGAACCACGAACTCGGTCGTTGCAATCATGGAAGGTAGTACCCCTAAGGTTCTCGTGAACGCACAGGGGTCGCGACTGACGCCGTCGGTTGTGGGTTTTACGGATAAGGGGGAGCGACTGGTCGGGCTGCCGGCCAAGCACCAGCAAGTCACTAATCCGCAGAACACAGTCTTTTCGATTAAGCGATTCATGGGTCGGCGGCACAGTGAGGTCAGCGGTGAGGAAAAACTGGTGCCGTATAAGGTTGTGGGGTCGCCGGAGGAATTGGTGAAGGTGGATATTCGCGGGAAGGCGTACACGCCGCCGGAGATATCGGCGATGACGCTGCAGGATCTGAAGAAGACCGCGGAAGATTATCTGGGTGAAAAGGTCACCGACGCGATCATTACAGTGCCGGCGTATTTTAATGATTCGCAGCGGCTTGCCACGAAGGAGGCCGGCGAAATCGCGGGGATGAACGTCAAACGCGTGCTGCCTGAGCCTACGGCGGCGGCGCTGGCCTACGGCATGGATAAGAAAAAAGGCGGGAAAATCTGCGTCTTCGACCTCGGCGGCGGAACGTTCGACGTCTCCGTCCTCGATGTCGGCGAAGGCGTCTTCGAAGTCCTCTCCATCAACGGCGATACGCATCTCGGCGGAGACGATTACGATCAGGTGCTCGTGGACTACATTGCGGAGGAGTTCAGAAAGCAGCAGGGAATCGATCTGCGGAAGGACCCGATGGCGTTGCAGCGTCTGAAGGAGGCAGCGGAGAAGGCGAAGATCGAATTATCGGGGAACCTGGAGACGTCGATCAATTTGCCGTTCATTACGGCGGATGCGAATGGGCCCAAGCACTTGCAGATGTCGGTGACGCGGAGCAAGTTTGAGTCGTTGACGGCGGCGCTTTCGGAACGCTGCAGACAGCCGGTGATGAAGGCGCTGCAGGATGCGAAGCTCTCGGCCAATCAGGTGGATGAGATTCTGCTCGTGGGCGGGTCCACACGTATGCCGCGGATTCAGCAGATGGTGAAGGAAATCTTCGGCAAGGAAGGTAATAAGTCGGTTAATCCGGATGAAGCGGTGGCGGTGGGGGCGGCGGTTCAGGGCGGCATCACCACCGGCGAAGTGAAGGATATTCTGGTGTTGGATGTGACGCCGCTGTCGATGGGCGTTGAGACCTACGGTGGCGTCATGACCGTCATGATCCCGCGTAATACGACGATTCCGACGTCCAAAAGCGAGACGTTCTCGACGGCTGCGGATAACCAGACGAGCGTTGAGATTCATGTGCTACAGGGCGAGCGTGAGTTTGCCAAGGACAATCGGACGCTGGGGAAATTCCAGTTGACGGGCATTCCACCGGCGCCGCGAGGGGTGCCGCAGATCGAGGTGACCTTCGATATCGACGTTAACGGGATTCTGAACGTCAAGGCCAAGGACAAGGCGACGGGCAAGGAAAACAAGGTTGAAATCAAGGGACACTCCGGCCTGTCGAAGGAAGAAATCGAACGGATGAAGAAGGAAGCGGAGCTTCACGCCGCGGAGGACAAGAAACGTCGGGAAATGGTGGACCTTCGCAACCAGTCGGAAGCGGTGGCCCTGCAAGTGGAGAAAGAACTGCAGGAGCACGGCGGTAAGGTCAGCCCGCAGGAACGCGGCGATGTGGAAAACGCTTTGAACCGCGTGAAAGAACTGGTCAAAGGCGAAGACAAGGACTCGCTGCAACGCGGCCTGGACGATCTGAACAAGGCTCGCATGAAGCTCGGCGAAGCGATCTACAAAGCGACCGGTGCGGCCGGCGGCGAAGCGGCAGCGGCGAGTGCTGACGCAGCATCCGCGGCTGGTCCGGAAGCGGCGACCGGTGCGAAAAAAGGCCCTGATGATGTGATTGATGCGGAATATGAGGTGAAATAAAAAATTCTGCTCTCAAGCGCTGGACAAAACATCCTGTTTCGCGCATAATGCATGCCTGTTGGCTTCTGTGCGGGGCTGCAAACGGGATCGCTTCCAGCGGCAACTAGAGCCATCCGCACAAGTTGACTCTCTTTTGTCCTTCTCCCATCTAAGGAAGCTCCTCCCCAAGGCCTTCCTTAGATCCCCCTCCAGAGCTGCGAGTACCCCTCGCAGCTCTCTTTTTTTTGAAAAATTGAAAATTTCGCCCTCCAAAGGGGAGCGTTTTTTCACCTTTTCTGGTACGCTACCTCATCTGTAGTCATGTGGGCAATCCGTGAAAAAAGGAGCAATGTATGACGGAAACAGCCAAACTGATCATTGGCGAGAAAACCCTTGAAATGCCTATCGTCGTAGGCTCCGAAGGCGAACGCGGCATCGATATCTCCAAACTCCGGCAGGAAACCGGCGCCATCACCCTCGACCCCGGCTACGGCAACACAGGCTCCTGTCAGTCCGCCATCACCTACATCGATGGCGACAAAGGCATCCTTCGCTACCGCGGCATCCCCATCGAAGAGTTCGATCATCGCAAGCATCCCAACTTCATCGAAGTCATGTGGCTGCTCATTTTTGGCAGGCTTCCTTCCGAACAGGAGCTTGCCGAGATGCGAGATGCCCTGACTGGCCAGGCGCACCTCCACGAGGCCATGAAGCACCACTTCGAAGGCTATCCCGTCAATGCGCCGCCGATGGCGATCATGTCCGCGATGCTCAATACCCTGGGCTGCTTCCACCCCGAAATCATCGATCCCAAGGATGAGGTTCAGTTTAAGGCGGCTATCGCGAACCTTGTTTCCAAGATTCGCACCATTGCCGCTTTCACGTATCGCCGTGTTCGTGGGTTGCCGTATATCTATGCCGATCCGAAGCGGCGGTACTGCGCCAACTTGCTGCACATGATGTTCTCCATGCCCCATGAGGAATACCATGTCGATGATGAAATCGAGGACGCGCTCAATTTGATTTTCATTCTGCACGCCGACCACGAGCAGAACTGCTCCACCAGCACCGTCCGCATGGTCGGATCTTCGCAGGCGAACCTTTTTGCCTCCTGTGCCGCGGGAGTTTGTGCGCTCTGGGGGCCGCTCCACGGCGGGGCCAACGTCGAAGTCCTCGAAATGCTCGAACGCATCAAGGCCGGCGGACTCTCCGCGGAACAATACGTCGAAATGGCCAAACAGAAAGACGCCAGACTTATGGGCTTCGGACACCGCGTCTACAAAAACTACGACCCGCGTGCCAAGGTACTCAAAGGCGTCTGCGACAGAGTGCTTCCCAAACTCAACGTCAAGGACCCGCTCATCGACATCGCTCGCAGACTCGAAGAACTCGCGCTCAAGGACTCCTACTTCATTGATCGCAAGCTCTACCCGAACGTCGATTTCTACTCCGGCATCATCCTGCGAGCGATGGGCATCCCGACCGATATGTTCACCGTCATGTTCGCGATCGGCCGGTTGCCGGGCTGGATCGCTCACTGGTGGGAACAGCGTCAGGACAAGTCCAGCCGCATCGCACGCCCACGGCAGATATACACCGGTCCGGTAGGCAAGCACTATGTGCCGATGAGTAAACGTTAAGGAAGAAGCCAGAAGCTAGAAGCCAGTAGCCAGAAGACCTTGGGACGACGTCATGCCGCAGACATTTCAAGCTCCTCCAGGTACGCGTGATTTTTTTCCCGCGGACATGGCGATGCGGCGATATATCGAAGATATATGGCGAAAAGTCTCGATCCGTCACGGATTCCTTGAAGTCGATGGCCCGACGTTTGAATACCTCGATCTTTACAAGGTGAAATCCGGCGACGAAATCGTTTCGCAGCTTTTCCACTTTGATTCCCGCGAAGATAAGTCCGGCAGGACGGATACCTTTGCGCTGCGTCCGGAATTTACGCCGACGCTTGCCCGCATGGTCGCCGCCAAGGCCAACAGCTTACCGCGGCCGATTAAGTGGTTCAGCATTCCCCGCTGTTACCGCGCCGAGCGCCAACAAAAAGGCCGCCTCAAGGAATTCATCCAATGGAACGCCGACATGCTTGGCGGCGAAACACCCGAAGTACGACGCCAGTTCGACCTTGAAACCGCCGCCCTCGCACTCGACTGCCTACGCGAATTCGGCCTCACCAACGCCGACATCCAACTCCGCTGGAACGATCGCACGCTTGTCGAACATCTTTTCGAACTCGGCGGCGTTGCTAAGGAACGTTACGCTTTCGCTTTTTATCTTCTTGATCGCATCGCGAAACTTTCTTCTGAGCAGCGGGCGAAACTTTACACGGAGAATGCCGTGCCTGATTGTGAGCGAGCTTTTTTTGAAAAGCTTGCCGCCGGGCAGGATCCGCTCCAAGCTGCCTTCTGGGAAGGGCCTGGGGGAGGGCTGGGCAACACCGGCGGATTCGAGACCTACGCCTCTGCTATTCGCGATACTCAGCAAACCGTCGAATCCACGTTCGCGCTCATGGGGCTGCCGGGCTATGCAAAATACGATGCGTCGATTGTTCGCGGATTGGCGTACTACACCGGTTTTGTCTGGGAAATCTCTGATTTCCGAGGGAACCGTGCCCTTGCCGGCGGCGGACGATACGACAAACTCATCGCAATGTTCGGCGGACCTTCGCTCCCCGCGACCGGCTTCGGCATGGGCGATGTGGTGCTCGCCATTGTGCTCGCTGAATCAGGCAAACTTCCCAAGTCCGTCGCGGCCGCTCCAGATGTTTATGTCGTCAACGCTCTTGCCACGTCCGACGAAGCTACCAAATTGCTCGCCCAACTCCGCACGGCGGGACTCGCGGCAGTCACGAGTTACAAAGCAACAAAAAACATCGGCAAACTCCTGCAGGACGCCAGCGCCAGTGGCGCCAAACTCGCCCTGATCCTCGCCCCGGCGGAATTCGAAAAAGGCGTCGTCAAACTCAAGAACCTCGCCACCCGCGATGAAAAAGAAATCCCAATCACCGAAGTTTTGGCCGGAATCGCCATTGGGGGCTATATGGATTCCTATTCCCGCAGTTTTTTACAGACGGCAGCGACGCGTTGACCCAGAACGGTGGCGATGGCGAGGTCCTCTTTGGTGGGTTGGAGTTCGCCGCGAGGACCAGCGATGGTCGAGGCGCCGTAGGGGGTTCCGCCGCGGGCTTCGGTGTGGATCATGCCTTCGGTGGAATAGGGGACGCCGACGATGAGCATGCCCAGGTGGAGGAGGGGGACCATCATGGTGAGGAGGGTGGTTTCCTGGCCGCCGTGGGTGGAGGCGGTGGAGGTGAAGAAGCCGGCCGGTTTGCCTTCCATTTCGCCCTGGAGCCAGAGGCGGGCGGTGGAGTCGATGAGCTGTTTCATCTGGGCGGTCATGTTGCCGTAGCGGGTCGGCGTGCCGAACAGAACGGCATCCGCGTCGCGGAGATCGTCAAGCGTGCAAACCGGAATGTCCGCCTGCATCTCACGAACCTTCACGATCGCTTCGTTGGTCGCGGTTGCCTTGAGCACCTCCTCAAGCTCCGCCACGCGACGAAGTTTAACGACGGCGTCGGAAACAGACTTGGCTCCGTGTTCGACCGCCCGCGCCAGTTGAAGAACGTGACCATACATGGAGTAGTAGACGACCAGAATTTTCATAGATCGCTCCTGTAGTTAGGACCTATGGCAAGTATAGGCACAGGACATGAAAATAAATGGACGAATTGACAAATGATGAGCTGAGGACAGACCGTAAACCATCAGAAGCTGCGAGCGTAAGATTGCAGTAACTCGCTCACTCGAACGATATATTCCCCGGATGCACATCCAGCATATAAATTCCGTAGTCGTTCTTGAGCACTTCCAGGATCACCAATACCGTTCCCCAATGTTCGCCGAATTCCTCTTTCCCTCCCCCCAGGGCGAACGCATTTGACCATCAGAGCCGCGACCGTGAGGGAGCGACCGTGCGGCAATGTGTGAAGAACGCGGGTCGCTCCCTTACGGTCGCGGCTCTGAACGCCAAATGCGATTGCCCTGATGCAGCCCCAGCCATTCCGCCAGCACCTTGTGATCGAGCTTGGCGAGGTTTTCCACAGCGAAGTCCGTACAGCGGCGAAGGCGTTCAAGAGAAACGCTGGTGGCGACGCCCAGGACACGGATGCCCGCGGCACGCCCGGCGGCACATCCGCCTTCGGAATCTTCGATCACAAGACTGGAGCCCTTCTCCAGGGCGGCATCGTATTTGACGTTCAGGAAGTCAAAGGCTTTGTTGTAGCCTTCGGGCTCGGGCTTGCTGTGGCGGACGTCTTCGATGGTGATGACGACGTCGAAATGATGGCGGAGCTTGAAAGCTTCCAGCAGCGTGAGCACTTCGTCTTTTCTCGCACCCGAACAGATGGCACGAGGAACGTTATTCCGCTCAAGCCAGGCGAGCAGGTCGCGGACGCCGGGCAGAGGCTCGGCGAAGTCGGAAAGTTTTTCCTCGGCGCATTTGCCTTTGGCCTGCATGAGGCGCTCGATGAGGCGATCGTCTGTGGAACGGTCGTTGTCTTTGAGCATATGGAAGAGGGCGTCGTGATCGCCGTAGACGATGTAGCGTCCGTAATAGGCGGCAGGTGCGATGACGAGTGCCCCGCCGATCTCCGCGGCGAATGCCCGGAACGTGGCATTGTAAGCGGCAAGGTGAACAGCCTCGGTGTCGGCGATCACACCGTCGAAATCAAAAATCACGCAACTTCTGGCCATCGCGGCTCTCGCTGAAGGTTCGATGCGGCGAACAGTGTACCAGAAGTTACCTGCCGATCATCGCCTTTGGCCACATTCCGCGTTAAAATATTTTGCTTGGTTTTTTGGAGTTTTCTCGTCCTCTCAAAGTGGAGCATCCGATGACCGACACCTTCCACGCTAAAGCGACCCTCGATACCCCTCTGGGCAGAAAAACCATCTATCGCCTCGATGCCCTCAAGTCCGTTCAGGGGCAACGAATCGACCATCTGCCCTACTCCATTAAGGTTCTTCTGGAATCCTGCCTCCGTAACCTTGACGGCCGCACCGTCACCGAGGCCGACGTGAAGGCGATCGCCCAGTACAACGCCGTGAAGCCCGCCAATTTTGAGATTCCCTTCGTGCCCGGCCGCGTGGTGCTTCAGGACTTCACCGGCGTTCCTGCCGTTGTCGATTTGGCGGCCATGCGAGCCGCGATGAAACGCATGGGCGGAAATCCCGACAAGGTCAACCCGCTCGTTCCCTGCGACCTCGTGATCGACCACTCCGTTCAGGTCGACGCCTTCGCTACGGATCACGCTCTGGCCATCAATAACAAGCTCGACTTCGAACGCAACACCGAACGCTACCAGTTCCTCAAATGGGGACAGACTGCCTTCAATAACTTCCGCGTCGTTCCGCCCTCCACCGGTATCGTTCATCAGGTCAACCTCGAATATCTCGCCAAGATCGTCTGGGAAAAGGGCGGCACGCTCTTTCCTGACTCTCTCGTCGGCACCGATTCGCACACCACCATGATCAACGGCGCCGGCGTCTTGGGCTGGGGCGTCGGCGGCATCGAGGCCGAAGCCGTCATGCTCGGACAACCCATCGACATGCTTCTCCCCGAAGTCATCGGCTTCAAACTGGTGGGCAAACTCAAGGAAGGCGTCACCGCCACCGACCTTGTTCTGACCGTCACGCAGATGCTCCGCGCCGAAGGCGTCGTCGAGAAATTCGTCGAATTCTTCGGCCCCGGCCTCGCCGAGATGCCTCTGGCCAACCGCGCCACCATCGCCAACATGGCCCCCGAATACGGCGCCACCTGCGGCTTTTTCCCCGTCGACGAACAAACCCTCGCTTACCTCCGTCTCACCGGTCGCGATGAAAAACTCTGCCAAACCATCGAACAATACTGCAAAGCCCAAGGTCTCTGGCGAGACGACAATCACCCCATCGAATACACCAAAGTCATTGAATTGGACATTTCCCGTGTCGAACCCGCCCTCGCCGGCCCTCGCCGGCCGCAGGACCACATCAACCTCAACGCCATGAAAACCCAATGGATCAAAGATTTGAAACTTATCTATGGCAAGGAGCCAGAAGCCAGAAGCCAGAAGCCAGAAGGTTTCGAAGGCGCAAGGGATTCTTCTGGCTCCTGGCTTCTGGCTTCTGGCTTCTCTCACGGCTCCGTCGTCATCGCCGCCATCACCTCCTGCACCAACACCTCCAACCCCTCCGTCATGATCGCCGCCGGTCTCGTTGCCAAAAAAGCCCGCGAAAAAGGGCTTAACCGTAAACCCTGGGTCAAAACCTCCCTCGCTCCCGGTTCCACTGTCGTCATGGAGTACTACAAAAAAGCCGGCCTCATCGAACCCCTCAACGCCCTGGGCTTCAACCTCGTCGGCTTCGGCTGCACGACCTGCATCGGCAACTCCGGCCCGCTCCCCGACGATATCTCCAAACAGATCAACGACCACGACCTCGTCGCCGCCGCCGTCCTCTCCGGCAATCGCAACTTCGAGGGCCGCATCAACCCTGACGTCAAAGCGAACTACCTCGCTTCTCCGCCACTCGTCGTTGCCTACGCACTCGCCGGTACCGTCGACATCGATCTCACCAAGGACCCCCTCGGCGTCGGCAAGGACGGCAAGCCCGTCTACCTCAAGGATCTCTGGCCTACTAGCAAGGAAATCGAAGAGACCGTCTTGGCCTGCGTCACGCACGATCAGTTCGTCCGCCAGTATGCCGACGTCTTCAAAGGCCCCGACGAATGGAGAAACATCCAAACCTCCACGGGAAATATTTTCCAGTGGGATGACGATTCCACTTACGTTCAGGAACCTCCGTTCTTCGTCGGCCTCACTCCCGAACCCAAGCCCATCGCGCCCATCTCCTCCGCCCGCGTCCTGGCCTACCTCGGCGACTCCGTCACCACCGACCACATCTCGCCCGCAGGCTCCATCAAGAAAGATTCCCCCGCCGGCAAGTTCCTCATCTCCAAGGGCGTCGCTCCCGCCATGTTCAATTCCTACGGCTCACGCCGCGGCGACTACCGCGTCATGACCCGTGGCACCTTCGCCAACACCCGCGTCAAAAATAAACTCGTCCCCCCAAACCCCGACGGCTCCCCCAAAGAAGGTGGCTGGACCACCTATCTATCCGATCAAACTAATACTGTCATGTCCATCTTCGACGCCTCCGTCAAATACCAGGATCAAAAAAGCCCCCTGATCATCCTCGCCGGCCGCGACTACGGCATGGGCTCCTCGCGCGACTGGGCCGCCAAAGGCACCTTCCTTCTTGGCGTCAAAGCCGTCATCGCCGTCTCCTTCGAACGCATCCACCGCAGCAACCTTGTCGGCATGGGCGTCCTACCCCTCACCTTCAAACCCAATCAGGACGCCAAAACTCTCTCCCTCGACGGCACCGAAACCTACACCATCGCCATCGACGACAACGTCAAGCCTCGCCAAACCATCCAAGTCACCGCCACCCGCAAGGACGGCTCCACTGTCATCTTCGAAACCACCTGCCGTATCGACACTCCCATCGAAGTCGACTATTACCGCAATGGCGGCATTCTCCACACCGTCTTGCGCAACATGGCCAAATCCTAACGCAGCGGCTGCGGCCCGCGTGCCCACAATCCGCGCCTGAACAGCAACGCATCCACCGATATCAACCCCGGCCCCGCCAGCAATATCGCCAATGCCATCGCAATCAAATTCATGTTGTACTCATACCCCACCGTCGGGCGATGCTGGATGTCGAACCCGCTTGGCGCATGCACCGTGACGATCGCTACCACCATCGACACAATGATCGGCACCGTCCCCAGCCGCGCCAGAAGCCCCAGCATGACCGAAATTCCTCCGATCAATTGCCCGTATGCCGCGAGGTAAGCCCAGACAATCTTCGGCAAAAATGCCGGCATCGCCGGCATGTGCTCCGCAAATCCGTTGACGCCCAGTCCGCCAAACGCCCCGATTGTTAATTGCAGTCCGTGGAAAATAAACGTCCAGCCGAGTGCCAGCCGCAGGAATAAGAGCGCCACGCTCATCGCAAACGCCGCGTTCCCTGTCAGCGCCTGTGGTCCCAGCGGCATCACCGCTTCCCTTTCATGTGCCATGTCAACCTCCTGCAATCCATCAGGGCTATGACCATGACACCAGCATAAGTCCTGCCGCCAGTAACGCCAGCGTCCCGAGTATCAGTCCCGCCAGTGCCATTCCTCGCCCCCCTCTCCCTCCCCCGCTCTGTCTCGCCGCTTTCTGCATGGCGAGCAGCCCGAAGACAATCGCCAAAATCGGCGGTATCCCGAACGCCAGGCACCCGCCCGCCATCGAAACAATCCCCAGCACCAGGCTCGCCACCGCCCATGAATTCGTTCCGCTGATCGAATCGCCGACCGTTCCTTCCATCGTGAAAGGCAGCCCGCAGCCGAGACAATTATTCGACGCCAGCGAATTCTGCCGCTCGCACCGCGGACACTTAATATACTGCTGCCCGGAATTTTCCGCCGTCACGATCTGCGGCGCCTTATGCCCCGCCGCCGCATACGCATGCACCGGATGCGGATCCTGCTTGATGATCTCCCCGGACGTCGGATCAATCAGCCGGCCGCGAGAATCCAGGATCGGAATCACGATCGCCTTACCGCAAGTCGGACAGGTCCCGCTCTGCCCCGCCGCCGACTCGGTCGCCTCCAGCCTGCTCGAGCAATAGCTGCATAAAAACCCATACCGCCGCCCCACAAGCACCGTCTTCGGCACAAGCGGCCCTCCCCCCACCTGCTGTTCGAGCGCCGCAATCTGTTTCTGATGATCTTCCATCTTCGCCGCTGAGCTCTGTCCTTGAATCCAACTTCTACCTTTTACCTTTTAACTTTTCCTTGCAACCCTTTGACGTACCATCATACCACAGTTAAAACTCTCGCATGACATTACCGCCAAGTTCCAAACCCGTTCCCGTCTGGACCGTCGGCTCCCTTCTCACGTGGACCGCGGACTTCTTCGCTAAAAAAAACATCGACGAGCCTCGCCTCTCCGCGGAACTGCTTCTGGCACATGTGCTGAAATGTTCCCGCATGGCCCTCTACACGCAGTACGAAAAAATCCCCGGCGACGCGGAACGTGCCGCCTTTCGAACACTTGTCAACCAACGCTCCAACCACGTCCCCGTTGCCCACCTCATCGGCAAAGCCTGGTTCTTCTCCCTTGAATTCACCGTCACCCGCGACGTGCTCATTCCCCGCCCGGACACCGAAACGCTCGTCGAGTTTATCATTCAGCAAGTCCGTCAGCATCCCGAATGGTCCACCGCCCCAACCTCTCCCGACACCGGCGCCGGCGCAGTCAGCGGCAGCGGCCCCGCGATCCTCGACCTCTGCACCGGCTCCGGCATCATCGCCGTCAGTCTCGCCAAACAGCTTCCCGCCGCCACCCTCACCGCCACCGACATCTCTCCTCAGGCCCTCGCCGTCGCCAAACAAAACGCCGACATCCACAAAGTCCGCGATCGCATCACTTTCCTTGAAGGCGACCTTTTCGCTCCGCTCGAGTCCGCTCCCGCCCCGACACTGTTCCACATCATCGTCGCCAATCCCCCTTACATTCCCACCGCCCAGGTCAACGACCTTCCCACCGGCATCAAGCATCACGAACCCCGCCTCGCCCTCGACGGCGGCCCCGACGGCCTCGACCTCCACCGACGTATCCTCGCAACGGTAGGAGGAAGGGGGGGGGGGGCCAAAAACTTCCTCCACGCCGGCGGCCTGCTCATCCTCGAAATGCAACACGACCAGGGCTCTGCACTCCACGCCGCCTTCGCCGCCGCCGGCTACCTCACCCACATCAAAACCATCCGCGACGCCGCCAGCCACCCACGCTGCCTCACCGCAGTGAAATTGTGAATGATGAATAGTGAATAGTGAAAAGAAAGTCACGGATAGCGAAAGGGCTGCCGGCTGTCGAGCCGTCCATTCACTATTCACCATTCACAATTCACTACTTAAACAACTCCACGGCTTCCTTGAGCTGCTTGCGTATCTCGATTTTCTGCGGGCATTTTTCTTCGCATTCGCCGCACTCGGTGCAGGCGTCGGCTTTCTTGCCTTTGAGATCGCCTGTGCCGATCCCGTCGTACCATTTTTTCGCGTATTCCTTGATGCCGTAGATTCGGTGGTAATTGACCATCTTGAAAATGTGAGGTATTTCCACGCCATGCGGGCACGGTACGCAGTACTTGCAGCCGGTACAGTAGAGCTCCGCAAGACGTTTGTTCTCCTTCATCATGGTATCTATCGCATCGAGTTCGCTGGCGGAAAGTGAAGCGAGCCTTGAAACGTATTCTACATTTTCTTCGAGCTGGGTTTCGCTGCTCATGCCGGACAAGAGCACGTCCACGTTGGGATTGGATGCGACAAACCGCAAGCCAAGCTCCGCGGACGCCACCGCCTTGATACCGAGTTTTTCCGCGGTTTTTTTGGGGAGGCCGGAGATACGTCCGCCGCCCAGCGGCCCCATCACGGCAACGCCCAGACCCTTACTCTTCGCATATTTCATCCCTTCCTCGTTGCTCCTATCCAACACGTTGTACTGACAGAGCATAGTTTCAAACAGGCCGAGATCGACGAGTTTTTGGATATCACCGGATTTGCCGTGGTAGGAAAACGAAATATGTTTGATCAATCCTTCCTCTTTGGCTTTTCTAGCGTCATCAATCCAGCCTGTGCGTTGGTCCGTTTCGAAAAAATTATCGTAGCTGATGCCGTGAAAATGATAAAAATCGATGTACGAAGTTTCCAATCTCTTGAGCTGTGCTTCAAGTGTGCGTCTGTAATCGCCAGGTTTCTGGCTCTCCCAGCCCGGGCATTTCGTGGAAAGATAAATTTTATCGCGGAGCCCTCTCATGGCTTGACCGAGTGTCTGCTCGCTTAGCCTTTCGTTATAGAAAACAGCCGTATCAAAATAATTGACGCCCCTCTCCACAGCTTTTCTCAGCAACGCAACGGAAACCTCTACATCCGGGACATTTTTGCCTTTTTCTTTGGTCGGAAGGCGCATACAGCCAAACCCGAGCCGTGAAACCTTGACTCCCGTATTCCCAAATTGCGTGTACTGCATCAAAAATCCTTTTTTTTATAGAAAATCAAAAGTTAAAAATCAAAAATGAAAACCTCTTTGCCCTCAATTGACCTTGTGCCTCCTTACCGCGTCCTCCGCTTTCTTTTTCAGCGATGCGGCATCCTCCAGTTCCTGCTTGAAATAATCCGCATCCGTTCCCAGCGTTGTCACCAATCCCTTAATCGTTGTCGTCAACTTTCCTACCGTCGTGGCCATTCCTGTGAGCGTGTTCTTTTCTGTTGGCGTGATTCCACGTTTCCGCTGTCCTTTTCCCACTGTTACCATTTTATCTGCTTCTGTCGCGATATTTTCCACCTGCCTGGTCATTTGCGTGATAGTTCCATTGAGGCATTTTTTCGTTGCCGCCGCCGTCTCTGTCATCAGTGCTTTGGTCTGTTTATCCTCTCCCGTTGCCGCGACCTCTGCGTTCGACACGCCGCGTGCTTTCCCCGCGAACTCCTCAATCGCCGCCACCTGCACCACCGCCGGCGGAGGTTTGAGCACATTTTTCATCTCTGTCTGCCGCTCCGCCAGCAAATCGCGGAACATCGCCTCAAATGCCGCCACGCGATCTTTGCTCTCGACAATTCCGATCCCCTTTTTCTCTCCCTCTCCCGTTGTGGGTACATAGGTCAACTCTTTTGATTTTCCGATCAGTTCCGCCGTTGCCGCCGATACTGCCGCCTCTTTCGCATCTTTTGTCGGATACGCTGCCGCCGATGCCGCGAACACTTCCTGCGCCGCCTGCCCCTGTTTCTGCCGCAGCAAACATTCCCCCTTCATCGCCAGGAGTTTCCCCCGCTCCGTTGTCTTCTCAAAACTCGACGTGTGGGCCAGCAATTTCCCCAGCTTCGCCATGCACTCCTCATACTTCCCCTCATCCATATTCTCCTTCGCCTCCTTCATCACGCCCAAATCCACCTCCCCCAACGCCACCCCGGCCATTCCCATCACCACCACCACGATCGCCAATCCCATGCGTCTCATGCGGCCTCCTGCTTTCGCATTTCACTCTCATCACAAGATATCGTGTCGGACGCATGTTCGCCACGTATAATGGGCGGTTTTGAACGAGGAATACCATGCGAGCTTATATCCTGTCGATCGGAGATGAACTGATTTCGGGGCTGACGGTTAACACGAATGCGGGCTGGTTGGCGGAACGGCTCACGGAGCTGGGAATCCAGGCGGTGGAACACGTGACGGTTGGAGATGACTTGATGTGGATCGTCTCGGCAACAAAGGAAGCAATCGAGAGGGTGCGCGAAGATGGAGTAGGGGGAATAGTGTTGATGACGGGGGGACTCGGGCCAACGGAGGATGATTTGACGCGGCAGGGGTTGGCGGCGGCGCTCAATGAGGAGTTGATCGAGGATCCGGAAGCGGTTTTGCAGATTGAGGCCTGGTTCAAGTCGAAAGGACGGATCATGTCGCCGTCGAATCGCTCGCAGGCGCTGCGGCCGAGGAGCGCGGTTTGCATTGAGAATACCGACGGGACGGCTCCGGGGCTGCGGGTGGAGCGAGATGGGGTCTCTGTTTTTGTGATGCCGGGGGTGCCGCGGGAGATGCGGGAAATGTTTCAGCGGTCAGTGTTGCCGGAGCTGAAGAAGAAGGCTGGAGAGGTTATGACGCGGACGACGAAGATCAATACCTGTGGGCTGGGAGAATCGCTGGTAGGCGAGCGGATTAAAGATTTGATGACGCGTGGTGGTGGTGGGAGTGGCGAATTGCTGGTGGGAACAACAGCACATGACGGGATCGTATCGGTGCGGATTTACGCCACCGGCAGGATCGAAGAAACGCTGCAGATGACCGAACGTGTACGCCAGGTGGTGCTGGAGCGATTAGGTGAGTTTGTCTTTAGCGAGGGGGAACAGACGCTGGATCGGGAAGTAGGCAGGTTGCTGTTGGCGACAAAGCAGACCGTGGCGGCAGCCGAAAGCTGCACAGGCGGATTGCTGGCGAAATGCCTCACCGACCTGGCGGGCGCGTCGGGCTATTTCATGCGAGGCTGGGTGACTTATGCCAATGAAGCGAAGGAGCAGGAACTGGGCGTGGCGAAGCGGTTGATCGAAACGCATGGTGCGGTCTCGGAAGAGGTGGTCCGAGCAATGGCGGAAGGGGCGAGAACCCGTGCGGAGACAGATTTCGCACTGGCGATCACCGGCATCGCTGGCCCGGAAGGAGGCAGCAACGAAAAACCTGTCGGAACCGTCTGGATCGCACTGGCCGCAAAGGACAGAACACTGACACGGCGATATATATTCCCAGGAAACCGCGAAATCATACGGCTCCGAGCGGCGCAAATGGCATTGGCCATGCTCCGCTGGAAACTCCTGGGTGTCGAAGGTCCGGAGTGACGCCGTTATGATTCGCGTACTTTTTATCCCTACGATCTTCCTCCTGGCGCTGGGCCTTTTGTGCTTTCTCCTTTCCGCGACACCACTTTCCTATTCGGAAAAGACCACCATTACCTTCTGCCTCGGCGACGAGATCAAAACCCTCGATCCCGGACGTATGTCCTGGATGAATGATATTCGCGTTGCCATGTGTATCTGGGAAGGACTCACCGCTTACGATCCCGACACCCTCGCTCCCGTCCCCGGCATGGCTGAGTCCTGGGACGTCTCGCCGGATGGAAAAACATACACGTTCCATTTACGCCTGGATGCCACATGGAGCAATGGCGATCCCGTCACCTCTGCCGATTTTCTCTTCGCATGGAAGCGTATTCTGACCCCGTCGACCGGCGCTGATTACATCGGTCTGTTCAAAGGCATTGTCGGTGCCGAAGCATACACTGACGTGATCGATAAAAAACAGCCCGCCGACTTCACCGCCGTCGGCATCTCCGCTCCTGATCCGCATACACTCGTCGTCCACCTCACAGCCCCCTGCTCCTACTTCCTGGACATGTGCGCTTTTCCGCCGTTCTTCCCGCTCAATCAGAAATCCATGCAACCTTTCCTCGATTCCGCGAATCCCGACGCCGGCTACCAAAGCAACTGGGCTCGGCCGCCTTATATCGTCGGCAACGGCCCGTATCTGCTGCGCGAATGGAAATTCAAACAGTTCCTCACGCTCGAAGCCAACCCGCGCTACTGGGACCGCAAAAACGTCCGCTGCCAACAACTCCTCATCAAATCCATCACCGACCCCCGCACGTCGCTCCTGGCTTATCAGCAAGGCGGCGTCGACGTCATCCAGTTCCCCGTCAATCCGCAGTTCGGCGAAGACATGCTCTACGCCAACGCCGACGGCCAACGCCACGACGTCTTCTTCCGCCCCGTTTTCGGCAGTTACTACTTCATGTTCAACTGCTCCCGAAAACCCTACGACGACAAGCGTGTCCGCAAGGCGCTCGCTCTTGCCATCGACAGAACCCGCATCGTTCGCGACATCACGCGTCTCCAGCAGCAGCCTCTCGGCGTGATCGTGCCCCCGGATTTTATTCCCGGTTACCACAGTCCCGATCCGCTCCCGATGGACATCGAGGAAGCTCGCCGCCTTCTCGCCGAAGCCGGCTTCCCCAACGGCCAAGGCTTCCCCACCATCGAAATCCTCTACTCCAACGAAGTCCTGACCCACGGCTTCATTGCCCAAGCCATCGGCCAAATGTGGGAACAAAACCTCGGCCTCCACGTCACCTACCGCGGCACTGAACGCAGCAGCTTCGGCGAAGCCAAACGCTCACAGAATTTCGACGTCGCCCGCGGCGGATGGTACGGCGACTACCTCGATCCCACCACCTGGCTCGACATCCTTCGCTCCAACGACGGCAACAACGACGGCAAATTCTCCGACCCTCACTACGACGCCCTTCTCAACCAGGCCGCCCTCGAGTTCAACCCCGCCAAACGCATGGCCCCGCTCACACAGGCCGAAGCCATCCTCGTACACGACCAGTTCCCCTTCATCCCGCTCTACCAATACTCCGACGGCCTGATCTACGACCCCACCAAAATCCAAGGCCTCTCGCTCAACGACCGTATGCTCACCCCCCTCAAATGGATCCACCGCAAGTAAGAACCTATCCGAATAACCGCTAGCGACCCCGCCTCGCGGGGTGGAGCCCCGCATGGCAATGCGGGGCTTTGGGGGGAGGGTCGTGTCATTGAGAGTTTAGTCGTTGATCGAAGATCAACGCTCGCTGAGCTATTTCTGCGTCGCGGGAATGGCATCCAGCCAGGAAATTGCGGCCGCGCGGAATTCAACGTCGCTCGGAAAACGCTTGTTCTTAACATGGAAATCCGCCACCTGACTTCCACAATGGGCCCCCCGGATTTTTATTGATACAACAATTTGTGGAGTAGCCTTGTGGAGTAGCCGGTGTTGATCATCCATTT
>Ga0123357_10003442_pt1 | contig 18132 bp, 13 predicted proteins | sample TergutEmb28metaG_FD_89873 | JGI IMG/M metagenome (GOLD analysis project Ga0123357, IMG submission 89873) | Embiratermes neotenicus P4 segment gut microbial communities from Petit-Saut dam, French Guiana - Emb289 P4 | ecosystem: Host-associated > Arthropoda: Insects > Digestive system > Gut ... | reverse complement strand
TGGGATCGGTGTGTCGCCGCACAAGGAGACTATTTTGAAGGGGATGCTGCCCAAACTTAAATCAGGTACATACATTCTAGTCTGTAGGTCCAGTCTGGGAACTTTTTGATACACCCTCGTATAGTGATGGCAAACCATTGGTTAGTGAAATATTTACTGATGTCACAGATGAAATCAGTAGAACACTGCCATTCTGTTCTAGTTTAATCACAGGCTACAATAACTTTCAGTATAAGAATTGACCAGTAGTTACTTTATCATTCATTAATGAGTTAGGTAAACTGCTGTGACGTAAAAAGTCTGCATGTTTTCTAGACATGATGCTAGGTTAAGAATGTCTTGTGTTTCAGGTCAACAGTACAGTACCTATTGCATCTGAGGTTTTCCAGAAAGCTGGTGTTTATGACCCAAACAGGATATTTGGCGTTTCAACCTTAGATATAGTTCGGGCAAACACCTTCATAGGAGAAGCCAAGGTCAGAGACATGCATTGTATTTAGGTAAACACTAAGTATTGGCATAAACTGATTTTGTTATCAAGACAGAGCATTGTCTTGGAAAACATTTAGTGACATTTGTAGTGGATTTGCATTGGTTAGTCCATGTGGTTCATATCAAATACACCAGCTCTTGTTTTATGCCTAACTCTTGTTCCTGAAAAAGTGGGCGTAAATTAAAAAGGCATAAATAAAAAATGTTATTCCCATCAGAAACAAGGGGTTTAATAGAACACAGCCAGCCAAAGGGCATTAAAACTGAAAATGACTGAGCACAAATTAGAAAGTGGGGTAAATTGGCAAGAGGTGTCAAAGCAAAAAGGCATACAACAAATGGGTACAAAACAGGGGCTGAGGTTTCCACGGAGTACTGTAACTGCTAAAATGTGTGATACAGTTGCTATACCGACTGAGCTACCCAGCCCACGTGTGTGTGTGTGTGTGTGTAATGTTGGGGTACCAGAGTGTGAAGTATATACAAATTTCAGTGGGACGCTTCACATAGACGTTTGTTCAGTCCAGACAGCTTCATATTATATTTATTTTTGGAATGATATTTCATGTTTGATGCTGAGTCTGTTACTGTGCTTGTTTTGTTTGCATGAAAACAGAACTTGGATCCAACAAAAGTGAATGTTCCTGTGGTTGGCGGACACTCTGGCGTTACTATCATCCCACTGATTTCCCAGGCAAAGCCAAGTGTTGAATTTAGTAAGGACAAGCTGAAAGCTCTGACAGAAAGAATACAGGCAAGTGTGTTGTGTGTGACGCACCAAGTGTGCTGAACATTGTCTGACATAACAACAGAGAATTCCTTGACCAGCTTCTCAGCTACAAGAACAGTCTATGCTTGCAATGGACATCTTGTGGATTGCAGATCAGACATTATTAAGTATTAATGTATGTAACACATCTGACACAGTATATGAGATGCTCCATTGGATCCGGCTCATTTTCGTTTCAATGTAAAGTGACCAGAATCACTGACACTAGGCTGGAATGAATATTACTTTGAAGTACTGCTGAGTCTGACACAGGCCTAAAGTGTGTGTTTGTGTGTGTGTGTGTGTGAGTGTGAGATAATTTAAACTGATATTGTTAGCATTTTAAAATGTCAGACTTGCTTCAGTAATCAGGGAAATAAATTTGTGCTTGAAAGCTAAGGAATAACTGGAAGAGAAATACTGAAATCCACATTTAGAGACAGCTTAAGCAGTGAAGTCAGTAAAATGTATCTTGAGGGTATGGAGTGAAATCAGTTGTTCTGATAAAATGTTTTGATCTAGTATCATACCACAACAAGTGACACTGTGAATACTGTTATGTTCTGTTATGTTTTCAATTGCTGCATGTTATTAACTCATCCATGATGCTGGAGTTTAAATTCCATATGCTGTCTAAGTTGGAGGAGTGTTAAATTTTAATTACCCAAGAATGCACCTGTGCTGCGCACAGTAGCAGATATAGACCTGTTGTACTTACGAGGTGTTGCATCACACAGGAAGCTGGTACTGAGGTTGTGAAGGCTAAAGCAGGTGCAGGCTCAGCCACACTGTCCATGGCATATGCTGGTGCGCGCTTTACATTTTCTCTTTGCCGTGCTCTGAAGGGAGAACCTAACATCGTTGAGTGTGCATATGTACGCTCCAACATCACAGAGGCAAAGTACTTCTCCACCCCCCTGCTAATTGGGGTAAGCACAATTCAGAATATGTACATTACAATGTGTACAAATGATACTTCATCTCTTCTGTTTATTAGGTATGATAGCAGATCATTAAGGAGCCAACAGAGTAGTGCAGCAGTGTAGTATCTGTTTTGTGTGTGGACATTTCTGGTATCAGATGTCCTGGTTGTGGTGTTTACCCTTTGAACACCACATGTGAGACTTCTTATTGCAGGAATTTTCAAGTCCAAAATCAGGTTCTAGTAGAACAAGAATTGCTGCTGCAGAGAGTATGTTTGTCACTGGACTGCTTGCCACAGAGCAGCCAACATTTTTGCTACTTAGTGACTGGTGATGCTGCCTGCTCTGCAGTGCTCAGTTCACTGGTACACAATGTAAAGATGGCGTTGAGACTTGTGATATCAGCTTCTTATCTTTCAGGATTGACTTGCATTTCAGTAGTCTGTATACTACTGGTAGTGTTAAATTTCACCTTTGTATTACTGGTTTTACTACTGAACAGAAGCCATTAATGAAAACTAAGCTGAGTTGCACAGAATTTATGTAAATGTGGCTAGGCATAGCTGCACCCAGTTACAAAAACTTAAGTCATATGTACAAGAAATATTTTCCTACAAGGTTTAGCATTTAGGACAGGGATGAACAAATTGTCCACAATTCTTGAAGCCACCTAAAATTCTATATGCCAGAAGGGTGGCACGAGGTTAGTTCCTTACTTAAGATGCAGAAATATTGGGTGCCACTGTACAAAATTCAGTGCTCCCCAGACCTAGGGAGGCATACAAATCTCATGTCCTTTACAGTCTATATATTCCTGTCTGGCTTTAAAAATACAACACAGGATAGCATTATGTTTGAACACTGAAGAGGCAGGCAACAGGAATTGTTTCAAACTGATAATGCTGATACATTTTTATACATTTTACCTCACACAAGATTAAAAAATGTAAAAAAAAAATGTATTACTCAATTGCATTGTTCAACAAAGTATGAAATTTATGACATTTGAGAACTGCAATGTTCCGGGTTAGTACACAGTGAGTAGTGGTAATTGCTTACCAGCATTTTGGGACAGACCATCAGTCCCATCTTCAAGGATCAAGAATCCATTTTCTGGTACTCCATTTGCTAAACACACAAGATGCACTCATTTGAAAACTGAAGGAGGAGGTCAGAGTAGGTAGAATGCAGTAAGGGGTGTGTCAGTGTCATTCTGCCACAGATCCCATATAAGATGACCAGCTTGGGCCCAGTTTTTAGGCCATCAGATGGCTCAGGTGTTTGGTTGCTGGCTTCTCACTGCTCGGACCTTGGGTTTGGTAGCAAGCCAGTGAGTGCAGTATTTGTGGTGGGTAAGGTAGCACTGGGACAGGTTTTTTCTGAAAGTATGTTGGTTTTGCCTTGTCTGTATCATTCTAACAATGTTCTTTCATCAGTCAACAGTGTGTAATACCAGCAGTTGATAGCTTCATTAAATAAATAAATAAAAAAAAAAAAACCTTCAGGTTTGTGTCACGGAAAGTCGAGCACTGTGGCATAGCATTTCCTCTGCTTCTTTTGTATTGCGCATATATATTTATGTTACCACACTTGCCTTTTGTGTTCTGATTATGTTATTTTATGGTACACAGCCCAATGGAATCCAGAAGAATTTGGGTCTTGGAAAACTGTCAGATTTCGAAAGTGAACTCTTAGCAACTGCCATCCCAGAACTGAAGAAGAACATACAGACGGGAGAAGATTTTGTAAATAAGTGAAAGCAAGACATTCATTTGTAGAAATCACAGGAATTTCTGCTGTCAGATAGACCACAGGGAAATGTGATTGTGTCAGCAGGCTTGATTTTTTGGGGTTGAATATGTAGATATACAGTGTACTGCGGCATTTGTCATGGCTTGAAATGACTAAACAATTAAACATTTGTATATTATTAAACAAAGCACAGAAATGTGTGTAGAAATGACATTAATGACAAGGCAACTTGTAATTAAAAAAAGAAAAATACCTCATATTTTGTTCTGTTTTCTTGAAACCATTTCAAGATTTAATGGCTTTTATCTTGTCAGTTTTGAGGTTTTAACAGCAGTGTGATCGATTCTGGTCTTCTAGGATGTGACACTACATCACTGGACATGTGGTAGTGGTTACCACATTTTGAAAGGACATACTGCCTTCATTGTAGAGGATGAAGTGGACCACCAGGCCACTGAATAACGGCGATACGTTTCCTACAAAATGTTGAGAACTGCTCCCACAGCAATGCAGTGTCACATCTCAGAAGTCCAGAATCCTCAGTTTGTATCTTGTTTTGTTTTTTCAGATAATTTCTTCTTGTGTTTGCACTCCGTTATGGCAATTACATATCCAAATGCATAGTCAGCATACATTTAACCTTCAATTGCGGTTGTCGTAAGATCAAATATATGAAAATACTGCAGCAAACCGGAGGAACTTGTACTGCACAAAGTTCTGTAACTCATCCAATTATTGTGTTGGCAGTACAGGTTCCTTATTATGTCTGGTAGATGTAATTTCTTACTTCCTGTCAGCTTGCTTATGGTATTAGTCTAGCCCATTCAGTCAACTCCTCCTCCATCTACACACACATATGGGCATGGAATAGTGGCAGAAAATGACCAATATTTATTATTATTGGTGATGATGATAGTAGTAGTAGTAGTAGTAGTTGGGGGGGAGAGGGTTTTGTGGAGAGCCTGTTGGCCTCAAACTGGTTTATTGTGCCAACCATGGATGCTACTATTCTGTCAAAAGCAACTGGCAGTGTGGATTACAGTTTAAAAGGGACTTCAACTCCATGGCAAGTGAGTATTTGACTCAGGGAAAAAAAAGTACATATCCAGAAATTTGCGATTTAAAATTCTCCAGTACAGTGGGAGTGGTGGCTAGATTCCGCACCTGCAGTTTTGAAGGTGTAACGAATGAATGTTTAACGTATACCTGACAAGACTAAGCATGAAATTCCATTTGCCCATCACTAAACAGAAAAAATACAATGATTACTTAACTGATAGTGAATAGCACTCCCGAAAAAAAAAAAAATCAACTCAAAATTGCAGCACACCGCTAGGCGTGATTGTGACTGAATATAGCGCGAAGCACGTATGGGCGGAGGAGAGGGTAGGATAGCAGCGCCACACGCGGCAGACCTGAGTTAATACCGTCGAGAGATCGAAGCCCGTGATATTAATCTGTGGTAACGACACAGATTAATCTCACAAATCATCTAGTAAAGGTCAGTGCATACCCGTTAGTTATCCGTGTGAGCTGCAAAGCTACAATCCATGGTGTTACCGACCGCACACCGAGATGCTTTCCATTACTGCAGCGGTCCCTGACAACAACAACAACAAAAAAGTGACAACCCCTCCAATATCAAAGATTTTCTATTGAATTTCAATTTAGAATATTTGATCATAGTAAGATACTGTTCATATAAGAATTTTTAAAGAACCTTCATGTTTTTTCTCACTAGTATCTTTGCGCTGACTCATTGGATAAATGAATGATCTCGAAACATATATGTTTTGCAGATAATTGCTGAGTTAAGAAGTACTACATGACCAAAATTTTGATAAATGCTGCATTAAAGACATAAATGAAATTCCTATCTTCAGAACTGAGATTATCACAGACAGAAAACGCCGCCGTTCTTGTGCTTAACATTGTGGAAACGGTGAATTGCACTTGGTTATTAATAATGTTGAATGCTACGCATCAAAGCACCTTACTCCAGGGAGCAGAGTCCTACTTGAGAAGCTAACTGGTTCCGCAGCTAATCAAGAAATTCACCGCATTTTATGGCTCCCGAAAGTTCATCACCGTATTCACAAGTGCCCGCCATCTGTCCCTATCCTGAGCCAACTCCATCCAGTCTCCACCTCCTCCCACTTCCCGAACATCCAACTTAATATTATCCTTCCATCTACGTCTGAGTCTCCCCAATGGTCTCTTTCCCTCAGGTTGCCCTACTAGAACCCTGTGCACACCTCTCCCCACCCCATACGTGCCACATGCCCCGCCCATCTCGTTCTTCTTGATTTTACCACTCGCACAATATTGGGTAAGGAGTAAAGATCCCTAAGCTCCTCATTATGTAATTTACTCCATTCCTCTGTTACCTCGTCCTTTTTAGGCCCAAATACTCTCCTCAACACCCTGCTCTCAAACACCCTCAGCCTACGTTCCTCCCTCAATGTCAGCGACCAAGTTTCACACCCATACAGGACAACGGGCTGAATTATAGTTCTATATATCTTGATCTTTAAATTTTTGGACAGCAACCTGAATGTCTTCGAAGCACCATGAAATAAAAAATTCAACACCTTGATTCCTATATGTATAAGTAATACTACGAAAGTAAGATGGTCTTGATAAGTGGTTGTCAGGCCTGAACTGCAGTGTCCACTGTAGAGTTTTCGTTTCAAAATCCTTTCTGAAGGTGTAAATTTGTGTGATATCTTTAGTATTATGGCCTTTGCTATTCCCGTTCATTTGTTTAAGGCACGATTACATCCTATTGGTTGGAGTTGGTCATTGGTTGATTTTGTATTGCATGAGGTCGGGTGTAGGAGGTTGTTAGTTTATGAAAGTATGAGAGTATGTGCTTATTAATATAACTTACGCAATCATTAACGGCGAAATATGTTTACTTTTTAAATATGTAGATTATTTGTGTACTGGTTCTCTAATTAATTGTTGCCTAGAAATATTAAGAATATACTGCAAATGATGAGGTTAGATAAACGGTAGTTTGGAGGGAACTTCAAACTATTTTAGTTGGTGATGTAAGCATCTCTTGCAATGTATATTATTTCATAATGACGTGATCATGGTCTGTTTGAATTTGTAAGGAAGCCGGTGCTCGTGCGGTTGGATTAGTGTTCGTTGTGCTAGGTTGAACAGAGTTTATTTAATCAGGTACACATTTTATTTCAACAAGAACACTATATATATTATAATTATGAAAACAAACAGGAATATTTAAACAATACTTCGAAGGTATTTGAATGAATTCCTTTTTATTTACAGTGAAAATGCCAGGACGAAGGAGGGCAAATCGGGCAAGGAAGAAGCGTAGCAGAAGACAGAAAATGTTGCATTATTTGAAAGGAATGAAAAAGGAGGAAATTGTGGTGCAAGAGTTGGAATTAGAATCGCCAGAAGACATGTCTTGTTCTGAAACTGATATATTTTTAAATGCAGAATCTTCACATTTTCCTGATTTGAGAAACAGTACTTTAGACAGTGATATTAAGCAGTTATCTAACATCAGTACATTACTGGATCATGAAATTAAGACAAAAGAACACTCGGAATCACTTTGTATTTCTAGCACTAACACTTTGGAAAAGAGGAAGAATGAATTCCCATCAGTAAAGAGATCAACCAAACGTACAAGAACTTCCAGCCTGATTGGAGCTGAAAGGAAAGATTTCAATTTGCCTAAAAGGTATTCATCTACCTCCTGCCTAACATCATGGCTTATTGGAGCAGAGCAAAGACTTCCATCGTCTTCAGTGACAGAAGATACACCAAAAGCTAAACGAAGTCATGATGAGGTGAATGTATGCTTAGATGACACTTCCCTTATGTGCCAACCTGTTAAGAAAACTAAGAATGCTGAAAGTTTGACTGAACCTTTGTGCTCATCTACTCAGCCTGTGATGGAGATGATGGAAGTATCACCTGTATTAACACCTAGTAACAAGCGGACAAGGCGTAATTCAGCATTGAATAATTCATTTAAAAATGAGAAGATGTCTGATACAGATGATTCTCCTCCAATACTGAGGCCAAAAAAACGTACAAAGAGTGTATCAACAGTATCCGTTACAATGTCAGAAGAGTTGTTGAAACTGGCAGAAACTCCATTATCTTTACAGGACACAAATTTAAATATGGCTGCAAGTAAATCTGTTCCAATTCTTGAAAGCCCAATGATTACACACATTTCTGCACAAAGCCCAGAACACCATTCTTTTTCAGTACCTCACTTGCAATTGACAGAGGATAACTCTCAATTACTTGGTTTGTTGACTCCTACAAATGCACAAAACAAGACTTTACAAAAGGTACGTTTTTTAATAGTAATTTTTATTTTGTAAATGCATGTATAAATACATTTTTTACGTTCAATGTAAGCTTAAAATATGTGATACTACCCAGAATTAATATTCATCCTTGCATGCTATTGTTGCTGATATTTTCCTTTGCTTTATAGTTTAGTTAAATATAGCAGCTTTATACTGGCCCAACCTAAGAGAGTGTTCTTCTTTGTTTCATTTTTTCGAAGGCTGAAGTACAAACATCCTAGTTCTCAGCATTACTTTATATTTTTAAATCCAAGTATAATCTGTAACTGTTTATGATCTTTTTGCAGCTTTCATTCATGGTCAAATGATTTGTGGACATTGCAGTACAAAACTTCACTCACTTAGTGCTTGTATATTTGAATAAAAATTCACATTACTGATGCTTAACACATATGGCACTTATCAGCCACAGTTACTTACTTGACATGGAATAACAGAACGTTTGGTCCTGGATATTGTATGTCTGTCTTTCACAGATTAACTACTTAATACTAGGGAAGGTTGTTTTGTTAAACTTGATCTCCAATATGTACATAGTCTCTGTAAGTATTCCATACAAATCAACAGTCTTTAGCCAGATCAGACATTTGTTTGTACTCTAGCTTCATACAAATGTTGTAGTACCAATACTGATTAAATTTTATTGGTCATGTGTAGTGTGTTTTGTGCTTGCTGTTTCTCCTTTGTTACAGTTGTACTGGGTGACATACAGCTAATGATAATAGCCTTCTTGTTTAATTTTGTGCATATCATTTGGCTTTGAGTAAAACAAGTTAATTGGAATATCCAACAGCCTTTCTACACTTTAGACCTTTATTCCAGTTATATGCATTTCAACACATATTAGCAGCATCATCAGTGTCCTCTAAGCTATAGTAGGTTCTGCGAATGTTTGTCAGACATTAGTATACTGCTGGACCTGTTATGGTGTTATTGTTTGCCAGTAAACATCCCTGTTTTCAACTGTTCACTAATATTCACATTTTTATGCATCCTATTACTACTGCATACACTGAAAGAGAAAGTGGAATGTACAGGTATAGCAGGGTGTTGCGTTTTATAATATCCTGTGCTTAGCAGGAATCCTTGTTGAAGATTGCCCTACTGTTTTAAGTCACTAAATTTCTGTGTCTTATTGGTATATTTCAATACAACATGTGCTGAAGTTGCTTATTCCCTGTTCAGATACTCATTTTTTTTTTTTTTTAACTTTTGTTCAAAGGTCAAAGAACATGACAAGTCTGAAACTTCCACTCAGTTGGCCATATGGAGATTACTGTCCCTCAATTGTTTTGGGTCTCGGAAACATATTCGATGTTCTGCCTCTTTCTCTGTATCCAAACTCCTGGAGCTATGTTTCTCGATCTGCTCGAAGGTAATCTCCTGGCTTGAACTGTCAATGAAATGTATTAGAAAGGTGAGTTCAGTAGCAATTGATGAGCATGTGTCAAATAATTGAGGATAATATGTATGTCATGAGAATTTTGGTATGTCTCCTGCTCAGCTCCCAGGTGTTCTGGATGTTCAATATATTTTTGATTATCTCTGCTAATGAAGGGGATATGTCATGTGTATTTCCTAGAAAAGATAATCCAAGATATTGTATGAGAACTGCAGTCCTCTGAGAGGTAATACTGTTGTGTGAGTGGTTGGCAACATTTCTAAGGATCATACAGTCTTCATTTTCAATGGTGAAGCACAGTGAACAGCATCACATACAAAAAGATTGAAATGCTTAGCATCACTGCTTTGAGAACTGTATGGCATGATGCAGATCACCTGACCATCTTGGCTTTGAAGGAATTTTAAGTCACTGTCATATTCATATTAAGAAGAAAATCTAAGCTTGCATTGGCAGGGATATTTATTTTCTTCTTAGGCTGGTTTTACAGACAAATATGATGTTCCTACACCGAACCCTGGTTACCAGTACAAAACATGGCTTGGCAGTCTTGGCACGAACATAGTATATGGATGAGCTGCAGTCTAGTTAACTGCATGTGAATAATTGGGAGTATACTGTAGTTGACACTACAGAACTTCAGCACTATATAGTCTCATGAATAAGTGCAATTGCTGAATGGTTGTCCTCTCATTATGTATAGTTAGATATACATGTGAATTTTTGTTTGTGAACTTGATGCTTCATTGAGTTGTGTTTAAAAGTTTAAGCTTGTCAATTAATATGCAAGCAAATTAAAAAACAAAAAAAGATTCTGCTTTTGTTGAATTTAATTAGAAATAATATTGGCAGCCCTTCGTAAAATTTCATAACACCCAATTTTCATTCCTTTTCTATACTTAGAGTCACAATTGTTTATGACCTGCTTATTTATTTAAAATATTAAGTAGGCTTGTCATTCTTGGTAATTATTTAACCCTAGTCATAAATGCTATTCAGTCACCTTGTATTTTATAATTACTTAAATGTTATGGCATTCTTTTTGTGAGGTTCAAATTAGAGAAACTTTTACGGGCATGCAGTGTGTCAGTCTGTTTCAGTTACAGTCTTCTGAATTTTTTGTCAGGTTTTTATGGATTTTGTATTGCACAGCTAGTAAATTTATAGACTAAATAGGATATGAAGCCCTGTTGATCAGTTAAAGACTGGTATTATGTTCAGTGTCATATTGTTCATCTCATTAAATCTACACTAAATTGAAAATGTTTTTGACAGAAGTTGTGTATCTTGACAGTGTCAATATTTGTTGCTATTACTTACCCTATATGTCACTGGACCAAGTTATTGAGCCCATATTTTTCAGTACTTCCATCTGTGCATGATATCAGGTGTTCTGAAAGTTGCTTTACCAAGATTATACTCACGTTCTAAGGAAATGCTACTTTATTGATGAATAACTTCTTAGGAGATGTGAAATGTGCATTGAACATGGTGGATAATAATTTGAACAATTTCTTTAGCCCATCATTGTCACTTTCTGCAGCAGTTGGCTGTAAATCAGTATTGTTTCCCTGGAACACGAGTGTACTGTTGGTACAGCAAATTTAGGACACCTTGTGTTTTATGTTTTACATATATTTTATGGAGCAAGGTTAGCATAGGACTAGACTGCAGTCTGGATAAATGAAGAATTGCCAATTCAAATCATGTCAGGTGTGAGAAATATTCTTTCCTCCAGAGTGTTCAGAGTGGTTTTTGGGCCCACCCAGCCTTCTGTTCAGTGAGTAGGGAGGGCTTTCTGCCATGGGTAGAATGGTCTAGGTATGATCTGATCACTGACCTCATCTAGTGTTGAGGTTAAGAAAGCATGGATCTATACCTCTTCTTGTTCATATGTCTTAATGGCATGCACAGGGACAACTTTCCCTTTACCTTCAAATATATTGCATGATTACTTATTTATTGGAAACCTCTTTTTTTTTTGAGGGACTGTTTATGGACTAATTCTGCAGGGTTACTCATCAGTGAAACGTTTTGTGTCATCGACGGACCACTTGGGGACGAAATCATGCTTTACGTGCAGAATGCACAATGCTCAATTGGAACAGCGTCTTTCTGCAGTTGAGAAGGAGGTTGTGAAGTTGCAGGAACTCTTAGCAACCAGAATCCCTAATGCTGAAACCAGTCCTGATCTATCCATATTAAAAAATATACCATCATCACAATCTGCACAATGTCCACCACCACCACCACCACCACCACCACCTCCTCCTCCTCCTCCCCCTCCCCCTCCTATTGCTGTGCCTGGTCAGGGACAAACCATATTGAAAACTGTAAAGCAGACGGGCAGTTCGCTGTCCACAAGACCTGTGTCACGTATGGCCATTACTGTGGAAGACATTCGCAAAGTTCAGCTCAGAAAAACACCCTCTACTCTGCATGTAAGTAGTGCATACAAATATGCTGAAATTAAAACTTTTCAGTTGCAGACATTCAATTCAGTGTTGTTAGAGTTAAATGAGAACAAATTTATGAAGCACAGAGCAGTCAAACACAGGTGTGTTTCGTCTCCAGGGAGAGTGTCGTACACCATCTGTAACTCATAGAGGACCACTGGTGTCATTGGAAATGTTACGGTCTGTTAAACTGCGTTCCAGTCAGTCAAGATGCAGAAACAGTGAACAGAATAAAGGAACAGCGAAGTTTGTCTTCAATTCATCTAGGTGAGACCACCATAAAACAAGTTTTGACCGGGATCCATGAAGTCTACTGTCCTCTAGCACAACTAGTTACTACTGCCACTGGATGTAAGCCACATGTAACAACCAAGCAGCCATAAGGCTCATTGGATGGGTAGTCAATAAACAGTTTTAATACACAGATTCCAGAAACAATGTATGGTAACAGGCCAAAAATTTCAGTGACATCACACATTAGAACATTATAACACCATATGAGAAGGGTTTCTCATTGGTAACCAGTGATGTTTTTACTACACGTCGACTGCAGAAATAGTTCATGAAATAGTTTGCAAATATAGTTAACTACAGAACTTAAATGTTAAGCACATTATACCTGACAACTGCACATCCAAAATATGTACGTGCAAAAGGACAGCAGAGAGACAGCTCAACTGACAGTACATATTTTTACACAAGGGTATATTTTATGAATTTTATCTTGTAACACAGGTCAGTGTGAGGCTGTATAATTTGCCTTGTAAACTGTTTCATTAACTCCCTGATGATGTCACTAGTTGGCCATGCGTGTGGGTGGTATAACACAGCAGGTGTTATTAAAAACGGCACAGGTACTGCGACGGTTTTTTTTTCAAATATTTGGTAAACAATTTAATATGAGGTTTTCACAGCAGTGTTGCTGAGAACCTAGGTCTTCTGCGGTGAGTGGTTTTACACATTCCTCTGAAACTCTGGGAACCACTCACCCAACGAAACATATCAGAATACCTGAATCTTCCATCTATTTAAAAATTGTTTATTTCTTGTATAATTAATTATGTAGTGTGTTTCCACATTTGTATCAGTGTTGATGTTGTTACAGAGATGCGGAGATATTCTCGCGTATCGTGCAGAATGTGGACCCCAATGTGAGAGTGCAACAGAATGTTGTAGGTGAAAGCAAGTCTTGTCCAAGTGGGGAGAATGTAAACACTGCAGAGGGAAATGTCTCACAATAATATGACTGCAAACACTTCATGGCTTTAGGATAGAGTTGAAGGTTGTGAAAGGAAAAATTTCTGACACTTAAATTTGACCAGATATATAAGGATATCAGGATGATTCTCAGGTGCATTTTGTACCTTTGTTTCTTTTTTATGACTTCTACTTGAAGCAACAGTTCTGAGAAGAAATGTTGTGAAAAGTGTAATTTGTAGTTTTGGGGGTAATGTATTGGCTTTGTAGGGTAATGTGTTGTCTTTGTGGGATAATGTATCATCTTTGTGGCTTATTAGAATTGTTTTTAATCTAGAGATAGGCATGAGCTTTCTGATTTGTGTAAGCAGAGGTCATCAGTTTCCAAAAACAGAAGGTGATATTGTTCAACATTCCTTTTGCAGGCTACCTTTGCTTCCATAACCATTGTTTAAATAATTAAAATGTTATACTTTAAAAATGTATAAAATAAAGCAGTAATTTTCTCAGGTCATGGCAGCTGCTTAAGGCCTCTTACACTGAATAACTTACAACATGTAACCTGTACTGAATGACAGCTAGGATCAAATTTTGAAAGCCATGAAGTGAGTGTCACAGCTATTTATGATGTATGCATGATGATTATTTCATAAGGTATTGTTTAGGGGCAGTTTGTATGACTTGCACCATCATATTCTACGTACTGATGCTGTATGCTGATCTGTAGTTTTGTTCTGCCATTTGATTGCTGTTATCTTCATGGTGGGGATGTGCCTTTGGTTACATGGCTTACTATGGTGCTTTCGGCCTTAATATGGGTCTTTATTTTATCTGACAACTATAAGCTTCCACATTCTGTCCACTTATTGACAGTATTAATGTAGGCCACCCAGATGACTGCTGTATGCACAGTAGAGTGGCAGGAAGTGACAAATGTTAGTTTTCATATAAAATAAGGATTCCCTGTTCATTATGCATGAGATGTTAATTCCTATAGAAGATAATACAACCTGCGTAACTTGTGAACATCTCGATGGATGTATAAGAGAATTGTATTCCTTAAAACATTTCATTTATTTGCTTTGTAAACTACTTGATGAAGCATCACAACAGGGAGCAGTCTTGTGTGATGATCAATGAACAAACGGTGCACGATTGTTGTTTGTACATCATCCCGCCATGTGCATGTTTTGAACATAGGCACTGCTGCATTAGAATACCTTGAATACTCAACGCATAACAGACTAAGAATATTTCATAGGTTTTATATGCATTTGATTTGAAAACCTACATTTCAGAAATAATGTCTGAATATCTGAAGATTTTGTGTGATTTACGATTGAAAGATGTGATATCCTGTAACTCCTTTGATATTGAATGTCATTAGGAATTAATTCAATTCTGCTGAATAAAATGCAGATCAAGCTGTGGGATTTGAAAGAAATGTAATTGAGTTGCTGATAATTCAGTTGCATGATTAACGAAATGGTTTAGCAAATTTCTACGAAACTTCCATAACGTTTAATGTTCTCTTACTGTTTAGCTCCAGGCTTTGTGATCCTTATGAAAATGACACATCTCTTTAAAACTCAGCTATTAGAATGCTTGCATTTACATTAGTTGAATGCAGATTGTTAATATTATGTATAATAATTAATGTTTCTGAGTCTAGGTTGCACACTGCAACACAATCTAATTTATTTTTTATGATGAGTTAGCATGTTTGCCTTGATGGTTACTTTGTAATATGTTTTTCTTTTTATAATGCTTTTGAAGTTGATGAATCTGTTGTACACACAGGTGGTGATGGAAAAATTAATTTTTTATTTAAGAAATTTGATAACTGGCAATTAAAACTAGCAAGAAATTGAGCTTATTAATATAGTCATCTACATTATCCTAAGTGGCTTTCACATTCCTGACTTCAGGACTCCACTACAGGGGCCAGAATCATGACATGAACATACACAGACCCATAAGTGTTATGACTGTGAATTCTAGGCCTTTGAACTAGAGCAGGGGTTCTCAGAGTTTCTTCCAACCAGCACCCTGTGCTGCACAATCATATATTTGCAGGACTGCACCTAATGAAAACTCTTAGAAAAATGTTACTAAATTGGCTTTAGTATCTTAGTAAACATAGTTTATTGAATATGTCATGGTTTGGCTTAAGAAAATATATTTCTTAACATAGCTCTGTTTGGAGACTAGGTACACATGGATAGTACAGCATGGACTGGATTGACCTGGCAGAAGACAGTGACAAGTGGCAGGCTCTTGTGAACATAGTAATTACCCTTTGGTGTCCAATTTCTTGAATAGCTCAGGAACTATCAGCTTCCCCAGAAGGGTTGTGTTGTTAGTTATTGTTTTGCATTAGGTACAAGAATAACAAAAGTACACAGAATTACCCAAGCAAAATGTTTTACAGTTTATACCAATCAGAATGCTTTGCAACTCACTGTCTGTGGTTGTCAGTAGGTGACGAGATGGTCCATTAAAGTTACGAACTTTGTGAAAGCTTGACCTTTGAACTCTTGCATGTTTCTAATATTGCATGAGGAAATGTTGGCAAACCACAAATCATTTATTTTGTATACAGAGGTATGTTTGTTATCAAGTGGAGAAGTTCTTGAATGACTAGTTATTGAAAGAAGTTGGTGTGTCAGATTTTAAGTTCCCACAGCCATATTATTGAAGATGCTGATCTGGGCTGTGATACTGGGAAACACCTACACAGCAACACAGTGTCACATCCCAGATCTGAATCCTCAAGAAGTAGGCAGGACTGTACAGGATTTTTGATTCTCAACTTGATCAACACTTTGAATATATGATGGCTTCCTCTTCTTTCACTTATCAGGTATATTGATAATCTCAGCAGACTAATCACCACTCCCGAAGATGAGTACAAAAATTTGTTACTCTTTGACAAAGTTCCAGGATGCGTCAAAAAGTGACACTGGAAAAGCCTATGTGACAGCACAGAAATGTTTGGCAATACGAGTATATCCAAAGAAAATGATACAAATTTTAAAATATAAAACTTCTGACAGACCTCACCTAATGAGTCACTTTTCATGTGCACACTCTTTCACAGTATGAATGGATCCAAAATCCATTTGCATTTACATTTGGTGAGAATATAAGTCACCTTCTATAAAATCTCAGGTCATACCTGATGAAACTTGACTGCAATACATTCCTCAGCATTAGGGTTTGAGCTCTTCCATATAATTGGAGTTATATGCCAAACAGATACATGTAACTCACAACTAGCTATTGATGTACTACTTTTTGACACAACATACCTGTTAAAAAAAGTTTTTCGCCAATGACAGCAGCTAAAACCAGCATCCAACATAGAGTACGGTATTTTTCTAAGAATGGAATATTGTGTGGACTGCAGAAGTTAATGATACTACTGTACACAGCAAGATGCATTTACACAGATCTACGACGGTGGAAATAAGTGAGGGAGAAAGTTGTACAATGAGGAGGTTCATAAATATACTCTTCACTCAGTATTTCAGGATGAATAAACCAAAGGGTGAGGGATAGGTGTGGCCTTAGCACATGCAGAGCGATATTTCAGACTGGGAGTGTACACTGAAACTTATTAGCAAATTTAATTTTACTTTAATTTTGTAAAATGTAAAATGCTTTAGAGGGAATTTATGCTGAACCTTGTATCATTACTCTCATAAATTGATCATAGAAGAAACTTAGACATACACATTTCATCAAAACTTAATATTTATTTTTTCTTGGCTAGACAGTACGAATTACTGTGTAGCAAAATTATGGTCATTGTGACCGTACACATGTCTGGTATACATGTATTTGACTTTTTGTTTTGAAGTACATTTCATACAAACTGGTTCTCATTCTAATAAGAATGCAAGAGTAATTGATTTTGGTAATTTTAATAGGCATCATTTGATATGTAATGTGAATTAATTGTTCGTGATTAAACTACTGCTCTTTGTGAATGGTTGTTGATAGAAGGGAAAGGACTGTTCACATGAGGGAGCTCAGTTTGTTTCAGGGATGTGTGCTGTACAAGCTATCAAGATTTACATGTGTGAGATTGTGATATGAATAAATCAGTTTCAATATTCTATTACAAGACTTTCATCAGTAGTAAACAAATATGAAGGGCAATGAAGTATGAAATTCACAGATACTACTGCGTTTAATGAAGCACCACGCCGTGAAACTGGGAATGGAGGTATAAATCCACTTATTCTTAATCTCATTACATTGTAAATGGCGGCGATTTATTTATTTATTATTTAACATTCCATGAATCACAATACAATGCATGTATGATATAGAGCAAGTCCATAAATATATGTGATGGTTAATTAAATAACAACAATTGGTAGTATAACATAAAAAACTAAACTCCGTGGCTTTAGTCCGCGAGCGAACCATACCGACAGTAGTATAACATATTAAATATAAAATTCGGAATCGAAAATCGATTCTATGTCAGATGTAGAATTAAAACAAAAGATATAATCTAATATATATTTAAAAAGTAAAATAGATAAAACAAACAGTCCAATATAAATTGTGATTATTAAATATATACAAGGTGGCGACCATAATTAAACTGTTAGGGGTGTATCTATATGTAGTGATAATTTATGTAATGATTTGCAGTCCAGTTAGCTTACAATAGATCTGTATTGAAAATACTCATCTATAGTATAAAAGTAATGAGTATGTAAGAATTGCTTTAAACCAGTCTTAAATTTCCTAGGATTGTTGGATA
>Ga0123357_10003440_pt1 | contig 18135 bp, 16 predicted proteins | sample TergutEmb28metaG_FD_89873 | JGI IMG/M metagenome (GOLD analysis project Ga0123357, IMG submission 89873) | Embiratermes neotenicus P4 segment gut microbial communities from Petit-Saut dam, French Guiana - Emb289 P4 | ecosystem: Host-associated > Arthropoda: Insects > Digestive system > Gut ... | reverse complement strand
GTGCGGATGCTCGGGGCCGGCGTACACCTTCAGTTTGCCGATCTGCTGGCGGGCCAGCTTGTTCTTCGGCATCATGCCCCAGACGGCCCGCTCGACGGCCTTACGTGGATCCTTGGCAATCAAGTCGCCGATGGACGTCACCTTGAGGCCACCCGGCTGGCCGGAATGGGAATAGCGCATCGACGTGGTGGTCTTGTTGCCTGTCACGGCCACCTTGGCGGCGTTGATGACAATGACAAAATCGCCCGTGTCGACATGGGCGGCGAACGTCGGCTTGTGCTTGCCGCGCAAAAGATTGGCGGCGGTCACGGCTAGGCGGCCGAGCACGACATCCGTCGCGTCGATCACCAACCAGTGACGCTCAATTTCGCCTGGTTTGGGGCTGTAGGTAGGCACCTGGCAACCATCTTCCACTAGTGCTTGTAGTCGTAATGTCGCCTGCACCGGACACGACCACCGAGGCGGCACACCGACGCGCGGGCAACAGCGTCTAAGATTACCCGGCCACCCCACCTCCGGTCAAACGCAAACCGACTTTTGCGATGCGTTAGAGTTATGCCATGAGTCCTAAGCCTAATGCCGCGACCCTCGAGGTCGCTGGCCCGAAAGATTTGCGCAACGTCGTGCTCGTCGGCTCTGCCGGCTCCGGCAAGACCACCCTCTTCGAGAACCTGTTGAAGGCCCGAATTGGTGGCTACCGGGGTGAAAAAGACGACCCGGAACGATCCGCCGCACTGGCGCTGGCGACGATACCGGGCAACGATTGCGTCATCAATTTGCTGGATGCCCCCGGCCACCCCGATTTCGTGGGTGAACTGCGGGCCGGCCTGCGGGCCGCCGACGCCGCGATCTTCGTCGTCTCGGCCGCCGACGGCATCGATCCCACAACCCAGGTGCTGTGGAACGAATGCAAGCGCGTCGGCCTGCCGCGGGCCGTCGTCATCACCAAGCTCGACGCCGAGCATTCGGACTTCGACGGCGCCATCGCCGCAGTCCGTACATCGTTCGGCCAAGGCGTGCACCCGGCCTACCTACTGCTGAAGGACGCCAAGGGCGAGATCATCGGCAACCTGTCGCTGCTGACGCGCCGCGCCCACGACCACTCCTCCGGGACCCGTCAAGCTCGCGCCGCCACCGATGACGAGGTTTCGCTGATCGATCAATTCCGCTCCGACTACGTCGAATCGATCATCACCGAGAGTGAGGACGACGACCTGATGGAGCGCTATTTCGATGGTGCGGAGCTGGGCGCCGACGAGGTCGTCGACGACTTGATGAAGGCCATGTACCACGGCCAGTTCTTCCCCGTCATCCCGGTGCTGACATCGGGCGTGGGCATCGAGGAATTGATCGGCGTCATCTCGCGCGGCTTCCCGACACCGCTGCGCCGGGTGCTGCCCTACGTGGTCGATCTCAAGGGCGACCCCGTCGATCTCGGCGAAATCAGTGCCGACGGCCCGCTGCTGGGCGAGGTCATCCGCACGACGTCCGACCCCTTCGCCGGGCGCCTGTCAATGGTGCGACTATTCTCCGGCACGCTGAAAGCCGATGCCACCGTGCAGATCGCCGGTCAGCGAGGCCTGTTCTCGATGCCGGTCAGCGAGGCCAAGCCCGATCATTCCGAGACTGAGAAGGCCGGCGGACTGACTGCCCCCAACGGCACCGACCTGGCACCCAAGACCAAGGCCGTGGCGGGCGAGATCGTCTACATCGCCAAGCTCAGCAAGGCCGAAACAGCGGACACGATCAGCGCACCCGAGAAGCCGCTGGTCGTCGAACCGTGGGCCACGCCGACGCCGCTGCTGCCAACGGCCCTCCACGCCGTCAGCCGCAACGACGAGGACAAGCTGGCCACCGCCCTGGGGCGTCTGGTGGTCGAGGACTCGGCCGTCCAGGTGCTACGGGCCGAGGGCACCGACCAGTTGCTGATCTGGACGATGGGGCAGGCCCACAACGACCTGTTGATGGCCCGGCTGAAGGACCGCTACGGCGTCAACGTCGAGCAGGCCCCAATTCAAGTCGCACTACGGGAGACGTTCATCGCACCGAGTGAGGCCCAGGGTCGTCACGTCAAGCAATCGGGCGGGCACGGCCAGTACGGCGTGTGCCATATCCGCGTCGAACCGCTGGAGCGGGGCGCCGGTTTCGAGTTCGTCGACCAGGTGGTCGGCGGGGCGGTGCCGCGGCAGTTCATTCCATCCGTCGAGAAGGGCGTGCGGGCGCAACTGGAGAAAGGCACGATTTCGGGTTACCCGATGGTCGACGTCCGCGTCATCCTCGACGACGGCAAGTCGCACCCGGTTGACAGCTCCGACATGGCGTTTCAGTCGGCTGGCTCGCTGGCCCTCAAGGAGGCTGCTAAGGCCGACAAGATCGCCCTGCTGGAGCCACTGGACGAGGTAGCGGTGACGGTGCAGGACGCCTATCTGGGCAACGTCATGACTGACCTGTCGAACCGTCGCGGCCAGGTGGCCGGCACCGACCCGGGTGAGGACGGCACGACCACGGTGCGGGCGCTGGTACCACAGTCGGAGATGACTCGCTATGCCATCGACCTGCGTGGCTTGGCCCAAGGCACAGGCACGTTCAGTCGCACCTTCCATGGCTACGAGATCATGCCCCCGGCCGCCGCCCAAGAGGTCATCAAGTCCGCCCAGTCCAAGCAAGGCTGATGCTGCGACCCGTTACGTCGTATGTGCGGCGCAGTGGTCGCATGAACGACTCACAGCGTGGCGCCTGGCAGCGGCTCGGTTCGCAGTATTTGGTCGACGGGTTGGCCCGCGACGCGATGGCCAGTCTTTTCGTCGCGCAGACCACCTTGGACGTCGGTGCGCTGTTCGGTCGGTCGGCGCCGCTGCTGGTGGAAGTCGGCGCCGGGTCCGGGGAGAACCTGGCCGCCGAGGCAACCGCCAGGCCGGACTGGGATCTGCTCGCCTTCGAGGTTTACGACAAGGTGCTGGGCTCGACGATGTCGCGTCTGGACCGCGCCGGGGTCGGCAACGTCCGGCTGATCCACGGGGACGCCGTCACCGGCTTCGAGTATCTGATCCAGCCGCAGTCGATCGACGAGTTGCAAAGCTACTTCCCCGACCCGTGGCACAAGGCCCGTCACGTCAAGCGACGGTTGATCAACCCCGTCTTTGTGGAACTGGCCGCCTCGCGGATGAAGCCCGGCGGCGCGTGGCGCCTGGCAACCGACTGGGACGACTACGCCGAGCACATCCGCCAAGTCTTCGCCGCCAGCCCGCTGTTCGACGATGCCACCGCCGAGCAGGCCGGCACAGTGCGGCGTCCCGTCACCAAGTTCGAGGCACGGGCCGAGGCGGCCGGGCGCGCAGTCACCGAGTTCGTCTTCCGCCGCAGGGAGACACTGTGAACCGCTACCGGCTCAATGTCGCCTACGACGGCACGGACTTCCACGGATGGGCCGCCCAACCCGGGCTGCGGACCGTCCAGGGCGTCGTTACCGACGAGATCCGCCACGCCCAGGCCGACCTGCGGCTGCCTGAAGACGGCGACTTGACTGTGGCCGGGCGCACCGATGCGGGCGTCCACGCCCGAGGCCAGGTGGCGCACCTCGACACGGATACACCACCTGAGTTGTACATCGATTTGGGTCGCATCCTCGCGCACCGGCTGCCGGACGATATCGTACTGCGAGCCCTGCTGCCAGCACCGGAAGGCTTCGACGCCCGGTTTTCCGCCACCGGACGCACCTACTGCTATCGCCTGTGGGACGGCCAGTCCCTGGGCTTCCCGGCATTGCGGCGGGCCGTCACAGCCGTCGACCAAGACCTTGACGTCGAAGCCATGGCGCAAGCCGCCGCCAGCCTGATCGGTCTGCACGACTTTGCCCCGTTCTGCCGTGCCCCCAACGCCGTCAAGGCCGCCAAGGGCGCCACAACCATCCGCCACCTACGCCGCTTCGACGTCGCCCGCGCTGCCGATCCGTCCCGCACCATCGAATGCTGGCTGGAGGCCGACGCCTTCTGCCAGTCGATGGTGCGGTCTCTGGTGGGGGCTGTGGTAACAGTTGGAAGCGGGCGGCGAAGCCTGGAGTGGCTGGACTCGGTCGCCGCCGGGAAAACTCGCGCCGGCGACGTCCCGGTGCTACCCCCCGGTGGGCTGACGTTGGAGACCGTCGCCTACCCGCCGGACGATCAACTGGCCACGCGCGCCACCGAAGCCCGGAGCACCCGCTCGCTCGACGACGCGGACGGTGACGCATGAGCCACTACTTCGAGACGCCAACCGGTGCGGAAAACCGTCGCGAGTTCCGCGCAACGATCTTCGATCGCAGCTTCTCCTTCACGTCTGCGGACGGGGTGTTCTCGGGGCATCGGCTCGACCTCGGGACGTCTGTGCTGCTGCGTAGCGTCGACCCACCGGTGGCGACGCCGGCCTGCCCAAACCCCCGCCTGCTCGATCTGGGCTGCGGCATCGGCCCGATCGCCATCGGCTTGGCGGCCGCCTGCCCGCCGGCTCGCGTCACCGCCGTCGACGTCAACGACCGGGCGCTCGAACTGACCCGCGTGAACGCCGCCCGGGCGGGCGTCGAGGTCGACGCGCTGCGGCCCGAGGACGTTGACCCAGATGCCCGTTTTGACGAGATCTGGTCGAACCCGCCAATCCGAATCGGCAAGCCAGCCTTGCACGACCTTCTGACCACCTGGCTGGGCCGTCTAGCGCCCGGCGGCCGGGCCTACCTGGTGGTAGGACGAAACCTTGGCGCCGATTCGCTGCAAACTTGGGCTTTGGAGCGCGGCTGGTCAGCCGAACGTCTTGCATCGGCCAAAGGCTTCCGCGTGTTGGTCGTGTCTACTGCGGCGCCGTGCTAATGTCATAGGACTGACAGTCGGGGAATCTGGTGTGAGACCAGAGCTGACCCGCAACCGTGAGGCGATGAGCCAAGCCGGGACACCGACCAGCAGTATTTTCTAACCGATTATCTCGTCGAGGTCTGCGAGAAAGGAATACCATGCCTCACACCCATCGCCTCTTTGCCGGGTTTACCCTGGCACTACTCGCCGCCGCCCCGCTGACACTGACGGCCAACACCGCCAGCGCCGCCCCCGCCGGGTTGGATGCCTGCGCGCAGCAAGGCGGCGTCTATGTCGTCGTCACCCAGGACGGCACGACAGGAACTGCCGTCACCCAAGACGGCTCGACGCCCGTCGTGATCGTCACCCAAGACGGTCCGACGATCGGCGTTTGCGTCACGAACCCCGCCACCGGGACGGACGCCCTGAAAGCTGCCGGGGTCAGCATCGGTCTGGACACAACGGGCATGATCTGTACCCTGAATAACTACCCCAACCCCTGTCCGGCGAAATACGCGGGCAAATACTGGCACTATTACCAGGCGTCTGCCGCCGACGCCGAGGCGGGCAACTGGACTCAGGCCTCCACGGGCGCAGACGATTCGCACCCCCAGGCCGGTTGGGTCGAAGGTTGGTGCTACGGCCTCGATTCCGGCGCTCAGTGCATGCCGGTTCTGCCCACCGACGATCCGGCATCACCGGCGCCTTCTGAGACACCCACGACCACTGCCACGGCCAGCGGACCGGGCGCGACCATCGCGGTCGTTGGCGTCATCGTCGTCATCCTGGCCATCGGAATTGTCATCCTCGCGCACCGGCGTCGGCGGTAGGATGGGCGCATGAACGCGACTGCTGCCCCGACATTTGGCCGTCTCGTCACCGCCATGGTGACTCCCTTCGACGCTGACGGCAAGCTCGACCTGGACACCGCGCAGCGACTAGCCGCCTACCTGGTCGATGAACAACACAACGACGCCCTGGTCATCAACGGCACCACCGGCGAGGCCCCCACCACGTCGGACGCCGAGAAGGCCGCCATCGTCAAGGCAGTCGCCGAGGCGATCGGCGACCGGGCCAAAGTCATCGCCGGGGTGGGCACGCCCGATACCGCCCACTCGGTCGAGTTGGCCCACCAGGCGGCCGACGCCGGCGCGGACGGGCTGCTGATCGTCACGCCGTACTATTCGCTGCCGCCACAGGACGCCATCGAGGCCCACATGAAGACGGTTGCGTCGGCCACCGACCTGCCATGCATCCTGTACGACATCCCGCACCGCACCGGGCGTCCGATCGAGACCGAGACCCTGCTGCACCTGGCCACCCACCCCAACATCGTCGGTGTCAAAGATGCCAAGAAGGATCTGGCGGCATCGGCCCGCGTCATCGGTGAGACTGGCATGCAGTATTACGCCGGCGACGACGCCTACACCCTGCCGATGCTGAGCATCGGCGGGGTCGGCGTGGTGGGCACGTCCACTCACTTCACCGGCGCCGCCACGGCCGTCATGATCGAAGCGTTCCTGGCGGGACGGCTGGACGAGGCCGTCGCGGCGAACCAGCGCCTGCTGCCCGTTTACACCGGCGTCTTCGCCACTCAGGGCTGCATGTTGGTCAAAGCCGGACTGAAGCATGTGGGCATCGACGTCGGCTCGGTGCGCGCGCCGCTGCTGGACGCCTCACCGGCCCAGACGGCCGCCTTCACGGCCCTGCTGGACGCATAATGGGGCCGATTCACATCGGCCCCATTTGCTCAGTGTCGGTTTCTACGCCAGCGCCATGTTGACGAAGTAGGCGACGAACAACAGGGCGATCACAGCCAGCACCGGGTGAATCTCCTTGAGCTTGCCGCGGAACAGCTTGATCAGGCAGTAGAAGATGACGCCCACGGCGATGCCGGTGGTGATGGAGTACGCGAACGGCATGACGGCGATAGCCAGGAATGCCGGGATCGACGCTTCCATGTCGGTCCAGTCGATGTCCTTGACCGGCCGGATCATCAGCGCGCCGACCATGATCAGGGCCGGTGCGGTGGCCAGGCTTGGCACGGCCATAGCCAGCGGCGCCAGCACGATAGAAGCCAGGAACAGCACGCCGGTCGTGGCGGCCGTCATGCCCGTCTTGCCGCCCGCGGCGATGCCGGCCGACGACTCGACGTAGGTGGTGGTGTTGGACGTGCCGAACAGCGAGCCGAACATCGTCGCGATGGACGGCGGCACCAGCGAACGTGCGAAGCGGGTGTGGAAGCCCTTGACCTTGGCGACGTCGTCGATCTCTTCCTCGGAGAAGATGCCGGTCGCGCGGCCGAGGCCCAGGCTGGTGCCCAGTTCGTCGAACAAGCCCGTCATTGAGAAAGCGAAAATCGTGGCGATGGCCAAGATTATCTTGGACGGGTCGGAGAACAGCGACGGAATTGAAGTGACCGACTGCCCGAACACGCCGCCCAAATCCTTGAACGACTGCCCCAGCGTGCCGATGTAGCCGCCCCAGTCCATGTGCGCCAAACCGAAGAACGCCGCCACAATCGTCATGACGATGATCGAGATCAGTATCGCGCCCGGCACTTTCATGACGTACAGAATGATCGTCAAGGCGATGGCGACAACGGCCAAAATCAGGACGGCACCCTTGATCGCGACGATGGCAGGCACTGCGCCCGCACCAGCGATGATTGTCGCGGTCGCGGGGTCATCACCCAGCATCGTGTATGTGCCAGGGTCAGACGTGAACGAGAGCAGTCCGGCGTCCTTGATGCCGATGTAGGCGATGAACAAGCCGATGCCCACGCCCATGGCCGACCGCAGCGCCTTCGGCAGCGAGGCGACGATGTGCTTCCGGATGCCGGTTGCCGTGACGACCAAGTCGATGACGCCGCTCAGGAACACCATCGCCAAAGCCTGTTGCCAGGTGAACCCTAGGGCGAAGACGACGGTGAATGTGAAGAAGGCATTGAGCCCCATACCTGGAGCCATGCCGTACGGCACGTTTGCCCACAGGGCCATCAGCAAGCTGCCGGCAGCGGCCGCGATGCAGGTGGCCAAGATGATGGCACCCACGGGGAATGGGTTGTCAGGCGTGCCGGTCTGACCGAGGATGCTTGCGTTTACCGGGATGATGTAGGCCATGGCGGCGAACAACGTCAAACCGGCGATGATCTCAGTACGGGCATTGGCTCCGTACTCTTTCAACTTGAACACGGGCGTGCCCTTTCCTTTGGCCGCAAAACGGCCCTAAATGCGGTTGGGTATGAGATCCTCCGGGAAGAGCCACGCCCAGCCTTTACACCCGGCCGGCGCGGTGAAGGAGATCATGGCCCACAGGCTAGACCCAGCAAGTTACAACCATGTAACTCGGGCCGAAATCAGCGTGCCTGCTCGAGGGATCGCCAAACGACGATGGGGGTCGCCACCATCAAAACCACGCACAGCCACTGGCCTATCACAAAGTGGGCGTTGTAGATCGTGTACCCCCAGGCGGTCGACTGGCTGATCAACATCGCCAACCAGGAGACGAAGTACACCCCGCTGGCAATCATGAACATCAGGTTCAACACCCTCTGGCCGATCTTGGCATTGGACGAACACACCAGGAAGGCGATGCAAATCGCCCAGATCGCCCAACTGCCGTTCGCCAGCACCGCCCCAATCAGCAGGATCAACGCCACCGGCCACGGCAGGGCCTGCAGCACGACCTTGAGCTTGCCCAACGCATCGGACGCCCAGTATTGGGCTACGATGCCCTGGCGCGTCTTACCGGGTGCGGCATACATGCTGGACGGCACGGGGTACCCGCCCGGCATCGCCGGTTTGCCCGCCTGAAGCGACGCCCACCGTTGGGCGTACGGATCTGCGGACGAGGCCATGCCCTGACGCGCGATAGCGCCGACGCTGTGATCGGGCGTCGGCACGTGCGGGCCCCAGCCGGCCTGCCCCGGTTGGAAGCCGGTGGGTACCACGGGCGCGCCGGTTGGCGGCGCCCACCGGTTGGTCGTCGCGGGTACACCCGTCGGCGGCGCAAAATCGGGCGCGCCCAAGGGGGTCAGGTTGACGAACGGTTCGCGGGGGTCGCGCTTGACGGACAGGGCCATTTGATCCTCTTGCCCAGCTTCGAACGGCAGACGCGGGTCGCGTGTGGCGGGCGGTGCCGGAGCCACCGTGTCGAGCGCCGGGCCAGGGTTCACAGCCGCCGCATAGTCGGCAGGTGCCGGTACGTCACCAGGCGCCGAAACCGTCAATGTGGTCGAGTAGACGCCCAGCGGCGCAACCTCGGGCGTGGCGAAGCCCTCCGGCTGTTCGTCTGGCCTGTCCGTCTCGTCCATCCACATACCTGCCATTGTATCGGGCCATCCTTTGGAATGGGGCGGGTGAGACTGAAAGTGGCCCCAGTTGGCATCATTGACTAGGCTTATGCTGTTAAGAGAAAGGCAGGCTCATATGCCGACCGGCAAAGTGCGCTTCTTCGACGCGGAGAAGGGCTTCGGCTTCATCGCCAAGGACGATGGTGGAGACGTTTACATCCGCGCCAACGCGCTGCCTGCAGGTGTGACAGCGCTTAAACCCGGCCAACGCGTCGAGTTCGCGGTGATGGAGGGACGCAAGGGCGAGCAGGCCCTGGCGCCCGTGACTGTCTTGGACGCGCCAGCCTCGCTGTCGAAGGCCACACGCAAGAAGCCCGAAGATCTCGCCACCATGTTCGAGGACCTAATCAAGATGCTCGACGGCATCGGCGCCAGCTACCGTCATGGCCGCTACCCGGACGAGAAGGTGGCCGGCAAGGCCGCCAGCCTGCTAAGGGCCGTCGCCGACGAACTGGAGTTGTGATGGCCGTCGCAACCGCCAAGACCCCCAAACTCGATGCCGTACTGCTGGCGGCAAGGGATCAGGCCCGCGAGGCCGCCGAAGAACAGGCCGGCGACTGGGGCGTCGGCGACTGGCTGGGCGCCGAAGCAGACTCCGAGTTGACGCTGACCCACAGTTTCGCCTGCCCACACCCCGGCTACGTCGGCTGGCGCTGGACGGTGGCGATGGTGCGGGTGCCGCGAGCCCGGGCCGGCACCATCACAGAAGTCGATCTGATGCCCGGCGACACCTCACTGCTGGCACCCGCCTGGGTGCCGTGGAGCCAACGCCTTCAACCGGGCGACGTCCGTCCGGGCATGGTGCTGCCGACGGCCGACAACGACCCCCGCTTGGTGCCGGGATTCACGGGTGGCGAGTTGGCCGCCGACGAGGACCCCGCCGAGTGGTCCGCGACCCGGGCCATCGTCGCTGAATTGGGCCTGGGACGCGAGCGATTGCTCAGCGACTATGGCCGCACGGCAGCGGCCACCCGCTGGCTGCGCCAAGGCGGCCCGGGCGATCAGTCATCCCGCCTAGCACCGGGCGAATGCGCGACCTGCGGCTATTTCGTGCGCCTGAGCGGTGCGCTGGGCAACGTGTTCGGGGTCTGCGCCAACGAGTACTCCCCCAGTGACGGACGGGTGGTCAGCGTCGATCACGGCTGTGGCGGGCACTCCGACACGCTGGTCGAACTGTCGGGCGACATCGAGATGTCAGCCCCGGTATTCGACACCATTACGATCGATCACCCGATGTTCGACTGATTCCGTCGCCGCCACACCAAGGCGGCCGATATCAACGCCGCGCCCAACAGTGTGGGCGCCCAGCCCGTCCAGGCCCCGTGCAACAAGCTGCCGCCGGTGGCGGCCGACGCGCCCGGCCCGGCACTGGCCGGTGGGTCTGGTTGGGGGTCCGGCGTCGGGTCGGGCTTGGGCGATGGCTTCACGTCATTCGGGTGGCCCGTCAAGGTGATGCGCACATCGAAATGCAGCGCGTAGCTGGGGTTGCCATCCGCCTGGCCCCCGGTGGCGCTGACGGGAAAGTAGTAGCCAGCAGTCACCGCGAACTCGGCGCCTTGCGCCACGTCGAACTGGACGCTCCAGGTCGGGTCGCCGGCGTCGATGGCCTGGCGCCATGTCATGTCGGCGCCCGTGCCGCCCGTTCGCCAGGTCAGGTGCAAAAGGCTAGCCAAGCCCTGGTTCGTGGCACCGTCGCCAGAGGCGGAAACATTGACGATTTGCACCAGGGCGGTGGCCGCCGATGGGCCGTCGTTGCGCACATGCAAGGTGCGTTGGTCCTGGTCGCCTGGCACGACGACGGGCGACCCGACGAAGCTACCCATCGCCGAGGCCGACTGCCCAGCGTACCAAACTAGCCCGGCGGCCGGCGCGTCCCAAGCCAAAGCGATGGGGTCGGACGTCGGCGCCGCTTGGGCCGTGGCCAGCCCGCCAGGTAACCAAGCGGTCAACCCGACGACCAAGGCGAGCCCGGCCATGACTGCGCGGACTTTCATGTGGCCACCTCCAAGGCCACGCGGCGTGGTGCCGCGTAGGCGGGAGGCGCGGTGGCTTCAACCCCGGAGCCCAAGGTGTCGTCTTCGTCGGGCTCGGCCTGTGGCCGACGCCGTCCCGAGACGATCAAGCTGACAATGCCGCCGACGATCAACACCGCGCCGACACCCGGCAATACCCAGGGGCCGGCCTGGCCGACCCATTGACGCACCCAGCCGACCCACGGGATGACGTAAACCAGCTTCCCGCGCACCTGGAAATCACCCACCGGGTTCCAGGCGTCGGGGGCATTGTTGTTGTCCCCTTGGGTGATGAACCAGGTGCCAGACGCGCCGACCGATTTGCCGATGATGCGGTGCGTCACCAGCGTCGGATCGTCGGGGAACGGCAAGAAGGTGATGACGTCGCCGATGCGCAGGTCGGCGGCCGCCGCCACATCGATACCCCGCGTCACCACGACGTCACCGGGCGAGATCCCCGGCCTCATCGAGCCCGTCAAGACTGTCAGGCTCATGCCGCCCAATACTTTGGGCACAACGACCAGCACCACCACCAGCGCGGCGGCGGCGATCAAACTGAACGTCACCAGCCCGGCCGAGATGGTCTGCCACCAGCCTTGACGGCGGGTGACAGTGGCTGCGCGGGTCATGGTATGCCCCTTTCGTGGTGTGGCAAGTCTGGCTTTGATGTGGGGGGTGCCGCAGGCCCCCGCGTGAGGGGCCTGCGGCACATTCGATCAACGGACCTGGGCCAGCGTCATGGAGACAGCGTTGGATAGGGTTAGGGCCGCTTTCGCATCATCGTTGCCGGTGGTCTCCGGATCGAAGGTGGCGTAGATCACCAGCACCACCGAGCCGGTGTCTGCCGGCGTCAGCGTCATGAGCGGTGTGCCAGCAGTCGGCAGTGCGCCAGCAGGCAACAATTCTGTGCCGGTGCCGTTATACAGAGCGCAGGTCAGGTCGAGGTTGGCGAAATCGTTTGCCACGTCGACGCCGTCCAAAGTGAGTTCGGCCTGCAAGTTGGCGCCGACCAGCTTGATGTCGTAGCTGAACAGCAGGGCGACGGTGTCGCCCGGCACCATGCGCCACGTGCTCAACGCGATGGGTGCGCCAGTCGTGTCGGGCACCGTCACGCCGCCGAGCGCGACGGGGTCGGCTGCGGGGTCAACGCGGTCCGGCGAGATGTCGAACGCCGCTGTGGTGTCGGCTGTGATCGACATCTCGCCGGCCTGGATGGTGCCGCCCGACAGATCGGCTGTCGAGCTCCACAACGCATAGGTACCACCACCCATGAGCAAAACTGCCCCCAGGGCAGCAGCGATGATGCCGTTGCGGCGGTTGTTATTGGTGTTTCGCATTTGAGTACCTTTCTTTTTTGCGAATCGGGACCAAGCCGACGGCTTGGCCTTGTCTTGTCCGAGCCCCAGCCCGGAATACGGCGGTGTCACTAACCCACCCCCGCAAGCTTCGTTGTGACGTGCGTCACGTTGATGGCGACTGGCTGCTGAGCGGCCGGGTCAGGCCCGACCGTCACAGACCACGGCGCTTGATTCGAGTCCACTGACCCACCGGTCGCATCGGTGCCGGCCGCGCTCGCCGTGGTGTCGTACCGGTCGGTGACCCCCTGGAAGGTGGCCACCAAGCACCAAGCCTGGCTGCCACTCGTCCCGACGGGACGGGGCGACTTGCTCGGGGCTACGGCGACCGTCCCACCCGTGCCGTTGGCTTGCACCTCGCCGGGTGTGGCGTCCACAGCACACCCGTCGGTACCCTGCGGGAAGAACTGAATGTCGGTGGCATCCAGGAAGCTGTCGGTGGGGACGTCTCCCAAGCTGATCTGGTAATCGAGACCGTTGGTGCCAGACGTCATCCAGTTGACGGTGAAGCCGATGGCCACCGCCTTGCCTTTTGCCGCCGCGATGGCTTGGGCATCGGCGCTGACCAGCTCGAACCCGACGGTCTGGCCGGAGCCACTGGCGATGTCCGCCGTCGCGCCGTCGCGCTGCACCGAAAAGCCTGTGATATCGGTTTGCGCCGCGAGCGTGGTGGTGTCTTTGCTGTCGACCCAAAGAGCCATCGTCGTACCGTGAGCGGCCAAGGCAAGCCCCAAGCCGACAGCCAGCCACGGCAGTAGGCCCGTGGCCAAGGCCCGACCGCGCATCTCAGGCATGGCTCGACGGGCGGCAGTCGCCGTGACGTATACGTCAGATGATGGTTCCGCCGCTCGGCGTGCGCTGGGATAGTTCACGGTGCTCACCCCCTGACCTGGTTCGCTGTGACGGTGATGATGCCCAGAGAAAGCTCGTCCTCCTGTGGTGGCGAGGCCGGGTCGGCATAGACGCCCAGGCTGTCGGGCATGGTCACGGTGATGATCAGGTGCCAGGTTGTCGTGCCATCCGAGACAAGACCGGACGGCGACAACTGCTCGCCCATCGCCGCAGTGCCGGACTCCGGCAGCACCTGCTGGTGGCCGGCGTCAGCGATGAACCACCCTGTCACCGCGCCGGAGGGCAAACCGGCCCACGTTACGGTCATGACGAAGTCAAGGTTGTCACCCACCAACGTGGCGTCGATCTGCTGATCGACAATCAACTGGTCGCCGCCCCCGAGTGATGCGTACGCCAGCGAGTCGACCCCGCTGCCAGACGTGCCCTGGGTGGGGCTGCTCCACGTCAACGCGCGGAGACTGATATCAAAGTCACCGGCGACGACCACGCCCTGCACGGGCGCGTCGTCGGTGAACATGGCATATGTCACCGAGCCGAATAGGCAGGCCGTCAACGCACCGATGATGCCGTAGAACCGCCAGGCAAACTGCTTGATCGTCATCGTGGCACCTCCCCCGAGGCGACACACCCGACCGGGGTGTTCACCGGCACGTCGATGGTGCACACCTTCCCGAGGACGGCGTCGGTCACCACAACGCCCGACGCGCCAGGCTGGCCGGTGCCGGACGGCTGACCCGTGACGGGGTCGTTGTGTGAATAGGTGACGGTGTAAGTCCACCAGATCGTGGTGCCGGCGGGCACCGACCCGCCATTCGGCACCTCGACGGCACCCGAATTGCCTGGCGCGTCGATGATCTGGGCGTATGACAGACCGTTGGCGTTCGTCCAGCCGCGGATGGCGATGCTGAGATCACCGGACACCCAGTACAGGTAGGCGTTGACCAGCGTGTTGGTGGCCACCCCGTTGATGGTTGCCGACACGCTGACCCGACCGGACGCGTGAGGGGGGCAGGCGTAGGTCACCGTCGAGTCGGATACCACCGTGATGCTGGCCTGGTCGACGGGGCCGCCGTGGTTGAGTGTGATCGGGGCCACGCTCACGGCTGCACGCGACGTCGTGACGGCCGTCAGCGTGCCGCTACCCTGGTTGGCGAACAGTTCGCCCGTGAGTGCATCCTGCAACCCATAGACGGTGACGCCGGCAACCGTCCAGGCGGCTGGCTCAAGCTCGAGGACGAGCGCACCGTTGCTCCACACGCGCACGTTGTAGATCACACCGCTGAAGGCACTGTCGCTAGTGGCGGCGACGTCACCCGCAGACGTCGCTCCAATGAGGACGTTATCGGTTCCCGAGCCCCCGATCAGTTTCGAGCTCTTCGTGGCACCGTCGAACGACCAGACACCGGCCTGGAAGCCAGCCGTGTGGCGGCCCTGATCGGTTGACGCCGCTAGCACGGCATTGACGGTGCCGACGCCAGCCAAGGCCCCATTTGTGTCAATCGACACGCCGAGCGATGTCGGCCCCATCGGTGGCCCCGCCCCAATGATCGCGGTGCCTGCCGAATTGCCGTTGGCGTCCAAGCTGAAGTCGACTGTGAACTCGGTGTTGCTGCTTTGCTCGATACCGGTGTCGATCCATGACGCGCCGTCGAAGTGCAACCCACCTACCGGCGTCACGAAGCCGTTGCCGATCACCGAGCAGCCCGCGCTGCCCTCGATGGGACCGGCCTGGGGCGAGACGCTCGTCAGCCCCGCTGGCTTCGTGCCACCATAGTTGTAGCCGTTGGTGAAGGTGCCAACCACCCTGACGCCGGACTTCACGATGACATCGACCAAACCGGTGCCGTCACCGGGCCGCGGGCTCGGCGGCACCGTGCACGTCAACTGGGTGCCGCCATTGCTGACGGAGACGTCCTTACATGGGACGTTTTGCGAGCCGTACCTGAAAGTGACGGTCGGGGTCTGCACGTCAAACCCTTGGCCGGTGATCGTCAACTGGTTGCCACCGGCCACCGGGCCGTAGGTCGGGGCTATGTCCGTCGCCTCAACTACCTGTGGCGTGCATGTGATGTTACCGCCGGTGATGCTCTGCGTCTGTGAATACTGAGACGACTGCTGCTGGCCAAGGAGCCCCCCGGTGCCAAAAGTCTGCGTTTGGATGCGGACATTGCCAGTGGGCTTCCCGTTCACAATCACCTCGGGCGGCAAGGGGATATAGATCGTGGTACTGACCTTCAAGTCCGCATCTGTGGACCCAAGATACATCTCAGCAGTCTTGTACGATGTCCAGAAAACATCCGCACGCACCGGTAGACCAGGAGCGCTGAATCCTGTTGGAATACCGGTTGACTGTGGAGCGACATAGAACGACAGCAAGCAACCCTTAGGCTGCACGGTGGCCGTCCCAGGCATCCACGAGATGATGCCGTTGTTGGTCTTGTTGGGCAGCGTCCCTGCATTGGCGATCATAACGTTGGAGGTTAAGGTGGTTTCCGTTACGTCCCCCGTCCTGCCAGCGTTGTCTGGTCCGAAGGTGTTGCGCTCCATGGTCACAATGCCAGCTCCGCTTATGTAGATATCGGTGCTCGCAAAGCCGTTGAAGTAGTTGTCAGAGATGCTCATGCCACTCGGCGTTGTACCGGTCGCCGTGTTGAACCAGACAATCCCATTGTTCTGTGTCGGTGTGCCCGAATTGTCGAAGCGGTTATTGACGATAGAACTCGTGCCACCGATCCCGAAGCCGTTCGGCAGAGCCACCAACGCGGCGACAACCTGCGTGGCGGATGTGAAGTTGTTGTTGAACGTGTTGTCGTGGATGCGCAGGTTCGCCAGCTTGCCCGCCGAGCCAATGTTGTAGGCGTTGAAGATGCGGTTGTAAATGGCGGAATCGTGCGCCTTCAGATTGTTGACGATGCTTGAACGCATCTCAAAACCGTCCACGTTGGCGCCCAGCCCCACCGTCACTGCGGTGTTGACGCAGGCTGACCCGTCGGTAGCTGTGCAATAGCCGGTGCCAGCAGGGGCCGTCGAGGGGCTCGTGAAGTCGACGCCCTCGACCAGAACATTCGTCGTGGCCCCGGCCTGCCCATTGGGTGCGAAAACCAGCGCGCCGTTGAAGTCGGTGTTGGCGGTGGCGGCTGGTGCCAGCCCGCCGACGCGGTAGCTCTTAAAAGTGACGCCGAGCGCGCCGTTGTTCACCAGGATGAAGCGCTGCATCTGGTTTGTCGCGGTCTGGTAGGTTTCGCCGCCCGCGATTGTGATGTTTTTGGTGCCCGCGCCGATGACGAAAGCCGTGCTGCCCCCGAGGATGCCCGACGCGTTGCTGATCGTCACGTTAATGGCGGCGGTGGTAAGCACCGCGAATACCGTCGAGGAAACATTTGGCCCGGTCGTCGAAAGCTTGTTTTTCAGGTCGATCGTCATGGGCGCCTTGATGGCGAACCACACCGGGCCGGGGGCCTTGTCGGAGGCTGGCGTGGCTTGCATGAAATCTTGCGTGCCGCTGGCCGGATCTGTGCCCGTGATGGCACCGCCGGCGAACGCTGGATCGAGTGTGATCAGAATCTCTTGCCCCGTCGTCGCCCCCATGGCTGCGGCTACCGCATTCGCCTCTTCGATGGCGGCCCGCAATGTGCAGCGTGGCTTCGTCTCACCGTTCAGCTCGACGGTGCCGCCGGCATCGCATTTGCCGTCCCCCGGCGTAGCGTCGGAGCCACCGAAATCGGTGGTGTTGACATACAAGGTAATGTTGCCTGGAAGCGGATCGTCTGCCAACGCCGGACGGTTGACGCTCAAGCCCGTGACCACGACGCTGGTTGCCAGCACGCACGCCAACAGAGCCGAGGTCTTGACCTTGAGCGTCAGCGGCTTTCGGGGTGTGCTGTCATCCTTCCTCACGTCGTCCTCCCTCGTCCTGTTCCACACGCCACCCAGACTGCTTTTGACAGACCCCATATCTGGGTGGTGCGGCAAGAATACCCGGGGGATTTTCGGATTCAAGAGGTAGAGCAAAGACTTATTGAAAATCACGTATTAGTGGTTAGGATGCAGCGATGCCTCAGACCTGGGTCTGAGGCATCGCCGGGATTGGTGTTATGGGTAATGCAATCCTAGTACATATCGTCCATTCCTGCACCTCCGGCCGGTGCGGCCGGTGCGGGTTCCGGCTTGTCGGCGATGACGGCCTCCGTCGTCAGGAACAGCCCGGCGATCGAGGCGGCGTTCTGCAGCGCCGAGCGTGTCACCTTGGCCGGGTCGATGATGCCCGACTTGACCATATCCACATACTCGCCGGTGGCGGCGTCCAAGCCCTGGCCAGCCGGCAGATTGGAGACCTTCTCGGCCACCACGCCGCCCTCGAGGCCGGCATTGACGGCGATCTGCTTCAAGGGTGCCTGCACGGCGGTGAAGACGATCTGAGCGCCGATCGCCTCGTCACCCGTCAGCTTCAACTTGGCGGCCTTGGCGGCCTGCAGCAAGGCCACGCCACCGCCAGGCAGGATGCCCTCTTCGACGGCGGCCTTGGCGTTGCGCACGGCGTCCTCGATGCGGTGCTTGCGCTCCTTCAACTCGACCTCGGTGGCGGCGCCGACCTTGATGACGGCCACACCGCCGGCCAGCTTGGCCAGGCGCTCTTGCAGCTTCTCCTTGTCGTAATCGGAATCGGAGTTCTCGATCTCGGTACGGATCTGCTTGACGCGACCAGCGATCTGGTCCTTGTCACCGGCGCCCTCAATGATGGT
>Ga0123357_10003439_pt1 | contig 18137 bp, 9 predicted proteins | sample TergutEmb28metaG_FD_89873 | JGI IMG/M metagenome (GOLD analysis project Ga0123357, IMG submission 89873) | Embiratermes neotenicus P4 segment gut microbial communities from Petit-Saut dam, French Guiana - Emb289 P4 | ecosystem: Host-associated > Arthropoda: Insects > Digestive system > Gut ... | reverse complement strand
CCCCGGTTCGGCCCCGGGGGTCTCACACTTCAGAATATGACGGACGAAAACTGTCTCCCGCCCCCCCCCCCCCCCCCCCAATGAAGTTTTCTTGGACGAAACTCTGAGTGAGTTTTATCACAGACAGCAAAAACTTGAAATGTGACCACTACACTGACCTGTTATTCTAAAGCATATGGATGGCTTCGAACCGCCCGTAACTGAAGGCTAGTAATTATTTTACCTGACAAATGTAGCAACAATGATCGACTACGACAGCATATGGTATAGTAAGTGGTTACCAACTGAACGAACTCCATGGAAGAGAGGCCTTCCTGAGAACCTAACAGGTCTTTAGCAGGTCAAGAAATTCCCCGCATTTTATGGAACCCAAAAGTTCATCACCGCATCTAAAAGCGCCCGCCACCTATCCCTACCTGAGCCACGTCAATTCAGTCCATGCCTCCACATTCCACTTCTTGAAGATCAATTTTAATATTATCCTCCCATCTACGCCTAGGTCTTCCAAGTGGTCTCTTTCCCCACCAAAACTCCGTAACCAACTCTTCTGTCTTCCATTAGAGCGGTTACCAACATTTCGGAAAAACGTATACGTCCATTTTCAGCCTACGCAATATGCAACTTCACCGTCGCGAAAACGTCAGTCTCGTACAATTGGGTTTGCTTTCTAATTTGAATATATTGTAACTTGTGTCGAATATCCGTGTTATGTTGTTGTTGATGATGATGATGATGTTGTTGTTGTATGTGTGTGTGTGTGTATGTGTGTGTGTGTGTGTGTGTAGTCCGAATACTCCTCAAAGTAATTTAATTCCGCAGTCTTCATTACCTCATTGTTAACCGTTTGAAGTAAAGTGTTAATTATAGGCACCCCCCTGCAGTAACATTAAGAAATTCTCCATTTTACCCTTTCATAAAATTTAGTTCATTTGTAACACATTATTCTCAAAATAAGGAATTAGTTCCCTAAATAATATTAATCGGTTGATCTCTGAAAAGTACAAAGAGTTTGTTCTCTGTGAGGAACAAACAAAATTTGTAATCGTTCGTCAGGAAGTAGAAAGCAGTGCCCTAAGTACAGACGAAGTCCGCCCATCTGCCTGTGACTCAGCATAAGCGACTAACCCGATTCCCGTAACATTATTCGTTATAGGAGTTCTTCAAGAAAAATCGTCGGGCAGGCGGGATTTTCCTGAAAATCGGCTCTGCTTCAAGAAATAAATAAATTTCAACCTCCACATTCCATATTTTTTGACGAATTTGTATTAATGAAGTATAGTATTTTTTTTTTAATTTGTTGCACAGAAAGCAGGCACAGCATGTCCAAAGACAATTTAAAATACTGTTCCCTTATTCAGTTTGAATAAATATTTACCTTATGACACAAGTGAAACAGAAGTGAATATATAAGTGTAAATAATGGCAATGAAAAATTCGGCATAGTATTTCTCCAGGTAATGCTGGTGATTAGTTGTGATTTTAGTGCAAATCGGCGAAGTGGAAAACATACTTCACCTCGGTGCAAAAATAAATTTCTATCCGTACTCTCCACATTTAATATCCAATCTGGGTAAAATACGGTATGAGAGTTATGCACATAATATCGTTACGTATTCGTGAGTTTCGTGAAAATCGGGGCTGGGAAGGCCATACTTAACTTACAAGCGTATATGAAATTCCATACATTTCAGAGTGCACTGTGAAACCTTATGATATTCTTGAGTGTAATGTAGGCCTTCTTAGTAAAGTCTGTGAACAGCGTCACACAATATGTAATTTGCCATCTTGTTATGCATAATTCAGATTTTATTCTTCACAGGGCATCGAGGTGTGTCAAATTAAACTTTTATGAGCGGAGTGAGTTATTATTAATAACTGCAACATGACGTCGAATTTGTTTTCTGACAGCTGTGAGATCATACGACGGGGAGACGCTGTTCCTGAACGGTATCCAGAGGACAGACATGGGAGCCTACCTGTGTATCGCGAGCAACGGAATCCCGCCACCTGTCAGCAAACGCTTCGTAGTTCAGGTTCAATGTGAGTACGTCACCACTAATGATGGGGAAAAAAGGGTGCTACGCCATCTACATATACACGAAGCAAATAAGCAAAAACAAAGAATTTAATAACATTTTGTAATAATAATCTGTCCACAGCACTATTTTACTACAACATATCCCCCGCACGTTACTGCTGAGTCAAATACAACGAAGGCCCATTTTACGATTTTGGAACGTCGCCCTTGTCGAACCATTTAGATCATTTATTCCTCAATTTTATTTTTCTGCTTAAGTTATTAAACTGTTTTGTCATTTTCCATGTCTTGATTAAGACACAGGTTATATAAAACCAAATATTTTTCTCACCACGTCGTTGAACAACTTCAAAGTACGTTCCTTCTTCAAAGTAATAGGCGCAGATTCATAACAATACAAAACTCTTTTAAAAAGTACTCATAACGTACTAATTCTGGTGCTTGTGACCCCCAACGTATCAAAAGAATCGGCTGCCTCTGTCAATCCCCTGCGCTGAAGACAGAGTCAGCAGTGCCTCCCAAACATGGGTACTTCAGTACTACTTATTACACGTCACAGAAGACCAGTAGCCTTGAGTGTTCTAAACGGTACACTTACATCTTTTTTTTTCCTGTGGCGCTGCGGCCTAAGGCGGGCCATGGCCTCGTCATTCTTGAGGTTCCTAGATCACACACAACGACACGTCACAGTCAGAAGGACTCCTCTGGACGCGTGATCAGCTCGTCGCAGAGACCTCTAACAACAAGCAACACTCTCAACAGACAGACATCCATGACCCCGGTGGGATTCGAACCCACAATCTTATCATGCGAGCAGCCATAGACCTACGCCTTAGACCGTGTGGCCGCTGGGACCGGCACACTTACATCTTAGAAAACCTAATTCATTACTTCTATTGCAGACCACATAAAAATATACAGCCCCTCTTAAAACATTTTCCGATATTACATTACATAAAATACGAGGATTTCTAAGATGATACATGAAGCATAACTTATGTCTCAGTAGTGTGTCGTGGATCTGTTTAGTAAATTTGCATTTATGCTTGAAATAAACAACATTCAATAGCAGTGATCCACGAAAAATCACAAAAAGATAAATATTTAAAATGCGTTTAGGCAGTACAACCCTTCTACTCTGATTTATTTAATATTTGGCCATTTATAATAACCAGAGATTAATTCGCTTTTAAATTTTATTCAGAAGGTACCTCAAATGTATGGTTTCTTACAAAATTTAACCAATTATTTTACCAGCTGTTCCTAATCACCCAGCCATACAACAGTTGATCCAATGTCTTTTTAACATTCTCCAAATGTTTAAATTATTGAAAGAATATAATTTCCACAGACACACGCGATCATTGATCTGTTGTTCCTGTTAGCAATTAGTGGCAGCCTCATTCTCTAATCGTATTAGTACGTCATAACGACCTAATAATTATCTCGTGAGTGGCCAATTAGATGAAGTTAAAACAAGTCTCTCTACCATAATGAGTCACGAGAGGTAATTGAATTTATTCAGCCTGTACTTGGGTACCTTACAGTTGCTGCTGCGTACGACGCTACGAGAACGCATTGTCTTTCGCGATTTACAGCACTGTTCTCTCACTTTTGGATTCAACAATAAGGACAACAGTAGTTTACGTAAGACCCACTCACCTCGCAGCTGCCAAATTCCAAACTATTTAGATCAGTTAATACTTTTCTTTCGACAAGTAATGTTAGAAAGCCTCAGGGTTCCGCAAAACATTTTAAACAGCATCGCTGTCGTCGACTCATGCATTCTACCAGCACAGTACACATTCATTACCAACTATAATCACCTACATAATATCATTCGTGGTGTGACGTTTACCTTCCACCCTCATTTGGCGCCCAGGTTCAAGAAAGAGTACACAAACCTCTGTTCCTTATCAGGGCTTTCATGGCCTCTTCTAGGGTGAACTTTACCTTACATTATGCCATTAGAAAACAGGGCCAGGTGTTTTAAATTCGTACTTAACAACAAGCGACTTACTTGAGCCTGTAACGAAATGTCCGATTGTTAATTGAATTCAGTACACAAAAAGGTAACTAAATGTGGAACTATGAAACTTGGGATACGCTCAAAAGACAATCCGTTGCCATGACAGCGTAGAAGTTTCGGACTTCATAACAACGAATTTCTTAATCAGAAGCATAATGTGACATCGAAGGGATACCCTGTACAATGCAGCTGGCGTCTTCCTACGACCATCACTTTAATCGCCAGTTCGTTATTTTCAGAATAATTCCATCACCAAGCAAATTAGTTTAAGCACTGAATAGGTATTGGGTTAACTTGCTTGTAAAGTCCGCGACTGACCTGTGCGACCACACAAAGTATGCGACCCCAGCAGTGTGTAAGTGAAAACACGCCACCTCTTTACAACGGGCACAGTTCACTCTATTGAGAATGGCAAACACGTTTACTCAGTAAATGGTGCTGTGAGACCACTGTTGTGACACCGGCCCTGACAACAGGCGATTTCAGACAATAACCCACACTACGTCCACTCGCCCTCACAGCAGAATTAAGACGTATGACTTCCCCGAATCCTCCCACACGTTTCCCCTACATTTCCGCAGCGCTTGGCTTCCCTAAGTTGAGTTCAGAGCTGTGGGCAGTGAGTCTTGCATTGACTAGCGTCTGATGTGCTATTCGATTTGCAGGGCGACATTACTTTATTAATCATGTGACTGTTTCGTGTTGCAGTTCGGCCGTTGATTAAGGTGTCTAATCAGCTAGTGGCGGCTCCAGTTGGTAGCAATGTGGATATTGGGTGTGACGTGGAGGCTTCTCCGAAAGCAATGAATAGTTGGTTTAGAGACACAGGTAAGGTAACATACCGGACTTCAAGTAGTAACGGAACCGCAAACCCCTGTCCCCTGTTCGTCTCCACTTATAGTTACTCAAGAATGCGGCTGTGACCTTGACAGCGTGGGATGAGTATCTCTTACCTCCAGGCAGAGAAACATAGAGAGGTTTTCGAGACCCTGTAATCTCTGTCAGTTCCCACTGGTCACAGTTTATTAGTTGTTCAGTTCACAATAAGCCTAGAAACAAATTTATGCTCTTCTCTGATTTGACAGAGCACTACAGAAAACCGTTATCTCGCCTTGACAACACGACTGCACTTCAGACGAATGTGTGGTAAACGGAAGGTACCGGTTATCGGTACTTTCTCTCTTCGACACCATTATAAAGGTCACAGGTTTACTCTTGAGTAACCAACGTTATTAATTTCCTTCACGTTAAAGACCCTACGACGTCCGTCCATCTGCCGATGTTACTAACTAATACAGCTGATACACGCGTCTCATTTGTTGTAGGATTTATTCAAATAACGGCCTAACAATACTGCGCGATCCTACTTGTGACACTGACATACAGATAGTACCCTGCTTACCCAAGCGTTCCGTTCCCAAAACCTTTTAGAAACTGGAAACTGACGCAAGTCAGGAGTTCGACCCATTACCAACCGAACATATACTGAAGAGTTCTTACAAACTTTCAGGGGTTGGAGGGGATTCAAAGAGGCGAACTATGAGTTACGGAACAGTCGGTATGAAATATCTCGTATCGAAAACAGCGTCGGTACTGCGGCTGGGGAAGTAGGCAACCCCGGGAGTGCTGATTTCAGACACAAGTGTTTTTTTTAATATATTCATAAATGTTTATGGGTTGGTTGTATTTGGTGTGTAGGACTTTAAACAGTGCTGCCATTAATTCACGAGGGCTGTTCAAAGTGTTGCCACCGACTTCACAGCGCAGCGACACACCGTGTTCTGACGTACTGACTCAAAAATATCTGGTGTGTTCTGAATAACTTCACACGTTGTTACATTTCTAGCTAGCAGATTCTCTTCATTTTTACACAAGGGGTCTCATAAAAGAGGCTCTTGATTAGACCACACAAGAAAAGTCAAGCCGTGCCCGTTCAGGGAATGGCGGTGTTTAGGCGACGCCCCGTCTACCAATCCAACGAACACGAAATGTTGCGATCAGGTTACATCTGTCATCCTACATGAAACGGGTATGGGCACCATCCTAGTGGAACCAAAGGTGCGGGTTGCCTACTTTCCCAGCACAAGTACCGACGCCGATTTCCATATAAAAAGACGTTTCAGACCACACGTACCTTACTCAAATTGCCTCCTTCTAACTTCCCTACAACCCTTACAATTTTGTAGAAATTATATTAGTACACCTTGTATGTGCAGATTTTATTTACTTATGATAGCATGTGCATATATAATCGCGCGCCTGCAGTTAACTGTTACCTGTCTATTGAATTATTAAGCAAAGTGTAATGGGGTTAAAATATTAAATGAAACTATTAAATAACCCGGGAAAGAGCGTGGAATACCCGCAAACTCCGTGCGACTACGCTTTCATTCCCATAAGGAAAAATTTGGTGTGATTCGAAAATTATATTACTTACTACTTTTGCAAGAATGTGTAAGCCTAAAACTTCATAACTTGAAACTACGTCAGTTGGGGTGTGTCTATATCGACACGGAAGCCGGGATAGCATGATCGTCTTATTGACAAGGCAATGTGCGGGACGATACGAGTTTCGACTCTGAATTCTATTCTGAATTGGGGTTTCTGTGGGTTTCCTCAGTCTGTCCAATCTAATGCCAAGTCAGTGTCCCAAATTACGTCAAACGGATTTCTTAAGCATCCCGTACCGTTCATCATTCGCTAATTATCTCAAAGATCCACGCTACACGGTGCCGTACCCAGGAATTTTGTTCGGAGGGGTGTTCAACAAATTCAGTTGACGACAGAGGACAGAGAGAACGAGGAGCTGTGGGCGTTAGCCCACTAGTCAGAGGTTCTGGAGGCAGCTGTAATTTGGTATAAGAAAATTGATTTCGTATAGTAAAATTTTCTTAATTTTTGGTACTTTAAAGACTATTTATGATGACAAACAATTTATTTGTCATTGCTAATGTAAAACGATTGCGAACTTAGGTAGTTTTAGAATTTTACTGCCTTTTTTCCAAACATCTTGGGGTGTTGGCGTCCTAAATTCAACAATTTTTAACAGTTTTCACAATCGGGTTGAGTTTGGCGCGATTTTGGAGGGCCTTCGGAATTTCGGAGGGGGGGGTTGAACCCCCAACCCCCGCTCGGTACACCTCTGATGCTACACAGCCCGAGGTACTGGCAACTTTGTTACATAAAAAAATAAATAAATCACGACAAATTATAGTGTTGGTAAAACTTATCATTTGACCTTGTGCATAACTAGGGAATGTCCTTAGAAACAATTCCACCAACACTTAAAACAAATAATACCCAGTAAATGGTTTCGTCTCTTGGGGTTTCAGCTCAGAAATATTAACAACAGTTTATTACGATTTAAAATAAATATGTGACGTGTGTCCGAACACCGTGCCAATTTGCTTGAGAGATGTGTAGTTTACAGGTAACAGTAAATGGAATTACAGAAGAGGAGATGGACGGAATATTTCGGTCTAAAGCACATGCGATTTTAACCGGAAAACGTAAAATGTAGAGCTCAAAGCATGGATTTTGTGGAAATATTGAAACGGATCGCAAGTAAGATGCGGGGGCAACACGTATTTGTTATTTGGGCGAAGTTTCTGCCTAAGAGGGTTAAATTCATGTTTAGACCGTTCATTTGCGGGCTGCAATCTTAATTCCGAAAGGATAAATATTTTTTGTTAGCTGTTCCTAACAACCTAGTGGCTCGTTTCGCCAGCACTATTCATGCAGTACTCATCCACGACCGCGTGGCACTAAAGAAATCTTTGATGTTATTTCTATATAAACCAACTAGCTGCACCAATGTATAAAATTTATTTTACCCTGCTAACCGCTAGCAAGCAGAAAGCAGTATCTGTTTGACAAATGTCTGCTGCTGTATGTGCAGTCTTGAACTCGTGATGATGGACGGAAAGACCGTCCGAAACATGTAGAGTGTCATTCTAAATTAAAATAAATTTGATACTTTGGTGCATCTGGTTGGTTTTGCTACAGAAATAATATTACGATGCGCGGACCTCTGAACGTCCAGAGATGTGATGCTTTGCACCACGAACCGAACCATCGTGTTCAAATATTAACTAGTGTGTGTACGCCTCCAAAATGACGGATGGGTAAATAAAGGGACATTAAACACTTTCGCGATCAAATAGAGAAATATAATACAGAGTGGGAAGAAAAACAATGCTCTCTTCATATGCGCGTACTTAAATAATTGCGTAACACAGCCTTAAGAATACTAATAATTTAATTCATATATTCATACATTTTGTCTTCTGCCTTAGGACAGTTCCATAGTCTCTTCCAAAGCGTGTTCTCCACACAGTACGAGCTAGTTTCCAGTACCCTCTCATTTCCTTAAGGTCGCCCAGTAGGTGCTCACGTCTTCTCCCTCGTATTCTCGTCAGTTCTCTGCTTCCTTCTTTCTTTCTTTCTTTCAATACCATGTTTTAGAAGGCACTGCATATGCAAAAGAGGCCAATCCAGTTAGATTTCAGTTTCTTGTGTTGCATGTAGCATATTCCGTTCCTCCTTGACTCTGTGAACACTACATTTCTCACAACATCGATCAAACTGATCATCTCCATCCTTCTCCAGCACCAGATTTAAACTTTTCCAGGTATTTCTGGTCTACTCTCCAAAGTGTCCAAGTTTCAGCGCCATGCAAAGCTATGCTCAAAATGTAGCACTTACCTATTTTCTTCCTTAAATTAAAGTCCCATTTGCTGGTGAAAAGAGTCTTCCTGTTGCATACTGTCTCTACCATGGCAAAAGTGGATTTAAGTTCAGGTGTACATTTTGCCTCATTTGTTAAAAATTCAGACACTGCTAAAAACATAGAAGAGTTCCTCACTCATGTGTCCTACGTACCTGAAGTTAAATATGAAATAACAAAACTGCCCTACAATTGGCCCTAATTAACTTAACCAAGAAAATTCAACCTGAACAGAATAACCTCATGTCTGTAATAGCGTCATATTGTGGTTTACAACGTAACTGGTAGCCTGATGAAGGACATAGCAAAAAAAAAATTGGTACGCACCTACCAGAAATCGCAAGTTTTATACGTAAGCCTGCATTTCACAAAACGAATCACCACCTCCGTGAGACGTTAGATCCATCGAAGGCGTTTCCAGTATAGATGTGTTTTGGCCAATATATAAATAAATATGAATGTAATTGGGGTTTCCACAGCAGTCCTCTGCCTTCCGTGTCAAGACGAAAAGAGTGTATGGACACAATAGGAATTCTGACGTTACGAATCGACAGAGAAGAGAAAAAGTTGCCTTATTTAACAAAGCTATCAAATTATAACATTTTTTGGCGTAAGTAGTAGATGATTGAAATATACACGTAGAGCAATGGTGGAATGGTATTTACAGGAGAAAACTGAAGTAATCCGATAAAACCTCTCCCAGTGTTATTTCATTCATTACAAACTCCACAGGGAGTGGCTGGAAATCGAACCTGGCCCTCTGCAATAAAAGACCAACAATCAACAGCCTCAGCTATGACAAGGCAGACTTGATCACGCAAAATGTGTGAAATTCATATGTAAATGTCTTTGTGAGGTTGCGTGTGTTACACAAAAATCCTACTGCAAGTCCACCAAAACAAGGAAAATATTGACATAGAAAGGGTTAGCAGTTTGACAAAGTAGTCTAAATTTACTCTAGCCTTCAGTTTCCAGTCACCTATGCAACCATTAAATTTTCCTATACGCCGATTAAAAATGTCTGTACTGACCAAAACTCATTAAAACCACAACCAGTTTCGGGCAGGAAGCTCTGTCGATGGAAGCCATTTTCCCAACCAGTTTCCGATGGTGGAATCAATATGACTCGCGTAACCGAATGACAAGGATTGATAAAAGCTTCTGAACACCATAAGTGACCTCATTACCCCTGACTGCAGGCCATCCCGCCGGGCTGCCCGCTTCCTACTGCTATGGTCAATGCTGCACAACCTCACTACCCAACCCTATATATCGGAGCTTCTATCGGAAATCGAACCCAACCTCTACTCCTGTACTCTGTCCTCGATAACTTGAAGCCAGTATTTCTGTTCAGAAAACCCATCGTATTCTAGCGAATTTTTGGTGTTATTGTTTGCGGACAAGATTCTTCGTGGACTGTCAGAGAGCATGAAATCCTTAAACTAGAGCCACAGGGAGTTGCATGTTAGAAGTGGCCTGGAAATACCATTGTATCTAGCTCGAAGTTGCAAAATCTTCTATGAAAATTTAACAGTCGCTCAGGTGGTCAAGAAATTCTAACTAGTCTTTTTAAAACGGAAGCCTTAACAGCTTGGCCATAAAAACCTTGCATCAAGTTCAGGCCTCAGCCAGCTGAATGAAATATGTTACTGGTTACATTATTCCTCCACCATTAATATTACCCTCCCTACCATGTCTCTGACGCCTTCCTTCAAGCTTTGCACAAACTGTCACACATTTCAATATCCCCAGAATATAAAACTCTTCCCCTCAATTATAAAATCAAAACCAATCATGTACGCGTTTGTTGGAACTACCGAAGTATCTATAATATATTTGCAATATGTTTCGGTCCGTATAAGCCACGAGCTTAAACTGTACGTTAATGTGTGCACTACTGTCACATAGTCACATATATACACCTCTAATACTTCCACTTGGATTATACCGAAGTCCTTGATAATGGCCCAGTGGGCCGAAACTTGTCGCAAACCTTATTAAAGCTAGGTGGGTAGTCTCGACAAGTGTACGCGTTTGTTTTGAATTTTACGATTACGGATGTACACAGTAGAAATGCAACATTAGCGTATAGCAACAACACCCCCTCCCTGCCTCCGCCCACCGTTTCTTTCTTGTGCGTCTTCAATGAATTCCAGCATCTTATTACATGGAGAGTAAAGTTATTTTCATCAATGTCATGAACTGTGAACGGTTAGGTTATTAAGTCGTTCACATGAAACTCAACGTGGTCTTCCTCCATTGTAAGTTTGGTCATCTAAATTCTCGTCATCCTGTAGGTTAGGAAGGAAATGCCAGTTGTGGAAGTGGACCTGCTTCTCTTCTTTCCAAACACTTGTCTTGTCTAACCCTTGAGGCTGTCCTTGTGTCTTTCAAACTGTAACTATCTTTCGCTCTCGAAATGTGACGGATGGCCTATCTACGTAGCTCCTTAGTGTTTATTTTTTACATCCTTCTGCTAATTACGACAGTTTATCTTAGATAAACTATAACATTTACTTAATCTTTTAAAGAATAAGAGTCTTACTGTCTGGTCATGTACGTGTCTGTGTGTGTACCAGCAATAAGTTGCTAAATAATTCTGTTTTGTTTAAATCTGACACTAACACCCAAAAACTGGAAACATCACGGTGTGCATTTTAATTTCTTGCCAATGTTGGTGATGATGATGATGATTATTGCGTCAATAATAATAATAATAATAAGAAGAAGAAGAAGAAGAAGAAATACTTAAAGAGAGACGGCAGAGTGCGTGCTCCACTACACTTTAACATATACAAGAAAATAGGGGTAAAATTAGACAGCGAACAGTCGTATGACCATGTGCCAAAATCAGTCGAAACAAGTCATGAAGGTAAGGTTACCATATTATGGAACCAACAAGTGCGCACCGATAGAACTATTCCTAACAATAAACCGTTATAATAAAATAAAGTCAGATGCATGCTAGTAAATGTTACAATTTATGGAGACATAAATATGATCAAGACAGAAGCTGAGAAGATTTTAAAATATAAAGACCTTATAAAAGAAATTCAGCACATGTGTAATGTGAAAGCCAAAGTGATACCAGTAATAACAGGGGCGCCCGAAACCATTTCAAAATCGTACAATACCTGAGCAACATACCAGGTAAGCATAAAATTAAGGAACTACAAAAAACAGCCATACTGAGCACTTCATACATGCTATGGAAAGTGATAATGTACAAGTACAAAACATATTTCAGGGGCGAAATAACATTACGTGTGGCACAAACTGTACATACAGAACAGCTGCAACACTATATACCGTAGAAACAAGGTTTGTTTCAGGTATATAATTATAAACACCCTGCATAAAGTTTATAAGTAGGATAATAATAATAATAATAATAATAGCAATAATACTCATATGGAATCCGAGAGAACAGAAATCATACTATGCCCTTCCCTAAAAAGGATCCACTGTCTCTTTCTGCCGAATCCCTTTTTCCTCATACCCATCAGCAATGATCATCGTTTCAACTCATCCGGACTATGTAACTTCTGCAGTAGAAGTAGTGTCTTTAAATAACCTATTTTCTTTAGGAGGAGAATAAATGACACAGTAGATATAAAGATAATGCAGTTAAATCTAGTTTCTAGGTTTGTGAATTATATATAGAGTGCTTGCAGAGTAACGGCATGAGGCTTATGGCAAGGCGCGTCTGATTGATTGTAAAATTACACCAATGTGGCGGCTGCTGTTTTCCTTTCACATACGAGCAGTGAACTTTCAGCAAACAAAGACTGCAGCACCTTTATTAGTTTGTACCAGCTGTGAACAAATCTGTAATTAAAACGTGCCAAATAAGTATCTCTGTTAACATTCTTGAGCACAATGCTTACTAAATATACAGTACCAGCTGCTTAGACATTAAAAAGCGCTGTGTATGGCCGTCACAGTGTATTTGCCCTCCTATTTCTTGTGCGGACACCGTAAGTATTCTAAAGACTTATACGTATTTTATTCATGACTTTCTTTCCTGTGGTGAATATTTTACAAAATACGCCACAATATATTCTTAGGTTCTGACGTGATGGGGGGCTTGAAACGAGTTAAAATGGACGCAACTGACAAAACATACTTTTACCAACAAAAGTGACATACACAGTGTCAATTTTCATCAGAATCTGCCAAAGAATTTTAAGTATGTAGGTTAAACCTGGATTATGCTGTCAGGTTGTGTAACATGAATAAAAATGTATGAAACATGCGATAAAGGGTAGCCATATAACAGAAATGCCGGGCCGTGCCGTAGCTCAGACAGTTGGTCGCCAGCCTCTCACCGAGGAGACTGGCGTTCCATCGCACGGCAGTCCATGTGGGATTTGTGATGGACAAAGTGACAGTGGGACAGGTTTCAGTTTTCCCCAGTCAGTGTTATTCCACCAATTCTCCACACTCATTCATACATTTATCACAGGCCCTACATAATCTTAGCAATTGACTGCATAATTATATGCACACTTAGAAGGAAATTGTGGCTTGTGGTCTTTGAAACAATGGATGGAAGTTCGTATATTTCAGTTCTATGATGAAAGTAATTACGCAGTGCAAAGAGTTAAGTTGAAAGTTTTCTTATACCTTCTGAGTCATTTGATAAATATTCATAGAATTTCATGCAAGACTTTTGAATTTGATGTTTGTGTGACCGTGCATCATTTATATAATAACATAAACAGCCAACTAGATGCAACTATAATAATTTTATTAGCAATTTCAATCAGCTGAACATGTTTCGGGCGATAATTTCGCCTGTCTTCAGGGGCACTAGACTGTGTTTACAGGTTGTGGTATAAAGCACCGACGATGCTTTATATTACAAGCTGTAAACAGTCTAGTGCTCCTGAGGACGGGCGAAATTATCGCCCAAAACATGGTGAGCTGATTGAAATTGTTAATAAAATTATTATAGTTGCATCTAGTTGGCTGTTTATATTATTGTATTCATACAAGACGTTTGTGTTTTAATTCCCATACGTTGTGTGTCCCACAAAACGTACCTAAGCAAGGAAATGCTACACAAAATTTAACGTCGAGGTACCATAACGCAGTTTCTTCGACATAAATTGCTTTAGACTGTAATACTTAGGCACAAGACCCCAACATAAAGATAATAATAGCTATTTTTTTCTTTTAGAAAGACAAATAAATAAACGCTGATAAATGTACACGATTTGAGCAGGATTGTCGCAGTTTTGAAGCAACCTTCGGAACTGATTTCGATTTATTACTTCATCGTTTTGGTTATCACGACAGTGGTACAGACAGACATGCACACTGTTAAATAGGGTTACTGTCAGTGGATATGTGTATACGACTACCACAATGAGCATCCAGAACGTTTGGGCTTGTAGTTAATCGATACTATTCATTTGGCTAGGTCCCTAGCCATACGAGTGCTTTTATCTTTGTGTTAGGTTTTATTGCACAGGAAGCCATAATACAGATGAAAATTGCTTAAATATTCTGTTAAATTATGTTGTTCTTATTCAGACAGAGACGGCAAAGCATGTATTAATTATTCCTGTGAAGTCAGCTTGCTTGCTATAAAAGCTTTCACACTCTCGAGAATGTTCATAATATTGTCCTTTAGCTTATTTACACTTTTGAGCTGGTATAGAAAGCAAAATGTTTGAAAAACGGGCAGTATACAACAAGCAAGAGAGTGTATATGCTTCGTGATATATTTAAAATAAGGAAACTCCAAGAGGCTGAGTACGGTTTAATTAATTTTGTACAAAGTTAATGCGATCACCGGTAAAGTGGGAACAAAAAGGGACAGATGGGTATGGGGGGGGACTATTAAACCACCTGAAGAAAATAACTGTAGGTCTCGAATTGCAAAACTTGGTGATTTTAAGAGCCAGTAAAAAATTTGGCAAGAAAACTTATGTTAATGTGCTTTTTCTAGCCTGTAACGCTGTGTTGTATGACAAATCTCAGCGACAAATATCAGTGTAGAAAGAAACTGCTTCCAACTTCATGGTAGATTAATAATTCCACTCTAACCTGATGATGGCAGTAGCAGATTCATCCAAAGTATTGATGCCTCTCTACTAAAGTACATGGCGTCACAGCCCAGCCAACCGTCATCTTTATCTTTTTGGCCTGCCATGGGAATCATAAGCCTCATACGTTGGCTGAGAATCAAGCTCAAGCGTAACCCTTGGAGGGCTGAAGACGGAGATCGAGTTTCACAGACAGCATTTGTTGCCTACATTGTATGTAGCCTGGTTATCAGACGTGGTGTCACATTCTTAGGCAACGTGATACACAAATTTCAACTATTTTAAAATTTTTGCCCGAAAGATATTTATGAGATTGGGGGATGGTGGTTATTAGGTAATGTGGAATACTGATATTTATTTCTGGGCGCATACACACGTGATCAAATTTACTGGTAGAGCAAATGTAGTAGTAAATTGTGTTAGAAGATGCCTGGTTTAAACTGTGAGGACGGACTTTCATCTAAACAATGTATAAAACGTCAGTTCCTACCTCGGAGTGAAGAGTCAAGAACCCATATAAATCCTAGTCGATAAATGACGCTTAGGAAAATGACTGGTATTTGTTGTGAGCATCATAGGAAGCATTACATGGCGAAAATGCGAAATTTCTTACTGGGTTGGTAGATGGCACACGGAGTTATCGCTGGGCCTTGAAAGGTTTTCGTGGTTTTACTTAGGGGGCCTTAGAAACCGTCGGTACTGAGTGGTAAAGACAAGAATAGTTTCCCCTGCAAGGCACTGAATTCTGATTGTTTAGTCCGTTGCTACTTATTTTGTGAAGTCGCTCCGGATCATATCATCATCATCATCATCATCATCTTAGCCACCATGATCAAGTGAAGATTATGAATGAGTTGGAACTTACTTTTCCTGAAGGCACAGTAGGGTATGGTGTATAGAAGACAAATTATACCTATTCTTAGATGATTCGACCCAATAGTTCCCCACTGGGTGTGGCTGATGATTTTGGCGACTGTTATATTCAGTGCCATGTCATACAATTCAAGCAGCAGTGTCCTTGATTTTGCCAGCTAGTCAAAAACTGCCCTACCTTGTACTAAACCCCAAAATTCATTACCGTATTCACAAAATCCCGCTATTTGACTGTATCCTGAAGCAGATGAATCCAGTCCAAATCCTCAGCACCTTATTTCTTTAAAATCCTCCAGAACATCGTCCTTTACATCTAGGTTTTCCAAGTGGCGTTTTCCGTTTATTATTTCGTCCAAAATGACGCATTTATTTCTTGCCTCTACCAGGCGTGCTACATACACCACCCATCTCATTTCATTTAATGGTCCTAAATCATTTAGTGAAGCGTACAAATTATAAAACTCATCCTACAATTTTCTGTATATATGAGACCATACATTCCTGAATATAGACCTACAGGATGAAGTGAATAGGATTTATCACTCAGCATACCCCTTTCTGGACATTTAGAACCTTGAACATAGGACCATAACGTTTTCTTGAAACTTCGTGCACCAATTGCCCAGTGACGGCACGCCATATCCGAGAAGAACGGAGATCCCAACTACCCCGCTGCGAAAGCCTCAAACTCGCAGCGTGTACTTCTGTTACATAAGTGAGATGATCAGAAAATAAGTTTGCTATGTTTGTTCTGTGTTCAACGCTAATAACAACAGATCATTTTTTTTTTTTTACTTGTACTATCGCATTTATACTATCGTGGGACGTGATGCTGACAGGAATTCGAGTGCTAAGTTATCAGCTATCGTGTGGCAAATGTTTTCACTTTTCCATAATGTTTAAATTTAGCTAGCAATATTCAACTTTAGGCCCAGGAGCAGAAGGTGATAGCTCGGCGACAGATTTCCCCGATATAATCACAGTAAGTGTGGGCTTTTGGCTGCGAAATTACACACCACCTAAACGTATTTTCTGACCGTCCATCACAAAATATGCATCAGTTTCCTTACTACATGTTAAGATAAGCTAAAGCACACCTTCTATGTAATTTATGAATGTCCCACAACACATGTGAATTGTGAACGGCCAATATCCTTATACGGCCGAAAGCAACTAGCAGTTTTTCTGGTTTCCACCGACTACTTTCCTGTTATTTATCGTTTCAAGTATTTGTCTCGACAGGGATTTCCTTCCGCCTCACACACCCCTTCACTATCTCACCACAACCCCCAAATCTCCAGAGAAATAAGGGGATGGTAGGGTGGATTTTCATGACTGCGCATCCTCACGGTAACTTCACTTCGTCCACAAGTGTGGTGGTTGGGGGGAGTTACAAGAGGAACACCAACTTACCTACTATAACCTCACCAGTAACTCGCTTGTTTGCATGCATAACAATATGTTTATTGAAAACAAGGGACAGAGATGTTTTCACTGACATCAGATTTGTAGAAGAAATTCCCAGCAAGTTTAAGTCGAGTGCATCAAAAGAGAAAGCCGTATGAGAAAATGGGCTACGTGGTAGCGCAGTTGGTTAAAGCACTACGCTACACGCCGGAAGGGCATGTGTTCGATTCCCTATGAGGTCACTGGCATTTTTCATTTACTTAATCCTTCCGGCCGCACTACGGCCCTAGGATCGACTCAGCTTCTAACAGACATGAGTACTACTCCGCTTACTTGTACTGTACCTATGCTGTTGTATAAGCAGTCCTATAAGTTCGCACATGCATTCGAATGTATTATCTGCTGACTAAATTTTATTAGGCGCAGACTAGTAGTAAAGATTTAGCGGAAAAAAATTTGGCCCCCAAGTCTTCGCGCTTCGATTAGGCGGGTGTGGCGGTAACGCTGTAGCCTATTAGCGGGCATCTGCACGCCCGCATCTCCCAAGTTTCCAAAAGCATGACTCATTCACAGAGGACACAGACCCACGCCGAAGCGAAACAAAGGATTTCCGTTTAAAAAAGATCCTGGGGGCAAAGCAGCCGGTGCTTAGGGCTGATAACCTTACTACCATCATGGTCAAACTATCTATAAATTCTGGGGGTCTCCGCTTCCTGCAGCCCTAATGGCCCCTTCAAGCCTATAATGGGACAGTTTTACATAAAAACACTGGACTCTGCTACCAGTCTATTATGCACAGGAACTAAGCTAAAGGACAAATTTGTGACTAAGCTGTCGTGTCCTATACTACCGTACTGCCAGTATGGTTAACCTTTTAAAGCCTACTGGCTACGTGATGCGCGAACAGTTTAACATTCAACAACTGTACGCTCTGCCCACACTGTATTTATGTGTTTTGTATTTATCTGAGAACAAACGGTGACTTGTGTCACTTACAGCATAAACTGATTG
>Ga0123357_10003438_pt1 | contig 18139 bp, 20 predicted proteins | sample TergutEmb28metaG_FD_89873 | JGI IMG/M metagenome (GOLD analysis project Ga0123357, IMG submission 89873) | Embiratermes neotenicus P4 segment gut microbial communities from Petit-Saut dam, French Guiana - Emb289 P4 | ecosystem: Host-associated > Arthropoda: Insects > Digestive system > Gut ... | reverse complement strand
TGAAAGTAGATATTATTATAACTTACGTTTATATGCTTTGTCATGTCCTTGTGTGTTCTATTGTGATCCTGCAGAGAGTGGTGGTGTTATTGTGCTGTGGTCTATCGTTTGGGATCGCTATGCGTTAAATGTATTAAAATAAGTTCTTTGCCCATTCTGGGCGAATTGTGCTGCAGTTAATCTCCACTTAATCCCTATAAGCAGTTGTCAGTTCTGTAATAAATGCTGCTGTAAAAGACACATTCTAAAAGCGCGCATGAAACTTCGCTCACAGTTTCCACATTTTTCTGTCCTACTTGGATAGAATATTTGTAGGGACTGTATCCATCGAGACATTAAGATCTGCAGGGTAGAAACGCAATACTTCGGGATTTCCTGTCCGAATTTACTACATGTCTTTTCGACAGAACTTGGTTTCATCTCGATGTCACAACGTGGATAGTGTTGTTTCAGATAGATATAGTTTTTTTTTGTTGGTATTCGTGCAAAACAAATGAAAAAACGAATTTAAAAAGTGATTAAAGCCATATGGTGGCAGCAGCTCGATAGATAGGAAAGACACCAGATTTGTTTCGGTGTCCGAAAGGTGGGCTTTAACGCTTGGTTTGTGGGTGAAATTGCGCAGTTTTTAAGGTCAGAACTTGAATATTATTTGTACTAAATAAATAAGCAAACTTTTAGAGTGTGTTTACTTGGTCATATGGTAGAGCAGTTGAAGAGCCCCTGGAGTGCGACACAGTGAAATGCTTTGCAAGTAATCCATCTTTAGAAGCAGAAATCTGCATCTGGTTCATCATTAAGGAAAGCCTTTCTGTGAGCCGTTAATCTTCCGGTCTACATACAACTTCGGACACAGTTTCTGAAATCTATCTGCTGTGTACTCAGCCAGCTGATAGATTTATATTGACTAAAGTCTGCATTTGCAATCAGCCCTGGCCATCACTCACGTAGAAGCAAGCTAATTGGCAGAGAGAGGACACGACAAGGGTTGCTATCAGGACTGCCATAAATAGTCTGTTGTTGAGCAGTGGACACAACTGAACAATGGATAAATAAACCACAGTACGTGAAGGAAGCTGTTCTTGGGAATAGTTCCACGAAAGACAAATATTATGCAGCTGGAAGAAGTGAGGACGGTCCACATCACTTGTGGGACTTGTTATGAGATCTGACGTCTTTAAGATGGTGAAGATTTATATTGCATGTTGAGGTTAAGGTCTCCTGAGATGTGACATGGTGTTTTTTTGTCAAACGTAAGGTACCGGCATTTCGGTAAACACAGTGCTCTTCTGCTCTGAAAATTCAGGTAGCTGGTTCGTCCGAAACGACGGTATGCGTGGCTCAAACTACATGTCATCACATTCTAGAAGACGGAAATTTTGATACCAGCAGCGTCAAGTTGCACTTGTTTAGATGAGAGTAATAAAAGGAAAGGATAAACAAAGTGGAAGAAGGAAAAGGAAAGAATAAAGGGAGGTAGCAAGACAGACATACATAAATATTTTACTTCGAAATAAACAACACCCGTGAAATAGGCAACATAGATATATTGGTGATGATAATGGTGATAAAACAGCAAAATACAGAAAGTTTTATTGGTAACTATACGCCATGTACACTATGGAAGATTAAGTAAGAAACTGGTACACTAAATTCTTTACGATTATAATAATGACCTAATAGTAAAGGTGGGGAAACCTGAGGGAAAGAGACCACTTGGAAGACATTATATTAAGATGGATCTTCAAGAAGTAGGATGTGGGGGTACGGACTGGATCGATCTGGCTCAGGATAGGGACAGGTGGTGGGCACTTGTGAATGCGGTAATGAACGTTCGGGTTCTATAAAATGTGGGGAATTTCTTGACTAGCTGAGAACCGGTTAGCTTCTCAAGAAAGACTCTGCTCCATGGAGTAACTGAGTAAGTAAGTAAGTAACTAAGTAAGTAAGTAAGTAATAATTACCTAACCATAGTATTAAAATGCGCCTAGCATAACGTCCCGTTGGACAAATATTTGTCTGATACGTTTCCCATTAAGCATGGTCTGCAACATGGTGAGCCTTCGTTGCGGTTGCTTGGCAACTTTGCTTTGTAAGCAGTGTCGTCAAGAAGGTTCAAGCAAACCACGAGGTACTGAACATCAGTGGGACACATGAGCTGCTGACCGCCGCTGATAATGTAGATTTACCGGACCATCACATACAATACATGTTATAAAGTAAAACACAGAATCATTTATTAGTCGCTTGTAAGGAGGACGGTCTAGAAGGAAGTGCAGAGAAAACCAACTTTGTGTTCCTGTCTCAAGGAGAGAACTGAGGACAGATTTATAACACGGAGACAGCTTATAAATTCTCTGAATATGTGGCGAAATATGAATATGTGGCGAAATACAATATTTGACAATGACATTATGAAATCAAAATTGCATGTAGAGGAGATGAAATTCAAGGAAGATAAGTTGTAATTCTGCCTAGAATCTCTTATCTAAGAGCTTTATGTTTAAAAATATTTAGATTGAAATACACATAGTGTATTTTTTTTTTAAGGAGCTGAAATTTGGTCTGCTACAGTAAGGAAACAACACAGACTGAAGTTGTTCCAAAATTGGTTTCTGCTAAAGACGTTTGGAACTAAGAGAGGGGAATTAGTAGGGGAGTGGAGAAAGTTGCATAATTAAGGACTTCATGTTAAGTACTCCTCACTAATTATTATTGGGGTGGTCAAGTAAAGAAGAATCAAATGGACGAGGAATGTAGCACGAAAAGCAAAAGGGTTGTGCATACAGAAATATGGTAAGTAAACTTGATGGAAAGAGATGACTTGCGAAGCATAGCCGTAGACGGCAGGATAATATTAAACTCGATCTCAAAGAAAGAGTATGATACAGCGTGGATTGGATTAATCAGACTAAGGATAGGCATACGGGGCTGTTTCTTGTAAAAGAAGTAATTGAAACTGGAGTTCCATAAAAATTGGAGAATTTCTTTACTAAATGGAGAATCATCGGCTTCAAAAATGTGACTGTCTAAAATTATGCAAATCCTCGATATCGAGTTAATCAGTCTTTGGGTCAAATTTTGAGTCAGGCACTCTGCGAGACACAACGTTAGCCGTTACACCAGTTGGTCAATGAATGAAACGAAAAATGGCAGTAAACTAATATTTTGAACAAAGTAGCAGAAACAACAGGTACGACGATTAAACTGCATGGGCACTGCTTGAACAGACAAATTGGGACACGGCTAAAGTGTCAATAAACAGAAACAAAAGTACAGGCAAATAACCGTGAATAGAAGCAGCAGAATATCTGTCTCATATGATGCTTGGGTTGTGCGTCAGGAATTAGTTTGTTAGTTACGCAGATGGCGCTTGTCATTATGAAGCAATCAATAAGTAAAAAGGTGCCTATGCTTCCGTTGGCAATGCAGTGTCGTTCTTTGCCGATAATATCAAGCTGAGAAATTTTGGAACTCGTGTGAATATGAATATGAATAATAACATGAATATGAATAACATTATGAAGATCAGTAGGAATATGAACAAGAATATGAACATGAATGTGATTATGCACACGAAATTAATACGAATAGGAATATGAACTGAATACGAATATGAATAAGAATGTGACTACGAATAGGAAAACGAATATGAATATTAATACGACTATGAATATGAATACGAATTTGACTATGAACACGAATACCAAAAAGAATATGAGTATGAATATGAATAAGAATATTCCTTGAAACTGCAATTTCATAATACCCACCTAGAACTATTATGTATATGAACCAATCAATTGGAAAGTTATTTGTGGAAGTCATTGTCAAATGCGCCGTGGAGTAGCGCGTGAGTATCACATTAAACCCTTCATAGGATGGGGCCTTGGCTAATAAGTAAATGAACTTAGTAAGTCTATGGATAAGTCATAATTTGTGGGAGATCACGTGACTAGTGTGAACATAAAGTCTCGAAGTTTTGTTCGACGTTACAAATGTTGCCAGTTTCATTTTATTACGCGTGTACACAAAAAGCAAACTAATGTTCATCGTAACCTGCGGGACTGCCATTGCTCAGATTATGGGTTATAAAATGACAGTCAGGTGCGATAGACATGAATTAATGTCTGCGGCCTGTCGGTCCTTCTTACAGAAATGCAGTTCGGTTGTCTATAATAAGGCATTTCTCTCTGGTACAGAAATACAGCCCGTTGGTCTAAATCAAGAACTTCTCTCTGCTAGAGAAATGCAGCTCTTTGGCCTAAATCAATAGCTTCTCTCTGCTAGAGAAATGCAGCTCTTTGGCCTAAATCAATAGCTTCTCTCTACTAGAGAAATACAGCTCTTTGGTCTAAATCAATAGCTTCTCTCTACTAGAGAAATGCAGCTCTTTGGTCTAAATCAAGAACTTATCTCTGCTACAGAAATGCAGCTCTTTGGTCTAAATCAAGAATTTCTCTCTGTTAGAGAAATGCAGCTCTTTGCTCTATAATAAGGGGTTTTTCTCTGCTACAGAAATACGGAATTTTGATCTAAGTTAAGACTCTTCGTGTCTGTAACATTACACACTGCTGGTCTAACTTACGGCCGTTCATCCAGCTACAGACATAGAACCTGGCGGTCTATATTAAGGTTGTTGGTTCGAAAGTAGAGGCAGGGTGTTAACGTAGTTCTCTTGCAGTCTTCCTCTTGTTCCGGAACTTCGGCTTCAAATTACGGTCCGCCAATCGACACCTCTTGATACTTCTTTCGGCCCCTTAGTCTCTACAAGCCAATACTGGGCTTGTGACTGAAATCAGGAGGTAGGAACTTTCTACCACAAGCAACCCAGTCCGTTTCTCTACTACCATATCAAGTATTAATATTGTAGAATCATATGTGTCAAAGCGGTAAGTAAACAAACAAATCTATGGGCTTTACAAATTTACTAGCTGTCAATGAATGCTTATGAAGGCCAATTATTCAATATTTTTATGGGGAATTAACAAGGACCGCACCATGACTTGGCCAGCTGCTCACCACGCATGGTACATACAGTAACTGTCAGGTCTTAAACTGTTTAAGACAAGCAGCATATTTGTGGCGCCACGCAATATTTATGGCGCCACTCAATATTTAGAGAACCACGCTACCTTCCGCGAAGCGTTTGGACGAAGCGTGAGTCAGTATTGTGTAGAGGATATAATGACCTGTAATTAGTAGACATTTTGGCTCTTTAACAAATCGCATAAAATGAGCATAAATTAGCAAGTCCATATGTATGAATAAACGTAATAGCAAGGATGTACATACTGGCGAGTTTTCTACAGTTCTTTAAGAAATTTCAGTTTAGTTACAGTCGGACAAAAATAACATACCGTGTTCGATGTGATTAAACATAAATTAACAAGCGTGCCAGAATTGTTGGGTGTGTTTCCACTTTCTAACTTGTTTTACATAATGCGTGAATATTTCTTGGTTGGTACCTGTGATGCAAGGTTACGGTACCCTCCTTAGGGGTAACTACCAGACCACAGGCATATATCAGTGACAATTTTAAGCAAGTGTCAATAAACTTGACTCATATCCTTGTTTCTTCCCTCTGAGGAATTCCGGTGGTGATAAATTACATTTACATAATACAGATAATTATTTTATTTAGCAACTCGCATCACTACTTCCCTCAGACTATTTCGCTTGAAGGCAGAAAGCGCAGCGCTCGCAGTTATTCCAATCTTCCTTCATTGGGGGTTCACGTGTTTAATTTCAGTGCATTGCAATTTATATTGTTTTTCTTACTTATTTACTCCTTCTTGAGAAGTCAATAGACCCACAGCTAGTCAAGAAATTCCACGCATTGTATGGAATCCGAACGTTCATTACCGCATTCACAAGTGCCCGCCACCTGTCCCTGTCCTCAACCAGCTCGATCCAGTCCATACCCCCACACCTCACATCCTGAAGATCCATCCTACTATTATCCTCCCACCTACGCCTGGGTCTTCCAAGCGGTCTCTGTCCCTCAGATTTCCCCGCCAAAACTCTGCGTGTACCTCTCCTCTCCCCATACGTGCTACGTGCCCCGCCTGTCTCATTCTTCTCGACTGGATCACCAAAACAATATTGGGCGAGGAGTATAGATCATTAAGCTCCTCATTATGTAATTTTCTCCAGTCCCCTGTTACCTCGTCCTTCTTAGGCCCAAATATTCTCCTCAGCACCCTATTCTCAAACACCCTCAGCCTACGTTCATCCCTCAATGTGAGGGACCAAGGTTCACACCCATACAAAACAACAGGAAAAATTATAGTTCTGTATATATTAGTCTTTAAATTTTTGGATAACAAACTGGAAGACAAAAGATTCTGCACCGAACGATAGCAAGCATTCCCTGACTTCACTCTGCTCTTAAGTTCTACGTGAATAGAGTTTTGTTTTGTTAAGGTTGTTCCCAAATATTTGAAATCTTCCACCCTTTCAAAGGCACTATTATCAATCTTCACACTATGACTTCGTCCTGCATTCTGATCTCGAGACATGATCATATACTTGTGTTTCTACGCACCATATCTAAATGAGTCTATGGAAATATTCTGATTCGGACAACAGACACGCGACAGATGTAGCAAACACGTTATTCAATACACGGCGAATATTTGTAAGTCAAACGAGCCGACAGGAAGTGACTACAAACAGTTATGACATAAAACGATATCTTTTTATTATAGAGATTTTAGACGCTGCGTATCATCTTGTTTTTTCAGAGAAAATAAAGTTTCTGATAAAAGACATGTTTCCATTGTCAGACTAAAATGTGAATAGGAACCTGTTGTATCATCAGTCAATCCACTACGTCTATATAACTATGATCAGTTTTGCCAACAAGAAGTGATAAGGAGAGATACGTGTACAATAAATACAGTTTTGTAAATCAGAAACTGAGCTACAAATTTTCTTTCTGCTCAGAACCGTAGCTGTTGGACAATGTCCATGAAGACAGTAAAACCGACACTTTTCGATAAAATTGCCACGTAAAGGTAAATGGAAGGTCCGGGTTCGATCTCAAGTCAGTTCCTGTAGTGTTATTGTGGACAAAGTGGCATTGAGGCCGGTTTTTCTACTAGTACTTATGGTTTCCTCTGCTCAGTATTCATCTTCAAATACACGTTGCTCTTTCCAGGAGGACAAATGGGCGAAAGCTGGGAAACTTCAACAAAAAAATGCTGTTTCATTTGGAGCGTTGGTTAGAATATTACTTCCAATTTGTCAATTTCAGTTCTGCTACCGGCCAACTCGTACAAGGTTCCCCTGGTTTTCCTCGTTCCTAGAGCAAATGCTGAGTTGGTATCCAAAACTCACGTTGCACTGCATGCTGCTAGTGCAACCTTTCCCAACATCAACTTGAAATCTTTCGTCAAAGAGTAGTCCTCCAAAAGCGATCAAAATTCTTGACGTTGCTGCCTTCAAACTCAGCCCAAATGCTCAACTTTCTTCCTCTGCTGCATACTGCCAACAATCCACTTCAATTACACTACCTTCTTCATTTCCAGACTCTTTAGTTTATTTCCAGCTTACCTTTTCCAGAAGGACGAGTAGGGACTACCCGGAAACCTTCCAAGCAATACAGTTTTTTTTTTTTTGTTTCCTCCATCGCAATGACATACGCAGTGCCCCTCACTACATTTCTGTCTCCCTGCTTTTTCTCCCCTTCGTTCTCTCTAACTTTTTCGTCTTCATTTGCCAGCGTACTAGTTGATCTGTGCAGGCTAGTGCCCAACTACAGAACATCCCGCGCCCTTGTAAGCCCTCAATCAGCAGGCCGGCAGGTCGCAACGCAGTGGACAAGAAGAGACTCCAGTGGATGCGGTGGAAGTGTAATTGTGCCTGTTGCTTTTTATGGGTGAGAAACTTGGTCGCTCACATTGAGGGAGGAACGTAGGCTGATGGTGTTTGAGAATAGGGGGCTGAGGAGAATGTTTGGGCCTAAGAGGGACAATTTAACAGGGGAGTGGAGACAACTACATAATGAGGAGATTAATGATCTGTACTGCTCACCCAATATTGTTCGGGTGATTAAATCGAGAATTAGATGGGCGCAGCATGTAGCGCGTATGGGGAGAAGAGAGGCGTATACAGGGTTTTGGTGGGGAAACGTGAGGGAAAGGGATCACTTGGATGACCAGGCGTAGCTGGGAGGATAATATTAAGATGGATCTTCAGGAAGTTGGATATGAGGGCATGGACTGGATCAAGCTGGCTCAGGATAGGGACAGTTGGCAGGCACTTGTGAATGCGGTAATGAAACTTCGGGATCCATAAAATGCGGAGAATTTCTTGACTATCTTAAAATCGGTCAGCTTCTCAAGAAAGACTGCTACTTGGAGTAAGTAAGTAAGTAAGTAAATAAATAATTACGTAGGTAAGTAAGTTTATTTTCTCCCAAAATGTCATACGGTTCAATGTACGCACTAAAATGAGTTCTTTTACACCCGTAAGAAAAGTACGACTCTCTTTTTTCCGCCGCAATTCACAAAAATCACAAATTCTCGACAGCACAGTGCGCATCTCCATTGTACCGAATTTTACGGAAATCTGGCAATAAATGTGATAATTACAGATAGAAATGCATCGCCACCTGCAAGGAAAGTAAGTCTTTCAGCGAACCAATTTCATGAAACTCGTGCTGGCTTGACGACTTTTTTTTTTTGTAATAAATGTCTTACCGATTTTCACGAAAATCCGACAGACGGTTTAGTCCTTCATGACAGGTAACAGACAGGAAAAGGGAGTGAAACTCTCTGCAATCAAGACTTTCTTTTTTGCTCTGTAAATAACGCATAGAAGCTGAAATAATTTAAAATCTCTTAAGAATATTTGGTGACTGAGTGGTTAAATCATGCGGCGGAGGTGCGCAGTTGTTTAGGCAGGAATTGTACTGCAGTGCGCCCCATTGCCAACCGTTCCGGATACCCGAAATGTGTCTCTAAGACGGTTAATTGCGGTTTTGTGTCTTTGTCCTCACGCAGTGTTTCTGTCTCAATTAAAAAGTACTTACTGAAGACAGCCCAAGGCTCATTTCTTCTGTCTACCCCTGAGAAATCGCGGAAGTAGCACGCAAAGAGCCTAGGGCCATGGTGCGTCGTTATTCCTGGTCTTCACGAAAGAACACACGGTTCGACACCTGACAGGTCAGCAGAAACAGTAGAGAATTATCATCTTTCATATCGAGACCGGTTATGAGGCCAACCAACCATTGTATGTGTTCTGTGTCCACACACTTCCGAGATTAACAATGAATGGCATTATACCTCCACTCCATCCATATAACTTTATTGTATGCACAGAAAATTTCCTTTATATTTACCTTGAGATCTTCGCTCTTCAGGGACGTTACGCAAGTGTGGTTTTGTAATTAGCTATCGAAGTTTCGGTAATTTTTATGGAACTGCCGGACCCTTCAATATGGGATGGCAGTTTGTCCCTTCACGCCCGAAACTACCAATTAAAGTTCTTCTTGGACCCTTGAAGATCAGATTGATATCTTTTCCCGCAACATCAGTAAGTAAATAAATATCAGACTACGCTGAGTAACGTCCCAGCAGAGCGACGATTTGATTTACACAGTGACGGAAGCCTGTAATCCTACCTTTACATTCAGGGACAAAATCACGTACATGCTACATCATGAAGAATTTTGTCCTCCGGCTTGTGACGCCGTGTAGTCTTGTCGGTGAATGCTAGTGACTCGGTGGAAAATGCTGTCTCCTTCTTCAGGGTCCATGTGAATAGAAGGCGTCTACACCGTACATCACGTTTCAATTCAATTTGTATTTTCCAACAGCTGATGCACAAAACTTCTGTAAGCTTTCTAACTACAACCGGCACGGACGTACAACAAGCACGGGGCAAACCTTCGACCTCACCCACCGGCATGTACGTGTTTTGCAAGATATTGTAGAAAGTAGCTAAAAAGAACGCCACCACGCCATATCCCACATGCGCTGGTCATCCTGCAGTGTTCAACAAAATTTTAAGCGTTTCAACTCTTAAATATTTTAACGACATCATCACGCTTGCAGAGCGTCTATTATGGTAAAAAGTGGTATGTTTGAGAAGTTACAAATCTCTTTTTGGTCACTGCTTTTTTTAACCAACAAAATGCACTAAATAGAATACAACAAAGCAGATCACAAAACACTCTCCGTATCAGGCATCAATTGCTACATGTTTCGACAATGGAAGTTTATTAAAAACAAACGTACTTCAGCTGCTTGTGACCCTAACTTTCAAAATAAAGATTAAAAGTCTTAAAATTTTAGAATTCTAAATTACACACGTTAACAAGTAAAGCCAAAGCAAACCCTGTGCAGCCGTGGACAGGCCCTGAGGGTTCCAAGAGGTGGATGCTCCCAGATTTCAAGAGAGTTGGCACAAGAAGGTAGTAAGTTTGTCAGCCCTACGCACCGGCTGTCTTTACACCCCAGGAAATATTCCAGGTACTTATTTCTGTTACAGGCTGAGCCGACCCCAGGGTCATAATGAAAAATTCCATTGACACCATGGGGAATCAAATCCGCGATCTTCCGTCTTGTAGAGTAGTGCCTCACCCAACTGCGCCACCGCATGCCGCATGTTAACAAGTACAGTCCATGTTGCTGTATTAACACCACCATACTGTAATATGCTTCTTTTGTTTTACTTTCGCAATTGTTTATATTTTCTCTGTTGTGTACAAAAACGTCTGTGGCCCAAAGAGAACTCGTCCTGTAAATTTGTCAATATTCAATAAATGCATATATATATATATATAATTAGAACACTAAACGATGTGTTATATTGAACAGTATATTTCGGAGTACACACGGACTGAAGCGTAAGAAGTACTATTTAGTGTCAGGTTATATGTTTATTGTGGGGGACCGCGGTGGCAGAGTGGTTAAGGTGCTGTGCTACAAACCGGAAGGTCGTTGGTTCAGTCTGCTTTGAGTCGTGGTGGTGAGTGGTCGTACGACGCAAAGCGAGCTGAGGTGAACGTGCATTAGTTGTGGTACCAGGTGGTGTAACATAAGAGTGAAGTGGGTTGAATAGTGCCGTATAACGGAGCACGTTGAGGGATAGACAAAACACCACATTATGCATCTTCGACCCCAAAAGTCCAAGGGTTTCAGCTTTCCAGTTACACGAATGGATTCATGAGACCTTGCGACTGCAGGATCCTGTCATACGGATGATCCAGATCGACGGTCCACGGCGAAGAGTGTATATAAATTTCGTATACAAGAAGCGCATGCGTGCAATATTGGAATACCGTCATGAAACAGGTGAGTTGACAACAGTAATAGTGGAAGAGGCAGAAATGGGGGTGAGGAGAATTAGAATTCCAAACTTCCCACCAGAAATTTCAGGCATAACATTACGAGGAGCCTTGTCGAAATTTGGAGATATTAAAAAAATTACTGAAGAATTGTGGTCGCGATCTTTTAGATACCCGGTTTCGAATGGGATAAGGATCGGGTCTATAGGATTAAAACAGCATATCCCGTCCCATTTAGGTATAGCCGAACACAGATTCTTGGTTTCCTATGAGGGACAGCGATCCACTTGTTATGCACTGCACATAACCACAACCGAGGCAACGCGATCCTGAAAATGGAGACAGCAGATCTCACGAAGTTTTTTACCCCAGAGGAAATACTTTGTCTCCCAGTCCGGGAGGAAAGCCAGATAGCTCAGTCGGTTTAGTGACTCGCTACGGGCTGGACAGACCGGGGATCGAATCCATTCCGCTTGCGGACGTCGAGAGAGAAGGTTTGTGGTTTGTGCAGTGCCTCAAACGAACAAGTTATTTTCCTTCTTGGTGAAAGTGGGAAGTGAATTAGTGCAGTAGTGTACTAATTGTGAGCGAGTAAAGGACGAAGGAAGAGAACGAATCGTGAACAGTGGAAGAGAGACAGAACACATTGGTATGTACCTTTGACCCTCAAAAAGCCCACGTATATCCGCGTATAAGATACACGAATAGATACATGAACAACTGCATGTGATTGAGAACACAGTAAATATGATACAAATAGTTGGACCAAATCGCCAGGTTTTCATCAAGTTTGTAGACCTACAAAATGTACAGGAAGTGTTAAAAGCAACAAAAGTTCACAATGAATATAAACATTCTAATGGGGAAATATCCCTCGTCAGTGTGGATGGTAGGGATTGGCACGAGTGCTGATAGCCAACCTGGCCCGGAGATTAATGAGGGGACAATACGCTCAGTTCTCACTCAATGTGGCGAAATCCGGGACATTCAAGAGAAGAAATGGTCCAAGGCTTAAAAACCACATAGCATCAAACTTAACAATAGCGGGACACCGAGTTCTGGCATCCTATGGCCGTCAGCCCAAACATGTTACGGATGCTGGGACACCGGCGACGTATACCAGGTGTGCTCCGAATGGCGGAGGGCAGGAAGAGCATTGACGAATAAGATAACGATATGGGCGGATATTATGGCAGGAACCCCACAACCATAGGGGCGGGTAGGCGACGGGGAACGAGAGGGCACATACCAGCAAATGACTCAGTTAGGCCCAATCGAGTAGCGGAGAACAAACCAACGAAAAATAAGGACACACATTAAGTACGCGATTTCGTAGTGGCACCACTGACCGAAATCACGAAGACAGACGAGAGTCCGAGAGCACACCAGGCATGATACACAAACTGATTGAACAGAGCGCCACAGCTGGGCGGGAGGAAGGTGACCGAATGGAGTCAGAAGACGAAAACATGGACAACAACTCCACTAACACTGCATGGATGGAATGCCCAACGCAACTTAGCGAGGAAGGGAACGGCATGTCAAACAGGCAGGAGAACCTGACGCGGGAGATGTATGTGTGGGAAGTACACATGGTGAACCCATGTTGGGAACGTGACCGGCCAGAACAGGCGGGGGAAAGGAAGACACCCAAACTAGTCCCAAACGATTAAAAAAATTTAATTGGACAAAATTTTGGATCGGAAGCAAAAGCGAGCACGCAGCTGGGCCCGTATTGCCTAGCGAGGAAAGAGTAGCAGTCGAGAAGAGCATCGACTGCCCGCCCCCATATGAGTAGATGAACATCCCCAAACTCGCAACGCTAAACATCTCGAGAACCAGAGTGGAAATGTTGCACGAATTTCTGCGGGAACAAGGCATCGACATACTATACATACAAGAAGTCACTCACCTGAACCTCGGTGAACTACACAGATTCACAACGCACAACAATGTGAGAACATCGATGAGGGGAACAGCCTTTGTGACGAGAAATGAAATACAACTCTCCAGCATAAACATACTTCCGTCTGGCCGATGGATGGCGGAAGAATTTAGAGAGATAACGCTGATCAATATATATGCACCCTCCGGAACCACAAAGTGGCGAGAAAAGAACATTTCTATGACAGCGAACTAGCCTACTGATTGCGGGACGAGCCCGCAAATATACTCTTGGGCGGAGACTTCAATTGCTTGTAGGGGCCAACAAATATGACGGACCGTTACACTCACAGCAGCAAATTAGAAGGACTGGTACAGGGCCTTCGAATGCGGGACATATGATGACAGCAACCAGCGGGACGTGTTTATACTCATTACTCTCCGACTGGGGCGTCCCGGATAGATTGATTCTACGCCACTAAGGAACTGTGGATAGGAAGATAGCGACGGAGACGGTGGCGACTGCCTTCACGGATTACCATGCAGTAACGTTGCGCCTGACGGTAGACATTCTATCTTACGAGGGAGAGGGATATGGAAAATAAAGAATTCCCTACTGGAGGACGAAGAAGGTAAAACGAAACTGCGCAGTCGATTGGAATGCTGGACACGAAAAAAAGGCATTTTCTGGAGCTGACCGTGTGGTGGAGCAGACTGGTCAAAAAGAAAATCTAACAGTTTTACATACAGGACGGGGTCGAGCGGCAGCGAAACATCAGGGAAATGGAAAATTTCCAATATGCGTGCATTTACGAAATCTTGAAAGTTTAACCGACTCCCCCCTCGAAGAAAATTAACTGAAATACATCGCTTTCGAGTAAAGATAGAGCAACTAGACAACACCCCATTGCGGCAGATACTCCTCGAAAACGACAAGCATGACATATGGAGGGCGAGACTCCAACACTCTACTATGTTCTACGAATGGAGAGACGACGATCCGTATGCGTTATCCCGCAGGTATAGAACGAACATGGGTGTACCCAACAGGCCCTGAGAAAATACTGCAGGTATTTTCAACACATCTCAGACAGAAATACGAATCTATTGCAGTTGATGAACAATGCATAACCGCCACGTTGGGGGCGGACCCCTGGACCAACCGGCAAACATTGTGGAATTACTGGATCGGCTAATAAACATGGAAGAAATCGACATGTGTTGCAAATAGGCTGACGCAATAAAACACCTGGCAGCGATTGCATCGGTCGGGAATTTTACAAAACAAATTGGTCGAGAATTAAAAACGACCTGTCGCCGTCTTGAACAAGATGGACATGGAGAAAACTATCACCACGCAACAAATGTAGGGGATAACAGTATTCCTACCTAAGCATTGCGGAGCGTAGAACCCAACAGACTTCCACCCAATCACCCTCCTGAATGTTGACTACAAACTATTATGTCAGATATTAGTGCACCGGCTTCGCCCACTGTTGGGTGAACAACTGCAGACTAACCAATTCTGTGGCATTCCTGGCAATACCATCTTGGACGCCGTAGCGACAGTGCGGGAGACAATTGCGATGGCGGAAGTGACACGCACACTCCTGTGCCTCGTCTTCTTGGATTTCCAAGAGGCGTTTGATAGGATATCACACAAGTAATTTTTCACAATTCTGCGGAGTTATGGGCTGAGTGATTCGTTAGACCGCATACGCAATATGCACGAAAACGTTAACTCTTCAGTTCAAATCAACGGACACATTGGAAGTCCTATTCCAATCCGCTGCTCCATTCGACAAGAATGCCCCTTGAGTGTGGTACTCTTTGCACTGTGCATAAACCCCCTGCTGAAAATTCTGGACAAAAATCTGACAGGCGTTCTCCTGGGAAGGAGTGGACCCAGTAAGACGGCGATAGCTTACGCCGATGACGACACGATTTTTGGTACAAAGCCTGCTGGCTTCCGCGTAATAAGAGAAGCGGTGCGACGTTACAAGAAAGAGTATGGGGCACACTTAATGTCAGGAAGTTCCAAGCTCTAGCCGTTGGAAGACGGGAGAGAATTGTAAACGATTTAGGTGCGGGCTACTACCTGTCCATAAAGATAAGGGCATCACCTGCAGCAGTACGATCGACGGGGCAATTCATGAAAACTGGGCACAGATGACAATGACGGTTACGGCGCAAGCTAAGCACGTGTATGGACGGGACCTCTGTCTAGCGCAAAGGGTGCGCTATTTACACATCGCTCTCCTAACGAAAATCTGGTATACAGAACAAATCTTCCCAGCCCCGGGGACGTATACACAGCCGTTGACTACGGCAACGCTATGGTTCATCTGGTAAGGAGCAACATTCCGGGTGCCCCTATCGACGTTACAGAAACCTAAGGTGCAAGGGGTATAGGCATTATCCGACATTACGGAAAACTGTACAGCCGTACTTCTAAGACACATTTGGGTGCAGAGCAAGAAAGAGGGAACGGCAACCGCAACATGACTCAGAGTGTGGGGCCTGGTGGTGTACCAGACGAACTCACCAAATGTGGTAAGGATTCCTAACAAACTGACTTATTTATTACACTATGCACTCGACATGATATACATTGCACCACCCGTGCCATCCGAAATAACCCAGCACTTCGCACGTCGATTGTACTCAACCCTGCAGCAGATGGCGGTAGTGGGAAGTGGGACACCGGAAATTACAGTTGTCCAGCAAAGTCTAACCATAGCCTGGGACCGGGTGTGGCGGAATCTGCATGCCTCGTGTGTCTCAGAGGAGTTATAATCCGCTTGGTACTCAGTAATCCACATCATCCCAACAAATGAACACCTAGCTGCTATTCATATGGTGGACATGGACGTATGTCGACAGTGCGGAAGGCGAGTTACTCTACCACATCGACTGATGGAATGTGTAAATGGGACCGCCATTTGCGATTGGACACACCTACGAATGGCCATGATGTTTCTCACATCCCCAAGACATGTCACAAGTGACTGGATCCTATCCCCACACCTCTATTTCTGGCCCCCACAACGACAGAAAGCAACATTGTGGACTCTGGACCACCTGATCTGGTACCGCATGCAAGGGCAGCGCCGCCAGTCACTAACCGACTACATTGAAAATAAGAGACGGACGAGATGGAAGGCATGCAAACATCCAAAACGCCTCCAATAAGTGGGAAACTACCTGGACGTGTTATAGAAAGCAATAGATCATGGCTTAGTCACTTGACAGCAGTTACGAGGTTTATGCGGAGAAGTGATCAAGCCATCCACGCTCCTCAACCATTGCGAGCGACATGGAACGAAGTCCTGCCTCTCGACGCCCTAAAACGAGGGACAACGCCGCCATCTTGTTAGACTCGCACTTTCTAACAAAGACCCATGTATCTCAAGCAAATCTGAAATACCTAACTGACATTTTAAGAGGACAGTATATGATATTAAGCAAAAAGCCAGTAAATGTTTTAAAAATCCCGATGGGGCGAGATTTTCCGCACCTGTCCAGACCGGCTCTGAGGCCCACCCACCCTCCTGTGCAAAGGGTACCGGGTCTTTCCAGGGGATAAAGCGGCCGGGGCGTGGCGTGACCAACCATCTCATTTAGCGTCGAGGTTAAAGGAACTGTACAACCATATCTCTACCCCAACGCCTGGGCCTACGTGGGCTCTTATAGGGTCGTTTCCCTTTAACTTTACCCAGTCCGGGAGACCAGGACCTAAGCACACTTACTTACTCCATGGTGCAGAGTCCTACTTGAGAAGCTAGCTGGTTTGCAGCTAGTCAAGAAACTCCCCGCATTTCACGGAAACCGAAGGTTCATTACCGCACTCACAAGCGTCCGCCACCTGTCTGTATCCTGGGCCAGCCCAATCCAGTCCATATACACTCATCCTACCTCCTGGAGATCCATCCTGATATTATCCACCCATCTACACCTAGGTCACCCCACTGGTCTCCTTCCCTCCGGTTTCCCCACCAAGACCCTATACACCTCCTCTTCGCACCCATACGCGCCACATGCGCAGCCCATCTCATTCTTCTCGATTTTATCACCCTCACAATATTGGGTGAGGAGTACAAGTCATTTAGTTCCTCGTTATGCAATCTCCTCCATTCCCCCGTTACCTCGTCCCTCCTAGGTCCAAATATTCTCCTCAACACCCTGTTCTAAAACACCCTCAGCTTCCTTTCTTCCCGCAGTGTCAACGACCAAGTTTCATATCCATACAAAACAACAGGCAAAATTACAGTTCTCTATATCTTGATCTTTAAATTTTTGGATAGCAACCTAGAAGACAAAAGACTCTGCACCGAATAATAGCGAGCATTTCCCGACTTCAATCTGCTCTTAATTTCTTCTGCAATAGAATTTTGATTTGTTAAATTTGTTCCCAAATATAATAAACTCCTCCACCTTCTGGCAGGTACTATTATCAGTCCTCACACTGTGAATTCGTCCTGCATTCTGCTCTCGACACATGACCATGTACTTAGTTTTATCAGCACTTACTTCCAGTCCAATCTCCCTAGTAGCAGCTACTAAAGGTTCTGCATTTTCCTTTAGAGTATATATGCTTCCTCCCAGTATATTAACATCATCGGCATAAGCAAGAATTTGATGTGTACCATTTAGTTTCAAGCCATCCTGAATTACCTGAACCTTCCTAATGGCGTACTCTAAAGCAAAGTTAAAAAGCATTGGTGATAGAGCGTCTCCTTGTTTCAGACCATTCCTAATAGGGAACCTGTCAGACACATTTTTGCCCACCCGGACTCTGCTATATGTTCCAGTCAGACTCATCTTAATTAGCCTTATAAGTTTCCTAGGGATACCAAACTCAATGAGAATCTTATATAAGACCGCCCTCCTAACTGAATCGTAAGCTTTCTTGAAGTCTATAAAGAGCTGATGAACTGGTTCATTGTATTCCCATTTTTT
>Ga0123357_10003437_pt1 | contig 18140 bp, 16 predicted proteins | sample TergutEmb28metaG_FD_89873 | JGI IMG/M metagenome (GOLD analysis project Ga0123357, IMG submission 89873) | Embiratermes neotenicus P4 segment gut microbial communities from Petit-Saut dam, French Guiana - Emb289 P4 | ecosystem: Host-associated > Arthropoda: Insects > Digestive system > Gut ... | reverse complement strand
TTGACCAGCGCAAACCGCTGTGCGGTATTGTCGCGCGGTCGTCCCGCCAGAATCGAGTTCGCCTCAGTTAATTCAATGTATTGACCTTGTGGGTCGCTCTTGGCTGAGGCTAAGATGCGGCCCATATTGATTTTGCGAACAATTTGTCAGGTATATCGTCGAAAGGAGTAGCAATGCCTGAAGTCATGATTCTGAATGCTGGAGCGCAGCAGATTATTGGCTCGGTGACCGTGCGTCATGCCGCCGGCATGTTGTTCCGTCATGTCGCCAAAGTGTTTGAAGCAGAACCCGGTGTGACATTTGGACCATACCCAATGCCGCGTTCTGTCGAGCTTGTGCGCTGGATTTACACGTCCTGGGAGTATGACACCACACGCTGCACGCGCGCGGCCGTCCTGCGGCGAGATGATTACCGCTGCGCATATTGCGGACGCCCCGGCTCGACGTTGGACCATATTGTGCCAAGATCAAAAGGTGGGCGCACGACATGGACGAACTGCGTCGCCGCCTGCCACGACTGCAACGGCAAAAAGGCAGACAAAACGCCAGTTGAAGCCGGAATGGTGTTGCTCGTGCGCCCTGGTCCGCCGCGTCCCGGTCGATTAGTGACGCGGTGAAGGCGCAATTCAAAAGACTCTAACTTGACTGGATTGGTATTAGAAAGGCGAATCAAATGAACATCAAGCTACCTGTCACCCTGCCCGGGGCAAAGGCAGATACGTTGATGTGGGCAGATCCAATGGACGTTGAATTCGACGCTTTAGATCAACTGCGCCGCATTTCGGCGTTGCCGTGGACGCAAATGCTCAGGGTGATGCCGGACGTACATCTAGGCAAAGGTGCCACTGTCGGGTCGGTGATCGCAATGCGTGACGCTGTCGCACCAAATGCTGTCGGCGTCGATATTGGCTGCGGCATGATCGCCGTCCAATCAAGTCTGACGTTAGACGATCTGCCAGATAGCCTGCACCCATTGCGCATGGCCATTGAGGCGGCCGTCCCCGTGGGTTTTCAGGGTTATGACGGCACGGCACCCGTCCTCAAGCGTGACCGTGGGCTGTCGGCGTCCTTCAAGGCGCTGATCAAGCGCTTTGACAGTCTGCAGGCAGATGGCATCGAGGAGCGCTATGGCAGGGCAATGTCCCAGTGTGGGACGCTCGGCGGCGGCAACCACTTCATCGAGTTGTGCTGCGACAGTGACAGTCGCATCTGGGTGACGCTGCACTCGGGGTCGCGCAACATCGGCAAGGAGATCGCCGAGCGTCACTCCAGCGTCGCCAAGGGTCTCGACCACAATAAGGCACTGCCCGACCGCGACCTCGCTGTCTTTTTGGCCGGTACCCCGCAGATGGACGCGTATCGTCACGACCTCTATTGGGCGCAGGACTACGCGGCGCTGTCGCGTCAGATCATGCTGGCCGCTGTCATGGCGGCTCTGCGCGAGCAGTTTGCGGGGGTGACGTTTAGCCAGCAGATCAACTGTCACCACAACTATGTGGCTGAGGAGGTGTATGACGACGTCAGACTGTTTGTGACACGGAAGGGCGCCATCAGGGCCGGGGCCGGCGACATGGGGCTGATCCCCGGGTCGATGGGCACGGGCTCGTATGTGGTGCGTGGACTTGGTAGCCAGCAGTCGCTGAACTCGGCGTCCCACGGCGCTGGGCGTCGCATGTCCAGGGCGGAGGCGAAACGTCGGTTCACCACGGACGACCTTGCTCAGCAGACGGCGGGCATCGAGTGCCGCAAGGACGCTGGCGTGGTGGACGAGATACCAGGCGCCTACAAGGACATTGACGACGTCATCGCTGCCCAGACGGACCTGGTTGAGGTGGTCACCCGTCTGAAAACCCTGGCATGCATCAAGGGGTGACGAACACAAACGGGACAAACTCGAACCGAGCGAGCCGCCAGAGCGTCAAATAGAGCTTTGGCGTCATGTGGTATCGGGTTTGTCCCACTTGTGTTGACCTCGCTCTGCTGGATAGGCCTGTGATCCAGTAGTGAAGGTCGAAGCTGATGCGCCACCGCATTTTGCCACATCTCACAAGGCCGCAGTGTCGATGCCAGTAGCCTTGGCGATGGACTGAATCAACAGGCCGACCTCGGTTGATGGGTTGCGCTTGTGTCGTGGGATGCCGTCTTTGGCGTGACGCTGCAAGAGCATATCCGCGCGAGCAACAGCTGTGGCGAGATGTCCTTCGGTGCGCTCAAACTCTTGCTCCACCAATCGGGTCGATCCGATGATCTTGGCCCACTGAACTTTCGCTGATGTGGCGTTGGTGAACGACGCCTGATGATCCTTGTGGTGCAGGATTAGCCAGACTTCAAAGCATGGTCCGCTGACCGCAGCGTTGATGCCAGTCCGTTCGGCGTCTTGCAGTACTTTGGGTAAGTGGACATAGTCGTCCACGTCGACAACTATCCACACGCCGTCATACACGTCGTCGGAATCGCCGGACTCGTTGGCTGCGATTTGATCCTCGTCGCGTTCGCGGACGGCAAGCTCCAGGACGTGCTCCGGTGCGGGCCAGCGGTGCATTGGCTTTAGGATGGCAGTGCCGCCGAGTCGTTTGCTTAGCCACTTGAAATAGGCGACTTCTTTCTCGCCTTCGCAGGCAATCAAGTATCGGCGGCGCTGCTCGCGTCGCTTAGTTTGTCGGCGTCTGCCGCCGGTCGGTGATCTGCCCAACGTCTGCATCAGACCAGCATTGGATCGACCAGGTCGATCGGCTCGGGTATGCCGCCATAACGCCCCGACATGTATCGGCGAGCTAGGTTCTCCCTGGTGCGCGGAGTGTAGTCAGCCAAGGGTACCAGGGTTGAGCACCCCGCCGAGTCTTTCTCAGTCAGCCATATCTCTTCACGTCCAAGTTGGGCGCCGTTACCGTATCCGGCGTCCATGAGTGAAACGTCGTGGGTGGTGAAGATCATTTGCGCTTGCAACGGATTGAGTTGTCGATCCTGGAAAACGCGCACCAGTTCTCGCACAAGTAATGGATGCAGGCTGGCATCAATCTCGTCGAACACGGCGGTAGAGCCGGTGCGCAAAACGTCATCGATGACAAACGCGTGACAAAGCATCGCACGCGTACCGTCGGACTCAAGGTTAAGCGGCAAGCGGAAACCCTGCCCGGCTACGTTGTGAGTGCCGAACACCTCATATGATTCATTGAGCATTTGGGTGGACATCTCCTGGCCCGTCATCATCTGCATGGCATCGGTCACCTTTTGGATCTGCGACCTCTGAGCGTCAGATAGGTCGCGTTTCTCAAGCTCGAACCCAGATAGGCCGAGATCGGCTCGTAGCATCATCCTGGCTAGGCGCTCCTGACGGTCAGGCTCTTGTGCCAGGATCATGATCACCTTGCTCAGCTGTGACCTGTAGCCCCCTGCCTCGAATACCTGAAGCCGTTGGTGGAACCAGTCATACAGGGGTGACAATCCTTCATGACCGGCCGCCGCCGCCGCGGACAAATAAAGGGCAGACGTTCGCAAGGTGCTCTCAACAGCTCGGTTCGCACCCTTAAGGGCCGTCCCGTACTTGATGGTCGATCCCTGGCGTTCGAACAGCAACGTCGGTCGGGCTGTGGTGTAGCGCTCAGCCCATTCTTCAACAACTGTGTGGTTAAGGACGCTGAAACCGTAGGCGTAGCAGATGCCGTCAGTGGCGATGAAGGTGGCCGACCACTCCGTGGGCTGCGTGTCGCTTGTGTTGTCGAAGGCGAACGGCTCCCCGAGCAAGTGTTGCGAGCGGTATGACTCCAGGACCTGTTGGACCATCGCCGATATGGCGCTGAAGAACGTGGTCTTTCCTGAGGCGTTGGCACCGTAGATGCCAGCCACCGGCTGAAGGTTGCCGTCCCACGGGGACGCTCCAGCAGCGGTACCGCCACTGGTCCGCAGATCGAGCGTTGCTTTGTCGCGGAACGATCTGTAGTTGCGCACTGAGAACGAAACGAGCATGACACCAGATTACCAATCGGTGCGTCTGTAAGCCCAATTTTGGGCGGAAATTGCCAAAATTGGCTCTTAAAATGAGATATAGATCTGGCACTGAGTCAAGACACCATGTGATAATTGTGCTGAGACTGGCGGTGGACGACCTGAGAATGTTCCACGACGTTACTCACGATTCCCAGAACTGCCCCGGCTGTTGCTCTCCAGCCAATTGCGGCCAGCGTCTGTGATCAGGTAGCGCTGCTGGGGACTGCGAGGCTTGTCAGGGATCGACAGCGCCAAGAGTTCGGCTTCGACTAGAGGCAGAATGTGGCGCAGATAGTTGTTTGGGGACTGCGAGAGTCCGACTACCGACAGCAAGTTACTACGACTAGCAGGGCCACTGAGCACGGCCCTGAGGATGGCCGCTGCGCTTGCAGGCACTTGCACACCCGACTTATACACATATACACCAGGATCAGTGTCTGTGTGTATAAGCTGCTCGGCCCTGACAGCGTCTGGAGTGACATCGTGGTTCTTGATGCGGACGATCACGCGGAGGCTGATCGGGAGTTCTTTGAACTCAGGCGCGGGCAGCCCGGCATCGGTCAGTGCCTGGATTGCGCGGGGCAAGCCCGTGCCCCACTTTTCGATCAGCCCCATCTCCAGAAACACGCGGGCAATCGCCGGGTTCCGGATCACTGACACGCCCTGAACCATGTCTTCAACCGTGAGGTTCGGCATTAGCCCGCCAGGGCTCTCGATCTCGATGGTCTGGTCAAGGAACGCCACCTTGGTGGCTGCCGTATGGGTGACACTGAGCCCATCAGAGGGTAATTGCAAGTGAAGTTGCGATTTGAAAGATACTTCTTACTTGATTACGACTCTGAAGACCCGGTCCTCGTGAGGGAGGTGTTCCACTTGCGAATGGCACAGATACGTTTCGAGTTGATGCGCTCAACTCGAGCCGTAGTCGTGATTCTGACAGCAATGGCTGTCGGTCTGGTCTTTGCTGGATGCGTCACACAGCAACCAAGCCCCGGTGGAAGTGCGACCGACGCTAGCACGCCGGTCGATTGTTCGGCCGTGTTGGACCCTGGACCGAATAATCCTGACTGCCCATACACCTGGTGGTGTGGACAGGGGGACTGGGCCTTGCCAGCCATCACTCCATTGACACTCACCCCGTCACCTGCGCCACATAGGCCAATAAGCAGCAACTACCCGGCGCTTCAACTGAATCGGGAAGGCGTTATCGCCACCAACTTCTTCATGGTTGGTGATTGCGACTCCGGTGCCATCGTGACCGTCGATCCGGTAGAAGCTGCCGTAACCCTACTGCTTTGGTACGGAGCAAATGGTGGGGTGGCGTTCATCACTCTTGGCGTCTTGCCCGGTCAGAGTTACCTGCTGAGAGCTTGGACAACTGATGGCAGCTATCTTGGGGAGTACGAGGGGGAGGGGTAGTTGTGGATACGCGGCTCAGTCCGACTGTTCACCTTGAGATGAGCTGACGACGCGATTTGGCACTGCCCACCCCAAGTTGGATAGATCAGAGTCAACTTCGTTGTCGTAGTCGTAGTAGTCCTCAATCGACACGAAGACATCGCTATCATCCATGCCTGCGGCACTCGCTAATGCCTTGGAAGCAAGAGTGAGGTAGGCGTCGCGCTTAGCAAGATCAGTGGCGTCGTAGGCTTCGCCACAAGCTGGGCACGTCATCGTGAAGACGACCTCGACCACGGCTCCCTCCCTCATCAAAACACTCGCAGAGCTCGGCCGCTTGAAACTGGGTTCATTCCTGCCGTTTCGATTCCGCGAGAAATACCAACCCTTTCTCGGTGATCTTGTAGCGCTGGTTCTTGCTCTTCGGGGCCTCTGGGGCCGTCATCGCGAGCAGACCGCCATCGACCAGAGGCGCAATGTGTCGCTTATAGTTGCCGTAAGCAGGACCCAAACCTACCGCTTGCAACAACTCGTCGCGATGAGCGGGATGCTCGGCGGACACCCGGAGCATCGCAACACCCTGCGGCGTCATGCTGGCATCATGCTCACTCAGGCCCGGATCATGCTCACTCAGGCCCGGATCATCCTCACTCAGGCCTGGATCATGCTCACTCAGGCCCGGATCATCCTCACTCAGGCCTGGATCATGCTCACTCGCCCTCGGATGATCCGCACGATGAAGCTGACTTCCGCCACGCACCGTTCCAGGTCTTGGCTCGATACTTGGCATGTGGTTGGGAATACGGATGATCATGCGGACGCTGCCTGGCAGTTCGACGACCTCGAGCGGCGGTAGACCACGTTCGGCGAGTTCATTTGCGACGCCGATCAGGCCAGTGCCCCATTCCTCCATAAGACCTATCTCTTTGAACACTCTGGCGATGGCTGGATTGCGCAGACGCGATCCGCTGCCGATGATCGTTTCCGGCGTGATACCCGGCATCAGCCCGCCAGGGTTTTCCACCTCTACATGATCATCGAAAAAGGCTACCCTGATCGGTGTGCCGTACTCGGCATAGCTGGCATGGACGATGGCGTTGATCACCAGCTCGCGGATCGCCGCCATCGGGATCGACCACACGTCCCGGCGCTTCCACGAATCACCGAACTCGGCGGTCAAGAACGCATGCTTTTGAAGAAATTCCTCAACCAAATCCGGTGCGTCGATCAGAAAGGTTTCAATCTCCTTGCGGTCGAAAATGTCGATCCGCTCTGTTCCGCGAAAACGAGCACAGCGCATATAGGCAGATGCCAGGAACTGCTGGGCATGATCACACGCGACGACCACCCCAGCATTCGTCGGTACGATCCGCCCTTGCTCGACGGTCGCTAGCCCCAGCGTCTTGAGTGTGGACTCGTCTACGGTGCGACTAAGCGCTCGGGCGAGCCTGTCTGTGTCCAGGTCAGGGATCGTCGCGTTTCGCGCGGGCAACTGCTCGAAGGCGACGCGATCAGATTCGCGTCGCAACTCGTTGACTGTCTGGGGTGCTGCTTGCCGATCAGACGAGCCGAGACGAAGAAAAGTCCCCGTGTGCGGGCCTTCCGACGCCAGATAGTAAGGACGTTGCGAGCCAAGCGCCACGTCAGCGACCAAGATCGTCTTGCCGGAGACGGTCATGATTTCTATGGTCGGAGTCACCTGGGGTCTGACCGAGTCGGCGATCAGGTTCGCCAGACGCATTTCTTCCTTCAGCGGGTCGTCAACACCGACCACTTCGCGGTCATCGTTGACACCGATGATCAGCAGCCCGCCGGCCGAGTTGGCAAAAGCCACCACGGTCGTCATCGCATCCTTGGAGTTAGACAGGTCGCGCTTGTACTCCCGCGTCTTTGACTCAGGCTCGATCATCCGGCCATCGTCTACCTGCAAGTCGGACATCATCCACCTCCTCGATAGAACTCTTCTATTATCCCGTACTAACGCCCACTGGGGCTCGAAGCACTTGGCCCTAATGGCCCGGCGTCGGTCACGATGTCACCCAATAAACCCAGCCGCCTGGGGCGGGTGGCCACTCAGCCGGAGGTATCCACCCGGCCGGCGGCTCCCATCCTTCCGGCGGGTTTGGCCATCCAGGTGGAGCATGAAACACAACCCGGGTTGGCTTTGGCGGGATTGGCGCGTGCGAGGTCGGCGCGGGCGACGTCGCTATTATGGGCAAGGTAGGAGCGCTCTGTGGCATCAAGACTGCCGCAGCGGCCTCTGACGATGCCCGAGCGTCGGACGTCAGCGAACCACGCGAAATGTTGGTCGCGATCCAGGTTGAGTCAAGTTGATTAGCTTTCTTGGCATGCAAAACCACGTCCGCCTTGATTGCGTTCCCTTTGACGATTGCTCTTGCGCAGGTCATGAGCCCCTGCAACTCAAGCTGCTTAATGACAGGCAGATACTCGGCACTCATAGCGGGCGTTAACTGCCCCACTACCTGGCCATCGACCAGCACCTCCACAACCTCTTTCGACGTGCGGGCCGTCTGATCAGTCATCGAATGAAGGGCGGCGAACACCCAAGTTTCACCTTGCGGTCGCAGATACGGACGCAACGAATCCTGGTGCTCTTCCTCTTTGTGTACCTGAATCGCGTTTCCATATGGGAGGATCGCATGCGCGGTCGATGGTGGAAGATTCGCAGGAACGAGCATCCACCAATCGTCCAGAACTAGCGACACTCGCGCGACGACCCTTTTCTGAAAGACAGGGTTACCTCGCTTGTCATATCCTTGGAACTCGTCTCGTATAGCCGCCCACACTCGGCAGCCAGTGACCGGCTCGAAGCCTTGACGTTGAAGCTCAAGCAACACTTTCCGATAGTCAGCGGCTATCTCCTTGGGAAGATAACCTACGTGGTTCCCCGCGACCAACACCATGACAGCATTTGGGTCGAACTGATTGTTCGGTTCTGGAATCAGCGATGCCTGAGTCTGTATTTCAGCGCCGGACTCGTCAAGCCGGGACGCAAAGAGCGAGCGAATCTCGCGCTCGTGAAAGGACTCGCCTGAAACCTCTTGTGAGGGCCAGTCATTCCTGGTCCATAGAGGAAACTCAATCTGACCCTGTCTTGCCATACCTGCCTCCTATCAGCCATTTCCTTAATTTGACAAGGTAAGATCGCTTCCTTGCCGACGACCAATCTACCGGATGGCAGCGGTTCCTGGCGGATGCCCGCAGTTGAATTCCGGGGCACTTCACGAGGCTGGTGCCCCTTACGATTGATCCAAGGTGACCCACTTGCCGGAACGAGTCGAGAGTCGAGCCTTCCCGCTTGATTAAACCTTTATCAGCAAGCCTTACCAGGATACGCAGGGCTTGGCGGTCGCTCAGGCCTGTTCGCGATGCCAGCTCGAGCGCTGGCACTGACCCCTGGGAGCGAAGTATCGCCAGAATGGTCCGCTCCGAGTCTGTCAGACCTGCAGTGCCATCTCTTGCGACATCTGTTACGACATCATCGGGTAAAGAGGATTTTGGAGTGACATCGCGGTTCTGGATGTGGACGATCGCGCGGAGACTGATCGGGAGTTCCTGGAACTCAGGTGTGGGTAGCCCGGCATCGGTCAGTGCTTGGATTGCTCGGGGCAGGCCCGTGCCCCACTTCTCGATCAGCCCCATCTCTAGAAACACACGGGCAATCGCCGGGTTGCGGATCACTGACACGCCCTGAACCATATCTTCAACCGTGAGGCTCGGCATCAACCCGCCAGGGCTCTCGATCTCAATGGTCTGATCGAGGAACGCCACCTTGATTGCCGTGCCGTTCGTCGAGTACGAAGCGTGCACCAGCGCATTAGTGACAATCTCGCGCAGCGGGCTGATCGGGATCGACCACACATCCTTGCGGTAGATATCGCCGAGCTCGGCATGCTTGAAAGCGTTGCGTTCGAGGAAGCGCATCACCTTGTCCACCGCGAGCGGTAGCGGCCCGTAGATCTCTTCCTGGTCCCAAATGTCCCTCTTGGTTGGGCCACGAAAGCGGGCACACTGAACATAGGCAAACGAGAAGAACCTCTCCGGGTGCGGGCAGGCGACCAGGACGCCAGCGTTGGTGGGGATCAGGTACCCCTGATCATCGACAACCAGCTCCAGAGTCTTCAATGTGCGCTCATCGACGTCGCGGCCCAACATATCTGCCAGCATCGCCAAGTCGAGATCGTCCATCGTCGCCCGGAACGATGGAAACTGGTCGAAGTGGACGCCCTTTGCACTGCGCTTGAGCTCGGCTATCGTGTCCGGCCCACCTGGCGGTTGCTGGCCGCGAGCCGGATGTACGTTCCGCCGTCCTTGCCATATTTCGTCAAGTAGTGCGGACGGCGGCTGCTCGACATAACATCGGTGACGACAACGGTGGTACCCGCCAGCGGCACCATTTCAATCGTGGGCATGAGCTGGGGTGACACCCAGTCGGAGATCAGGTTCGTTAGCCGTGCCTGCTCCAGCAGAGGGTCGTCGACACCAATGACCTTGCCGTCATCCGCGACGCCGATCGCTAACTGGCCACCAGCAGAGTTGGCGAACGCCACGATGGCGCGCATAGCCTTTTCAGGCGAAGATAAGTCCTGCTTGTACTCTCGGGTCTTGCTTTCGGGCTGGGTCACCCACCAATCGCCGTCCACAGTCAGCTCGTAGGCCATCGGTCACCTCCTTGGGTTAATCCTAGAGGTCACCTCTGACGAAACTCGGCAGGCGGCGGTCGCCGGGTCAGCGTGACGGGCAATACGAAGATGCCGGGTGGTCTACAGGTCGATGCGATGGGGCGGGCGGATGGCATCGTTGACTAGTCCAGTGACATGGGCGATGGCCCACATCACTTCGTGGCGGATGATTTCTACTCCGGGGAAGAAAGGGATGTCGTCGCGGTCCTCAAGATGGATCATCGGGGTGAGGGTGAATTGTGACTCAACATCTGATGCCTCATACTGGAACTCAAGAATCCTGGTTGGCATCTTTACGGTGCCGATGACTTGACGACTGTTGGTGATATCCAGTGTTTGCCCGCCCAGCAACTGAACCCCTTCTTCGAGATGGTCGTCTTTCCACAGGCCCTCGACGGTGAACAGGCCGCCCAGTTTCATCTCGGTCAGCGTGACTGACACCGAGAAGCCAGCATCGTGTTTCTCGGAGTTGTTCGCCGCGCTTAGGTCGAGTAGGTAGGGTCGGCCTGAGACGAATGGTTCGAAGTCGAGGAAGCGTTGTGCGATGTCCGGTGGCAACTCTGGGTGTTTGCGTAGCCACTGCTCCCAACCTTCTTGTGCCTTGTGGATCGGGTAGCTGGTATCGGCGGGCTTTCCGTTGCCCAGACACAAACGGCACACCGTGTTCGTCAGGCGATTGAGCGAGTTGCGAAGATTCTGCAGAACATCGCTGGCTCGGTTCTGCCAGTCATCAAGTGGTGGCATCGGGGACGTCGTCATCACAAAATCCACGGTGCGCTCATCATCGCGCAGCTCGACAGACAATGCCACAGGACCGGTGTTCCACCATGCGTCCATGTCGACGCGCAAGGTGTTCGCCAAGCTGATGGCATGTGCGAGTTTTCCGGTCGCTGCCTCGCGGACAGCGACATCTGCCAGATCCACCTTCACAATTCTATCTGACGCAATGACGCCAGAATGGATCTGCCCTACCTACAGCACAGGCGCGCAACGGCTCGAAACCAATACCGTCTTTTTCCAGTTTGCTCATACGCCATAGGTGCTCGCGCACCCCCACTAACCGGGGCCACCCAGACGGCCACCAACGACCGCGAGTGAAGGTTTCAATTCCGGGGCTTGGTCATAATTCCACCACTTTTTGTGTATCGAAAACCGCCTCTGACAGGGGCTTACGCCCCCACTTTGTCGGGCTGACAAGATTTGAACTTGCGTTCCCATGGCGGATGTGTCGGCTTTTGGGTCGACGCCGGTTTAGCGGAATTGACTCGGGTTTTCCCTTGTCAGCGCGGCATCTGGTGATGCTGTTGGTGAAAAGTTGACCGGATTGGCGGGGAAAACGTGGGATCGTCGCGGGATGTTTTCGGTGAGTAAAACGTGAGTTCACGGCCCTGGGAACGGCTCAGCCACGGGGCGATGGGTGAAACCCGCCCAGTCAGGTTCGACGCCTGTTTTCACCAAAAGGACGTGATAGCTCAGATCCGTTTTTTCGTCGTATCCTGGTAAAGGTTCGGCACCAACATCGACACCATGGCAGATCTATCGAACTAATGGTCCCAGCGATTCGAAGGAGTCCGTCAGCGCGTTTGCCAGCACTTCCAATGGAATGCTCAGCCACCACCCAAACTGTCATTGGTTCCGGTTGACCTAGCGAACGGATCAATGGTGAAGATGCATGCGATAATAGACTTACGTATCGTAGGCGCAGTGGGGAAGGCCAATCATGCTTGGGTCAGTTCGGAACGCACTACCGAAATCTGTCAAAGCAATCGTATGGCTATTCGTTGTGGCGGCTGCGCTGACGCTCGTCATGTGCATCCTCTTCTGCGTTCACCGCAACTGGTCGTGGGCGCAGACGGCGTTCATGTCGTTTTTCACGATCCTTGGAGCGGGGCTCGGTTTTGGCATGCTCGTGATTCAGATGCGCAGTGCCAAGATGGAACAAGACCAGCAAGATAGAGAGAGCGCCCGACCGTTGTGGCACATGCTGGCCACAGGTGACACTTTCACATTTACCAGTGGCAGTGCCAAGCCCGTGTTTTTGCAGGATGTCTGTGTGTTCAAAGTCGTTTCGCTTGACCGAAACAGCATTCTTGCCGAAGCGGCACGCCTTGCCGATAGGCTCAAAGTAGCCATTAAGGTTCATGACGAACTTGGCAACCGCAGCGGAGAGGCGGAGTACCAGCGTTTGGCAACGCTTCTCAGGTCGACCAGCTACAGGGCCGATTTGGGAACGGAGTTGGATCGGCTGGACGCCATCGCACACCGACTACCCAACAATGGCAAGGATTGTTTCATTGCATTCGAGCGATCATGGTGTGGGAAGTTACTTGAGGGAACACCACTGTCATTCGGGTCGCCCGTAGGTGCCGTGAGGCTGTGGCCAGAGATAGCGCCCGATGTTGGCGAACTTGTGCTTGGCGTTGGCGCTGCCGCCAAGATGAGCGCAACCCTTATTGAGGCTCGCACGTCTCAAAATGAAAGGGTCTTTGGAATGCTGCCTGCTCTCATCATCGGCGAGGACGCAACTCAGTGTCTAGTCGACGAAAAGGGGAATCATCCTTACCCGGACTCGGCAGAGACGTCGGCTGGAGCCGAGGCTGAGATGAGCGCCTGTATTAGTGCGGCACGCGACGCAACACGACGACTCAGGCAGGCCGATGCCGAAGGTATCGTTGTTCCTCGGAATAATCGACCTTTGTGGCAAGAGATTGAGATGGCGGCAGACCTGGCCAAACATCTGATTGACGTTGCATAACGGGACTGGCGAAGCAACTACAACCCGATCATCCTGCGCCGTCGGCGAGTTACGCTGATGGCCCTCGGTGGGAGATCACCCGTCAATAGTGTAGGGAGCGCGCACATGGAGGTTGTGAATCCGACTGAGCGAACCCATGCCGTGACACTGGCGGTCCTGGCTCACCTGAACAGGCGGGAACGTAAAGCGCAGCAACACGCCGCGCAGTGGATCGCCTGGATCGTGTTTCCGCGGGATGCCTTCGCAGCCTGGCGCGATAACGATCCGGCAATGCTGAATTAGCGATTACATCATTCTTTCTTCATGTGACGCTAAGGCTACCGATGAACCCATCGGTCAGCGATTTCATCCATTGCAGTGTACTTATCGGTGTCGTAGTCGAAAATCTCTTGCTCATTGGCTTTGGTTGGACCGATCTCGGACCACACTTGGAAACCGGCTACGCGAAGAGTCCGCCCGTCGAGACGCAGGCCACACACGCCGCATTCGAATAGCTCCGAAGCCCACTCACGCATGACCCAGTATTCGACGCCATGGTCGAGGTCTTCTTCATGAACACTGCCGCGCGTCTCTGAACCATACAGCCATCCCCACCATTCACAGACGGGGCACTGATGCGCTTCCCGGTATCCGTCCTCATCATCTTCTGTTGCTTCTGGGGGCGCACTTCGTTCGACGGCCCATAGTTCGAGGACTTGAGGATCGAGTTCCCGCATGCGCTCCAAGCGCTCCCGGGCGGCGACCTCCAATTGCTCCAAGAGAAGCCGCTTTTCATCCATCGCTTTCTGAACCAGTGCTAGCGCGTAGTCGCGGAGCGTCTCACCCCAGAAGTCTGAGAGTTCAAACTGGAGAACGGGGGCTAGAGTATCGACGGAAACAGCCAGCGCCCTAACAGCGTCAGCAACTTCGGCCTCTGCGAGCATGTTCAGGTGTGCAGCCGTATTGCGGCAGGCCAGTACTTTGTCGATGTCGAGGCTGACGGCATTGATGCTTGGAAAGAGACCGATCAGTGTTTTCTTGGCGTCCTGCGCCGAAATCATTCGACAGTCTAAATAGCTCTTGCCAGGCATGCCCTGTTTGCCCGACAGCAGAAGAATCGAATGCGGGTCACCTCTCTCTGCAAGAAGGGCTGGTACCAACATCGCCAGACCTGCCTTCATGAGTGACTCCACGGCGGAACCCGCAGCCATCGCGATCTGGAGCTCGAGCCCGTCCGATAAGTCGCCCGCCGAATAGAGACTAAGAGCGTGGCGCGCGTTGATCCGACCGGACGTAACAAAAGACTCTAGGAACGGGCCTGGCAGGCCGCTGCTCGGTGCGTTACCCATTGATCTTGCTCTCCTCTTCATTTGCGGTAGCGGCACCACCAAGGGAAAAAGCTAGATGAGGCAGAGATTCAATGATTCCGACCGTGCGGACGCTGACCGTCACGATCCGGCAAAGCAAGTCGAGGATGTAACGCGGTTGGTTGTGCTCACTTGACCAATCGTTTGGGTCGTTAACTATGCCACTGGGCTTGTCGGTCTTGATTTGGTAGCGCTCGATTATCCAGTCTATGGCGCTTCTCGCGCCTAGCATGTACTCCTGCGCCTCGGGTGGGATTCCGCTGATCGTGATGTGCGGGTTGTAGATCACTGTGGTCTTGTCCTTGACGACGCCCCTTCCGCCGTAGCGCATCTTGTCCACCCGGTACCAGTCGTATGGGTCGCCCAGCGGGTCATTGCCCGTAATCGTCAGGTCGGGCCAGGGGTCTACTTCCTCGTACTTGATGTGGAGGTGGAACAGTTGCGAGCCGGCTTCGGCGAACGCCTCGAAGGTCTCGCGGGTGTCGACCTTGGGTATGCGCGGCAGCATCTTCTTCAAGTCGGCGGCGAACTCCCTGCGATAGTTCGGGCTATGCAACAAGGCGTAGATATAGAAGAAAATGTCGTTCTTGGTCACCTGCGAGCCATAGGCGCTCTGGTAGTCCGCCAGCGCGGCGTCAGTGATGTTGTCGACGCGCCGATAGCCGCCGACGACCTCACCATCCGGCTGTTCCAGACTGAGCATTGCTTGCTTTGAGGACGCCCCGTCCACCGGCTCATACCGCCAGAATGGGAAGAACTGTGTGGCATACACGAACTCAGCCACATCTGGAATTGTGTTGACAGCCAGGACAGCGAAATCTGCAACTGGACGAGGAGCCATAACAACAATCCCCGCATTGCGATGCTCCGGCGTGGGGAAGATTTGGGGGAGCTGATAGCCGCGCTCGTTGAGGTCAGGACTGAAATAGACGTGTTGTTCGCAAAATGGGCGATAAGCACTCTTTGTGTATGACCCCGAACTGGACGCCATAAGTCGATGTCGCAACGCCCTTTGGATCAAGGAGTCAGTCCAGCTCATCTTCGCTGGGTCAAGGTCGATAACAGCCCTCACAGCCTCACCTGGTGCCACAGCCGGATGCCCTTGTTGCCAGGCTGCGACATCATCGGCCTGCTGGTTGAAGAAGCTGACCATACCCTGAACGCGATCGCGCAACCTAGTACTGGAAAAGTCGTAAACCCAAGCGTCGCGATTGGTCTTCAAGCCTGATGTGTGCATACCAAAAATGGCACTGCCAGGATCACTCTTGTCGCCGAGGGAAGCATACCCATTGAACACGTCCGTGCGCTGATTCACCCAGTCGCCAGCCTGGTTCGGCTTGGTGACTTGCCACGGCGTCGTCCCCAGGTCGGTATCTGCCACAATTGCAAGCTTCTGGTCGCGGGTCAGGTAGTCACCAATGTCTTGGTAATGGAGTGTTCCGGCGCCGGTGTGCCCGGGTTGCTTCACGGCGAGGAGGATGGCGACGGTGTTACGGGACCCGGAGCCGAAGATCTTGCCGCCCTCTCGGCGTGACAGTTCTCCGGCGGTGCGTTGATTTCCGCGCAGGTTGTAGACGTAGAGGGCACTGAACTCGTCCACCAACGACAGGCGCAGTCCGTCGGCAGTGTTGCCGTCGATGTAGCCGCCGTTGGAAACGTAGGCGACCACGCCCCGGTCGCCGATCCGGTCGGACGCCCAACGGATGGCCCGGATGTAACTGTCGTACAAAGAGTTCTTGTTCACCGCGGTAGATCGGGCGGCATACGTCGCCTCGATCCGCCCGTCGAGCGTCGGGTACTTCAGATTCTGGTTGTCATCATTGCCAGATGACTGGCCCACCGAATAGGGCGGGTTGCCGACGATCACACGGATCGGTAGTTTCAACTGGGCGGCGGCGCGGTCGTTGTTGGCGACGAACACCTTGTCGTCGAGGGTGTCTCCGGCTTCGGTCATCTGGAAGGTGTCGGCCAGCACGATGCCCTCGAACGGGGTGTACTGGCCGTCGGATTGCCCGGCAAGCGTGTGGTATGTGACTTCGATGTTGGCGGCGGCGATGTAGTACGCCAGCAGCAGGATCTCGTTGGCGTGCAACTCGTTGGCGTACTTGCGGGCCAAGTCCTCAGGCCTGATCAGCCCTGATTCCAGCAGCCGGACGATGAATGTGCCTGTGCCGGTGAACGGGTCCAACACATGGACGCCCTCGTCCGTGATGCCCTGCCCGAAATGTTCACGCAACAGGTGATCGACGCTGCGGAGGATGAAATCGACGATCTCCACCGGCGTGTACACGATGCCCAGCGACTCGGAGGTTTTCTTGAAGGCGAGCTTGAAGAACTTCTCATACAGCTCCATCAACACACGCTGTTTGCCCTGCGCGTTGTCGATGCCCTGCACCCGTTCACGGACCGACTCGTAGAACTTGTCCAAACTGGCAGTCTCCGTGCCCAGGTGCTGGCCCTCCAGGGCGTCCAACATGTTCTGCATCACCTGGGCGACCGGATTATGCGTCGAGAAACTGTAGCCCGCGCCTTGTGCGCGGTCGAACAGGGCGTCGAAAACCGGCTTGGTGATCATATGCTGACTCATCATGTCGATAGCCTGGGCGGCGTCAATCGAATCATTCAGATTCGCCTTCAACGCGGCCAGGAACGAATCAAACGCCAATTTGATGGCCCACTGGCCAGAATCCACCAGCGCAGTCAGCCGGGCGGTATGGGCGGCGACAATGTCGGCGACATCGTGTGCCCAATCCTCCCAATAACGCCTAGAGCCGACCTTGTCGACGATCTTGGCGTAGATCGCGTCACGCCACTGGTCCCAGTTGGCGGGCAGCATCGCCTGCAAGTCCGCCCCGACAGGCTCAGGTTTCTTCGCCGGCTGGTCGACGCCACCCCGCTCGGGAATATCGGCGCCGATGATCCTGATCTGCTCAGGCGGCGTGTTGTTCAACTCGATCTGGTTGATCATCGCGTTGAACCGGGAATCATGCGCCCGTAACGCCTGCAGCACCTTCCAGATCACCTGATACCGGTCATTGCGTTTCAACGCCTCAGACGGCGACTCCCCAGCCGGGATACCCACCGGCAAAATGATGTACCCATACTTTTTGCCCGGCGCCTGCCGCATCACCCGCCCGACAGCCTGGACCACGTCAATCTCCGACTTACGCGGATTCAAAAAGATCACAGCGTCAAGCGCGGGGACGTCCACCCCCTCAGCCAGACAGCGGGCGTTCGTCAGGATACGGCAATGCCCCTCAGGCGGCTCGGAACGCAACCAGTCCAACGCCGAGTCACGCACCAGAATGTTCATCGTGCCGTCGACATGCTGCACCTCGGTGTCCAGCAGCCCGAGATCGTCGGTGACCACCGCGCCATCCTCGACACGCGTGGTGGTGTCCTCAATCAGATCCTGGTAATGGCCGACGACCGCCGAGAACTCACCCTCGAACACTTTCGACGTCTTGATGTCGGAACAAAAAGCGACCGCCCGTCTCATCGGCTCCGGATCGGTGGGGAAGTCCTGGTCGCCGCCACGTTTCGCCAAACCGTTCCAACAGCCGATGATCTTCGCTGCGTCAGGCAGATTCAACTCCTTGTTCAACGCGAACGCCGACTGCATCACCCGTGAGACAGCCTCTTCCTGGATCGTCAGGATCAACACCCGGTAATCCGACAACAAGCCAAGGCCGACAGCCTGCCCAAAATCCAGCCGGTGGAATTCAGGGCCATACAAGGTTTCGTCGTCCATCGACGCGAGCAGCGCATCCGACTCGCCAGCCTTCGCCTTCGACGCGTCATCATAGATACGTGGCGTCGCCGTCATATACAGCCGCTTCGCCCCGCCGATGTAAGCGTCGTCATGGACCCTGACAAAAGCCGACTCGTCCTGCCCCGTCAACGTCGCACCCGTCGTCCGGTGCGCCTCGTCACAAACAATCAGATCAAACC
>Ga0123357_10003436_pt1 | contig 18141 bp, 14 predicted proteins | sample TergutEmb28metaG_FD_89873 | JGI IMG/M metagenome (GOLD analysis project Ga0123357, IMG submission 89873) | Embiratermes neotenicus P4 segment gut microbial communities from Petit-Saut dam, French Guiana - Emb289 P4 | ecosystem: Host-associated > Arthropoda: Insects > Digestive system > Gut ... | reverse complement strand
TGTATTCTTGATTATTTATGTTCCCATCTGAATGATACCGAAACCGTATTCCCTGCGACTAATTTGACCTGTCTGTTCAAATTGGTGTCATCTTGATTTCCTCTGAGGTCAGGAACTCTGAAGGTCGTTGTAGTTAATAAGAGTTTCGCGTAAGAGATTCCCGTCGTCGGTGACGCTACCAACAATCCTGTCGAAATTATCCAAAAGCAACACGGCTTTTTTCTTTTTAGCTTCACAAAAGATACGAATTTCGCCATATAAATAACGTGCAAATGCTTTTTCATCGCCAAATTTTCGTTTTTCTAACGAAGAAATAATGGTTTCATATTCCAACTTGCGGACAATAAAACCGGCTTTAATGCTTTCGTAATTATCGGCATTTGAATTTTGGTATACTGACAGCATAATAAATATTCTTTTAGTTCGAGGTTGTAGGTTCCAGTTGCGCCTTTTGTAGCCCAATCGATATATTTGTGTGCTTCATTGTTGGATAACGGTTTAAAATCAATCGTTCTCAAGTCGTTCAAGTCTGAACTCCTTTTTTCAATTTTATCAACAACATAGTGAATGCCGACAGAACCGGCAAGTACAAATTTTACTTTTTTGTTCATTTCAGGTTGCTGCCGCCAGTGTCGCAGATTTTTAGAATTGATATGGCGTCTTCTTTATTAATTCTAAATAGTACTTCAGGAAGTTTGTCCAATTTGTCTTCATATGTAATTTCTGTGAAAAATTGAAATAACACTGTTATTTATGAAGGAGGCTGTTTAAAATTTCCCCAATTCATAACTGTTTTTGCTGCTTGTTCCGAAGCGCCCGGAGCTCCTAATTGTTCGATCACCTCATTGTACCCTGCTTGCATCGAAAGAATATACGATTCGTTATATAGTAAATCGGTCAGCTCGTTACGAATGTTTTTCCTTGAAAAATTTTCGTTAAACAATTCACGAACGATGGGTCGATCGGCAATCAGATTGACTAACGAAATGTATTTGACCTTGAAGAAGTGTCTCCAGATGAAACCTGCCAAGTGCTTGAGTGGCGTTTTATAACAAACCGTCTGGGGAATCCGGAGAAGCGCTGTTTCCAAAGTCGCAGTACCGGAAGTAACTAAAGCTGCTTTCGATTGTTGCAAAAGGAGGTAAGTCTGTTCAAAAACAACGGAAGCCGGAACTCTTTTCAGAAATGACTGATAATACTCGGGAAGAATTCCAGGCGCCCCTCCGATGACTATCTGAAAATCAGGAAAAGCGGAAGCGGCTGCCAACATCGCCGGAAGGTTATCTTTGATTTCCTGTTTGCGGCTACCGGGCAATAATGCAATGATCGGTTTATTTGACAAACGATTTCTACAGACAAAATTTTCGACGGTTTCATCGGCACTTTTTCGATCGGCAATCGCATCAACGGTAGGATTTCCTACATAAACAACCGGATAAGCCAGTTGTTGATAAAACTTAATTTCAAAGGGAAAAATGCAGAGCATGCAGTCGACATACTTTCGGATGGCTTTGATTCGTCCACCTTTCCAAGCCCATATTTTAGGCGAAATGTAATAGAAGACGGGAATCTTTGTTTGTTCTTTCACAAACCGGGCAATTTTGAGGTTAAATCCAGGATAGTCGACTAATATCACAGCATCTGGTTCGTAAGCTAACATATCGTTTTGGCATAACTTCATATTGTTTAGAATGGTTCCCAAATGTAAAACAACCGGAAGAAATCCCATATAAGCTAAATTACGATAATGTTTTACCATGATGCCACCTTCTGATTGCATCAAATCGCCTCCGAAGAAACGAAAATCAGCTTCTTTGTCAATCCGCTTCAACGATTTCATCAAATTGGAGGCGTGTAAATCGCCGGAAGCTTCACCCGATATGATATAATACTTCATCTCACTTTTTCCTGCAAAAATACAATTTTGCTGGAAAAAAGATGCATTATTCGCATCATTTTTTTTTATAAAAAATAAGTTGTAAATTTGTTTCGAAAATGCAGCAATTCATAATTCAAAACTAAAGCGTATGGAAATTAAAAATTTAAAACCAACATTCGTATGGAACTTCTTTGATCAAATCACCCAAGTTCCTCGTCCATCGAAAAAAGAAGAACAGGCAGTTCGCTTTTTACTTGATTTTGCCGAACGAAACAACTTGGAAGCCACTAAAGATTCTGCGAATAATGTATGTATTCGGAAGCCGGCTACGCCCGGTAAAGAAAACCTTAAAACCGTAATTTTACAGTCGCATATCGACATGGTTTGTGAAAAGAACGGCGATATTCCATTTAATTTTGAAACAGATCCGATCCAAACCCGGATTGAAGACGGATGGATAAAGGCATCGGGAACTACATTAGGCGCTGACGACGGCATCGGTATGGCAGCTGCTTTGGCCATTTTAGTATCTACGTATATCGAACATGGCCCACTTGCTTGCCTTTTTACAACCGATGAAGAAACCGGATTGTCTGGAGCGTTTGCGCTTCAGAAAGAATTCTTGGCCGGTGATGTACTGATTAACTTAGACAGTGAAGAATGGGGTGAGTTTTGCATCGGTTGTGCCGGAGGGAAAAATACTACCGGAACGTTTACTTATCGAAAAAACCCGGTTCCATCGAATTATTTCTGGTTTGAAGTGCGTGTTAACGGATTGAAAGGAGGTCATTCGGGTAGCGATATTCACGTGGGATTAGGAAACGCCAACCGGATTCTCACTCGCTATCTTTGGTCGTTGCTGCAAGAATATCCTTTAGTTTTAGCAGCGATCGACGGGGGAAATTTGAGCAATGCCATTGCGCGCGAAGCCAATGCCATCGCCGGAGTACCGATTGCTTTCAAAGAACAAACCCGAATACTGTTAAATCAATTACAGGCACAAATCTCAGCCGAATTGGTCAAAGTAGATCCCAACGTTCAACTTTCTATGCAATCGGTTGAGCCTCCTTCAAACTGCATTGATTTTGAGACAGGAACGGCGCTTATTCATGCGCTGTATGCTTTACCGCATGGAGTGATTGAAATGAGTCATGAGATTCCCGGATTAGTGGAGACATCCACGAATCTGGCGTCTGTGAAGATGGAAGACGATTGCCGGATCGTTGTCACCACCAGTCAACGCAGTTCGACGGATTCCCTAAAAATAGATATTGCTAATAAAGTGACGTCGGTATTTCAGTTAGCAGGAGCAGACGTAACGGCAACCGATGGGTATCCGGGTTGGAAACCGAATCCTGATTCTTCCATAGTAAAACTGTCGAAACAAATTTTTGAAAAACTATTCAACGAAGAACCGAAAGTCATAGCTATTCATGCGGGATTGGAATGTGGTTTGTTTTTTGAAAAGAATCCCGGCTTGGATATGATTTCTTGCGGTCCTACCATTCTCGGCGCTCATTCTCCGGACGAACGGTTGGAAATTGCTACCGTCGAAAAATGGTGGAAGTTTTTAACGGCATTATTGAGCAGTATTTGAGAGCATGAAATAGAGATTGTCATAAAATTTGTCTGATTTAATATAAAAAAGAAGCATGCATCGATTTTATGTAAATTGTTTTTTGATAATAGTCTTTTTTTTCTTCAGCTATTTTAGCCCAGCTCTGGCACTGGAACAAAATAGCAGAGAGAGCGGATCGGCGTTTGCCTCTTCCGAATGGGTGCGGCAAGAATCTTCGCGATCGGGGAATCCGGATGATGGCGCTGTGTCGAGAACTGCTCCGGCAGGAGGGACGAGTACGAATGCCATAAGTGCACTTCCGATAGGCTCGGGCTTCTCTGTTTTAGTGACGCTCAGCGTTTGTTATTTATCTTACGTCGTATTTTTTCGATCGAAAAAAGAAAAGAAGGAATGAAAAAGGCAATCATTACTCTTTTGATAGGAATGCTGGCAACTTTACTGTCCCAAACCTACGGACAACCTCCTGCCGGATCTAAACGAATATTTCTCGAAGACTTTGGTGGAAAAGGAGCGTCATACCCTACAGTAGCTACTTTGGATACGATACCTCATACATGGTCTACTACTTGCAAATTTGTTGGGCCTGGCGTTGGGAGCGGTACCAATGGTGCAGCAGGGGACAACGAATATCAATTAGCTAAACATATAACAACCGTGCCAACGAGTTCCGTAAAGGGAGGAATAGCTTATGCTGCCTGGTGGAGTGACAGTTATCCGCCTGCCTTTCAAGAGCGTACATTTCAAAGCGACCCAACGCAACAGCAGGGATATATGATGGTGATAAATGCCTCTGCTACACCATCTGTTTTTTTTAGATATACCATCCACAATTTGTGTCCGAATACCCATTTATACTTTTCGGCTTACGTCGGAAATTTAATACGAGGAGATGCCGAAGCTTCTGCTTATGCAACACGCGCGAATCCTTCGTTGCGTTTTGTCATACTTGATCCGGCAGCGGCTGCGCCCAATGATACATTGGCAACGTCTGATACAATATCGATACTCAAGGATACACAACCTCTTTGGCATGAATGCGGTTTTGAATTTACCAATGGAATTACCGATGCCATTACTTTGCTCATTTACAATGCCACTCCAAGTAGCGACGGAAATGATTTGGTATTGGACGATATCGAAATCTGGCTAAGCCTTCCGGTTCTTAATGTTTCCGGTTCTGCATATTACTGTCCGGGAGATCACATGAATCTGACTGCGACGTATGACGATCCGAAAGAGACCTTTGGGCGTAATCCGAAAATTAAATGGCTTTATTCGGAGAATGCAAATGATGATATCCTTAACTGGGATAGTGTGGAGGTCGGAGCAACGTATACGAAGCCGGTGGTACCCGGATTTTACAGAGCGGTTGTTGGAGATGCCGATAATATAGACAGCAACAATTATGATTGCTGCTCCATTTCCGATCCAATGGAAGTTTCATTCATTACGGAAACGACTTTATATTGGATGCCACAGGCAGGAAGCCAGAACTGGAACGATCCTCACAATTGGCAGTTTCCGAATGGCGATCCATCGCCTTACGCTCCGAGTAAATGTACGGACGTGCATATTCCGGGCAATTCCGGCCAATATCCGTCGTTGGATGTTGCTACTTCAGGGCCTTATTGTGCCTGTCGTGATATCTGGTTCCATTTCGGGGGACTGGTAGGGCAACCTCAGTTGTTGGACTACCATCGCTCGTATGTGCAATACAATTTCGGCATGAGTAACGGAGCAAATGGAGATGTTCATAATGGTGGCATTATTTCCGCCGATCCTATGAAACGGAATCAATGGCATGCTCTGGCAGCACCCTTACAAAAAATGGCTTCCGGCGATTTTGGCGTAGGCGGGTTTCCAAGTATGTGGCAGGAATGTTTCATAACCTCGCCTCAGATGGGACCACCTGAAATCGGATCGAACGGAACTCTTGACACTTATTGGTATGTGCCGGAAAATACCAACTCATGGTATATCAATGAACAAAATAATGCTATTGCCGTATGGGCGGATGGCGATCCAAACATTCAATATGTCACTACCGGTTATCAGCAGAATTTAGACGGTTTGAAAGGGATTTTGGAAATACCGTATTACGAAAATCCTACGGTCAGCGCATTCCACCGAGGATTTTCTCAATCAGGCACAGTCAGTTCATTCCAATATTATTATGGCGACCGTACCGGTTTCCCTTTGGCTAATAAGTTCGGATACATCGACCGGGGATCCGATGACGAAGCGTATCGCTTTATCTTTGAAGGTTCTCCATTCACAAAAACAGCGGAAGGCATATATGCTATGGCTTACCAAACATTCGGCGATGTAATCATGGTTGGCAATCCGTTTATGTCCAACCTGGATTTTGATGGTCTTGCTGCAGATAATAGTTTAGATGCTTATTATCTGTATGTTGATAATAGTTTTGATGCCTACAGCTACATTGCCGGTTCTGCTACTGATATGCAGTATATAGCTCCGTTACAGGCGTTTTTTATTAAGATGCCAGCCTCTAAAACAGTGCTAACGTTTAATGCGACGAATCTAGCGTTTGCTGATCCGGCGAATATTCAATTGAGAGCTTCCAACAACAGAGGACGTAAAAGAGTGGATGTGCTTTATTTAATGGCATCAAGCATGGCAGGCGAAAGCCGGCTAACCCTTTCCATGCAGAATGTGAAAGCAAAGAATGTAGAACTGCTACTACCGCAAGGTTACTCCGACATTCCTCGCCTTTATGCGACCGATGATACAGGGCAAAAGAATTGCATCCAATTCGAAGGGGGGGATGTGAACGAGATTCCATTTGGTATTCTTTCTTCCGACAGTATCCATCCGATTACCATAACTGCAATTAACAGAGAGAATTTGAATGTTAAAAATTTAGTGTTGTGGGACAAGTACCTGAACAATAAAATAGATTTGGAAACTACAGACAGCTATACGTTTATGAATGTGCCCGACGTTGAAGGCCGCTTCCTTTTAATGATGGATAATGAAGCAGCGACAGGGATATTTCCGGTAGAAAAGGATGGTACGGTTTATGCTGGAGCTTCCTATAACAGGCTTTTTGTAGGCGCAACTTCCGTGATTGCGAATGTATCTGTGATTACTCTTCAGGGGATTACGGTTTTCAAAGAAAAAGATATTCAACAAACGTCGTATACAAAAACCCTACAACTCCCCTCCGGTTTGTATTTGGTTTCCGTAAAACTAAAGACAGGAGAAACGAAGATGGCCAAGATACGGATAAAATAAATTAACCATTCAGCCGTTTAAAAGGGTATCATTGATAGAATGTATGCATAAACCGTACGGGCTTTTTTATCTGTTTATCATTTTATTATCGACAAACTTTTTTGCCTGTAAAAATGATTTTGAGAATTATTCCAATAATCCTTCGGATCTTCTTACATTTTCCGTCGATACCCTTTCGTTCGATACGGTATTGACCACCGTCAACTCACCGGTCTTGTCGTTTCGTGTGTATAATAAAAATGCGAAACCGTTGCTCATCTCATCGATTCAATTAGCCGAAGGAACAAACAGCAACTTCAAAATCAATGTTGATGGAATGGCCGGTTCAACTTATGAAAACGTGGAAGTATTGGCAAACGACAGTCTGTATGTTTTTGTAAACGTTCAACCGAAAGAAAACGGACAATTTACGCCAAGGTTGTTTAACGATTATATCCTTTTTGAAACCCATGGTGTTCAGCAAAAAGTTGTTTTGGAAGCCAGCGGGCAGGATGTTTATATATGGAAAGGCGTAGTAATAACCGAAGATTCCGTGTTAAACAACCAAAAACCCTATTTGATTTATGACAGTTTAGTTATCGGCAAAGGTGCAACGGTTGAAATCGGAGAAGGTACCGTATTTTATATGTATAACGGCGCACAGCTTATTATCAACGGGACAGTGAAAATGAAGGGTTCGGTTGAGAAACCCATTGTCTTCCGTGGAAGTCGTACCGATTATATGGTAACCATTCCCTACGATTTGATACCCGGGCAATGGGGCGGTATTCGTATGGGACCGGACAGTTATGATAATGAATTGGAAAATGTAAGGATACGTAACGGTACATACGGGATGGATTTGGAAGCAGGCAGCGATCCTTCGCGAAGCAAGCTTCACCTGATGAATGTGGTACTTACAAATGTTGCCGGTACCTTATTGCAAGCGGTCAATTGTAATATTGTCGCCGAAAATTGTGAGTTGTCGAATGCAAAAGATGCCTTGCTGTATTTAGTGGGAGGATCTTCCCGTTTTACACATTGTACCATTGCCAATTACTATCCATACAATCCCAATTTGGGATGGTTTAATTCCAATGTGGAATCGCTCATTATTACCGACGCGGATACTACGGATACGTATTATCCTGTGATGAATGCGGGATTTTTTAATTCGATTATTTGGGACGGACGGTATTCTTCAACGCCGGCTATCCGGATAGAAGAAACCAATCAGGATATGTCCATTCCCTACGTTTTTCAAAACTGCTTGCTTCCGGATCAAGGAGCAACCGATGATCATTTTGTCGATTGCATTTTCCAGGCGGTCGATTCTACTTTGTTTCAAAAAACCGATCCGAATGATTGGGAGAACAATACCTGGTATCCTTCTTTCGATTTTCGTTTGCGAAAAGACTCTCCGGCTAAAGATGTTGCGAACCTTGAAATTGCATCTCAAATTCCTTACGACTTGACCGGTTTTTACCGGCTGACCGACGGGCATCCGGATTTGGGCGCATACGAATATCATGAAAATGAATAATTAATACTATGAAGCCAAAACTATTCGTTTTAACGATTTTTATTCTGCTCTATTTTCCGGTTTCCGGACAAACGAATTTCAGAGTTATGTTCTACAATACGGAGAATTTTTTCGATACGCTGGACGAGCCGGGGAAGAACGATAACGAGTTCCTTCCCGAAGGAGCGATGCATTGGACCGTAGGTCGTTATCAAAACAAACTGAACAATATTGCCAAAGTAATCACTTCAGCCGGCGAATGGGATACGCCGGCATTGGTAGGTCTTTGCGAAGTAGAAAACGACAAAGTAATTAAAGACTTGACTCAATATTCTCCTTTAAGGAAAATGAATTACCGGTATATTATTACCAATTCTCCGGATCCGCGAGGAATCAATGTCGCTCTGCTGTATCAGCGGGATAAGTTTAAATATTTGGAATACAAAACCTACAAGATTCGTTTTCCTCATAATGCCTACAAACATACAAGGGATATTCTGCATGTGACGGGGCAGATATCCGCACGAGACACACTGGATGTTTTCGTTTGCCATTTTCCTTCCCGACGGGGAGGAGAAAAAGACTCGGAAGCAGACAGGGTATATGTTGCATCCGTTCTTAAAGCCCGCTGCGATAGTTTGATAAGAATTCGTAAAAATGCCTGTATATTGATTATGGGCGACTTTAATGATGAACCTTCCAACCGGAGTATTTCTCAAGTGCTCTATGCGCAACCGGTTTCAAACGATATAACCCGTCGAAACCTGTATAACCTTTTTTCTCCGTTTGAAAAAAGAAAAAATACAGGCAGCTATAAATATCAGAGGCAATGGAACATGTTGGATCAAATTATTGTTTCCGGTAATCTGATTGCCGGCGACCGGTCTATACGGGTTCTTCCACAAACGGCAACCATTTTCCACCGTGATTTTATGTGGGTCGACGATAAAACGTATGGAGGAAAACGTCCGAAAAAAACCTATCAGGGTAGAAAACACGAAGGCGGATACAGTGATCATTTTCCTGTATTGGTTGATTTTATCATTACAAAGCCGTGAACGGTTGAAAAATAAATTTGTTTTTTCACAAAAGAATTATTAAAATTCTTTAAAAAAATAAAATATTTTACTACTTTTGTCGTTTGATATATGAAAACAGGATTGTTTATACACCAATGAAAATTACATATTATAGTTGTTTACTGTTGTTTGCACTCTTTATTATTTCGTGTGAAGATACGCATTCGTATTTAATCAAAGGAAATATAAAGGGGTTGAAAAGCGCGGAGTTGTATATTGTATCGAGTAAGGATTTGCATGTAGATACGATTCGGAGTAAATCGGGTAAATTTACGTACCGCGGAGTTTCTCCAACGATTGATCCATTAGTAATCTATATGGAAAATGGCGATGCGTGGATGACTTTGTGGGCGCAAAACGGCGATAAAATTACGCTGACGGGCGACGTTAACTATCCCGAATTGATTATTGCAAAAGGAGATGGAGCGAATAAATTATTGTCTGAATTTAAGGAGGAAAATTTATCTCTTATCAAAGAAAAATGTGATCTTAGAGACAAATTGCATGCGCGCTTGAAAAATTCTACAGCCGAAACGGGATTGAGCAGCGATGTTCAGCTTTCATCCCAAATAAAAAATGTGGATCAAATATTAAAAACGCGGGCGCAAGATTTTGTAGAAGCCCATCCTTCATCCATAGCTGCATTGGTAATGATTCAAGATTATATCTTTGATGTTGAAAATGCTTCTGCTATTTTACCTTATTTGAATCTCCTCACCGACGAAGTGAAAGCCAATCCATTGTATGATAAATTATATACCCGATGCTCGAATGACTTGCAGACCAAAGCCGGCCAACCGGCGTTGAATTTTAAACTTACGGATACACGAAAAGATACGGTTAGTTTGGAAACATTTAAAGACAAATACCTTGTATTGACATTTGCAGCTGCCAACTGTGACTTCTGTGAGCCGGAATATGCGGAGTTACTTGCTATTCAAAACACTTTTCCGGAAAAAGAACTGGCAATACTTACGGTTTCTTTGGATGAAAACAAGGAAGATTGGGCAAATTTGGCTCAGGAAAAAGGGATTCATTGGATTCAGGTGGTGGACGGTACCGGCTGGAATTCCGAAATGGCATCGCGTTACAATGTGTTGACAATCCCTTGCAATTATTTGATTGATAAAGAAGGGATTATTATCGGATCCAAACTGCGTATGGATAGTATTCAAACGATATTAAGTGAAAAAATAAAGAAGAAAAAATAGTAATTTATAATTTTTAACAATAAAAACCTGTAACTATGTTAGTAAAAGCGTATGCGGCAGCCATTCATGGCGTTAATGCCAATATCATTACCATCGAGGTCAATTGCAGTAAGGGGATTAAATTTTTCTTGGTAGGACTTCCGGACGTCAGTATCAAAGAATCGCATGAGCGAATTACATCCGCATTGAATGTGAATGGATATAAATTTCCCCGTAACCAGATTGTTGTCAATATGGCTCCCGCCGACATCCGGAAAGAAGGAGCTGCTTATGATTTGCCGTTGGCTATTGGGATTTTAGCTGGAGCCGAGAAAATCAAATCGGGAAAAATCGGCGATTATCTTATGGTTGGTGAGTTATCATTGGATGGAAGCCTGAAATCGGTAAAGGGCGTTTTGCCGATAGCGATCAAAGCAAAAGAGAGCGGATTTAAGGGCGTCATACTTCCGATGTCTAACACGCGTGAAGCGGCCGTAGTAAGCGGGCTGGAAGTGTATGGTGCAGAAAACATCGTTGATGTGATTCAATTCTTCAATGAAGAAAAAGACCTGCAACGCATCGTTATCGATCCGAAAGTCGAATTTTATGCGAATCAATCGCGTCTGGAATGGGATTTTTCGGAAGTGAAAGGACAGGAACAAGTGAAAAGAGCCATCGAAGTGGCCTGTGCCGGAGGTCACAACATCATACTCGTCGGTAGTCCGGGCTCTGGAAAAAGCATGTTAGCCAAACGAATTCCTTCGATTCTACCACCGTTGACATTGAATGAAAGCCTTGAAACTACTAAAATCCATTCTGTGGCAGGAAAAATCAATCACAACGGCTCACTCATTGCTCTTCGGCCGTTCAGAAGCCCTCATCATTCGATTTCGATGGTTGCTATGGTTGGTGGCGGCTCTTATCCCCAACCGGGAGAAATTAGTCTTGCCCACAACGGGGTGCTGTTTTTAGATGAAATAGCCGAATTTGGCAGGAATGTCCTCGAAGTGCTTCGGCAGCCTCTCGAAGACAGGAAAATAACGATTTCTCGCGCCAAGTCTTCCGTTGAATATCCAGCGGGATTTATGTTGGTGGCTTCAATGAATCCCTGTCCATGTGGAAATTACAATAATCCGCACAAAGCCTGTGTTTGTGAGCGTCCGCAAGTTCAGAAATATTTGAACCGTATTTCCGGCCCTCTGATGGACAGGATTGATATTCAGGTAGAAATTGTTCCAGTCCCGTTTGAAGACATTTCGGATATACGTCCTGCCGAATCCAGCGAAAGTATCAGGAATCGAGTGATCAATGCACGCCAGATTCAGGAAACGCGGTTTACCGGAGAAGAAGGAATCTATTGCAATGCGCAAATGCACACCCGCCTGTTGCATAAACATGCCCAACCCGATCAGGCGGGTTTGATGCGCCTGAAAGATGCGATGGAGCGTTTGAGTTTATCGGCTCGTGCATACGACCGCATATTGCGTGTAGCGCGAACCATCGCCGATTTGGAAGAATCGGAAAAAGTTCAGGTGAGTCACATTGCAGAAGCCATCAGCTACCGGAATCTGGATCGTGAGAATTGGGCGGGATAGGGTAGTCACCCGTTGCGTCCATCACCCGCATCAGGTTTCCTCCCCAGATTTTAGCTATCGCTGTGTCGGAGTATCCCCTGCGAATCAGTTCCATGGTGAGTTGTGGAAGTTCGTTGGCGGTTTGCAGTCCTTTAATTCCCCCACCTCCGTCGAAATCCGAACCGATTCCTACGTAATCAATCCCTACTAATCGAACGATATAGTCGATATGGTCAACGACCTCTCTTATCGAAGCGATTCCATTCTCTTTTAGAAAATCGTTGAAGATACAAACCTGAACAACTCCGCCTTTATGGGCAATGGCTTGGATTAGCGGGTCGGAAAGATTCCGGGAATGATTGCAAAGCGCTTTGACGGAAGAATGTGAAGCAATTACCGGATAGCGGCTGATAGCCAATGCATCGAAAGAGGTTTTTTCCGAAGTATGAGAAATATCGACCATGATTCCGCAGCGATTCATTTCTTTCACCACTTCTTTACCGAATTCGCTGAGACCGTTGTGTTCTACATCGCCCGTATTGGAATCGCAAATGGCATTGTTTCCGTTGTGCGACAGGGTAATGTATTTAACTCCTCTTTCGGCGAAGCGCTGGATCTTCCTGATATCGTCTCCTAAAGCATATCCGTTTTCTATTCCGATAAAAAACGATTTTTTTCCTTCGGCTTTATTCTTTTTCAAATCGGAAACTGTGCGGGCTTGAGCTATCCTTGCCGGATTGTTTTCTATTTGCTTTTGAATTAGGTCGATTGTTTTAACTGCCCTTTCGTATGCCTGTTGAGAAGCTTCAGCGGTTCGTTCACCCTGAGGCAGAAAAGCTACCATAAAAGCAGCATCCACCATCCCTTTCTCCATTTTGGGAATATCGACGTTGAGCGTATAATCGACGATATGGTCTTCATCTTCAGCTTCAACTGCCACATCTTCGGATTTGACTCTCATCGATGAATTATCGTTGCCGATATCGATGCCGTATTTGAGAAACTGGGGTGTGTCGCAATGGGAATCAATGGAGTAGATTTTTTTATGCAGCGCTTTGGCTTTTTCAAATAATGCCGCTTCATCAACCAAATAGCGGAAAAGATTGATCATGACCGCATCGCCGGCGACTGCTCCATTTTCGGGATGCCATTGAACACCTAAGATAGCTTTTCCTTCGGTCGATTCGATGGCTTCTATCATTTCGTCTTCGGCCCAAGCGACTGCTTCAAATCCGGGAGCTATGTTCTTAATGGCTTGATGATGAAATGAATTAACCAGAATTTGTTCTGCGCCGGTAATCTGGTGAAGCCGCGATTCCGGTTTTATTTTTACCGGATGCGTAGCAACTTCACGGGCTTCTTCCTGGTTGTGATTGACGGTCGATTGGGGAACTTGCGACGGAATATCCTGAATCAGACTTCCTCCAAATGCCACATTCATCAGTTGGCATCCTCTGCAAATACCGAGAATGGGGATTTGCCACTCTGCTGCCTTTTTCACTAAAGCTATTTCGTACCGGTCGTGTTCCAAGTCATAACTTTCTACCGATGGATGCGGCGCTTCTCCATACAACTGGGAATAGATATCGCCCCCTCCCGAAAGGAGCAAGCCATCGATTCGCGAAACAATTTCTTCCAGCACTTTTTCGCCGGTAATAAGCGGAATCAAGGCCGGCGTTCCGCCAGCCTTTATAACGGCATCCACATAAGCATCGGCAATGCGCGATGTACCTTCTTTATGATTGACCGATAAAGCAATAATCATATTAGACGTCTATATTTGCATACGTGGCGTTTTCTTCGATAAATTCACGGCGGGGAGCAACATCTTCGCCCATTAGCATGGAAAAGACATTATCGGCTTCCGCCGCATTTTCAATGGAAACCTGCCGTAAGGTACGTAATTCGGGATTCATCGTTGTATCCCAGAGCTGGGATGCATTCATTTCTCCTAAGCCTTTGTATCGTTGGGTAGCAGTCAAATTTTCGTTTCCTTCGGCATACCGGTCGATAAACGATTGTCGTTGTTGGTCGGTCCAGCAGTATTCTTCGTTTTTCCCCCGCTTCATCAAATACAACGGAGGGGTAGCAATGTAGATGTAGCCGTTTTCGATCATCGGGCGCATGTGCCGGAAGAAGAAGGTAAGAATCAACGTGGCAATATGGCTTCCATCCACGTCGGCATCGGTCATGATGACTACTTTGTGATAGCGCAGTTTGCTGATGTTCAATTCTTTTGAATCATCATCCGTACCTATGCTCACACCCAAAGCCGTATAGATATTCCGGATTTCCTCGCTTTCGAGCACTTTATGGTGCATGGCTTTTTCTACATTCAGAATTTTACCGCGTAAAGGCAAAATGGCCTGGAACTGGCGGTCACGGCCTTGTTTTGCCGTTCCTCCTGCGGAATCCCCTTCGACGAGGAATATTTCGCAACGAACAGGGTCTTTGTCCGAACAGTCGGATAATTTTCCGGGTAAACCGCCTCCCGACAGCGGTGATTTCCGTTGAACCATTTCCCGAGCTTTCCGGGCGGCATGACGGGCGGTCGCTGCAAGGATAACTTTTTCTACAATGATTTTAGCTTCTTTCGGATGTTCTTCCAGAAAATTGCCCAGCGTTTCGCTGACAGCCATGTCTACCGCACCCATCACTTCGTTATTACCCAGCTTTGTCTTGGTTTGTCCTTCAAATTGGGGTTCCTGTACCTTAATGGAAATAACGGCAGTTAATCCTTCCCTGAAGTCGTCGCCATTAATTTCCACTTTCACTTTTTCCAACATTTTCGATTCTTCGGCGTATTTTTTCAATGTCCGGGTTAGCCCTCTTCGGAAACCGGCCAAATGCGTACCGCCTTCAATCGTATTAATATCGTTTACATACGAATACAGATTTTCGTTGTAGGAGGTATTGTAAGTCATAGCGACTTCGACCGGAACCCCCTGTTTTTCGGTAATGATGTGTATGATATCCGCAATCAGCGGCTCTTTGTTGGCATCGATGTATTTCACAAATTCTTTCAGTCCTTCTTCCGAATAAAACGTTTCGCACTTGAATGTTCCGTCGTCTTTGACGATCCGTTTATCTGTCAATTCCAATCGAAGTCCGGCATTCAGATAGGCCAATTCCCGTAAGCGTTTGGATAGAATTTCGTACTTATATTCGGTAACGATAAAAATGGAATCATCGGGTTTGAAGGTAATAATGGTTCCCCGATACGAAGTGTTGCCAACGACGTGAACATCGGTGGTGGGTTTTCCGCAAGAAAACTCCTGGACATATATTTTCCCATCCAGATGAACTTCCGCTTTCAAGTAGGTGGAAAGGGCATTCACGCATGATACGCCGACGCCGTGTAAGCCTCCCGAAACTTTATAGGAATCTTTATCAAATTTTCCACCGGCATGTAATAAAGTCAAGACTACTTCCAGTGCCGATTTTTGCTCCTTTTCGTGAAAATCGACCGGAATCCCGCGTCCATCATCTTTTACGGTAATGGAACCATCTTCATTGATAAAAACTTCAATGTTTTTACAATAACCCGCCAGTGCTTCGTCGATCGAGTTATCGACCACTTCATAAACTAAATGATGTAAGCCTTTTTCACTGATGTCGCCGATATACATGGCCGGGCGTTTTCTTACCGCTTCCAATCCTTCCAGCACTTGGATACTCTCTGCTGAGTAGCCGTTAGTGCCATTTTTTGTTTCTTCGCTCATTATTTCTTTGTTCTTTATCTCGTTTAAGTATGAACTACAAAGGTAGCAAAAAAATGCGAAATAAAAAAGCCGAACCCTCACGGCTCAGCTTTTTTTCGTGTTAATATTCGTTATTAAAAATTGTAAAATTAAATTGAATACATTAAAACGTGTATGTTAGTTGTGTTAATTTAATTTATTGACATGCAAAGCCAGTTTGGATTTCAAGTTACCTGCTTTGTTTTTATGGATGACATTATTTTTTGCTAACCGATCCAGCATCGAACTAACCTTTTTGTAAAGTTCGGCAGCTTGAGTTTTGTCGGTAGACGCACGGAGTTTTCTCACAGCGTTCCTTGCTGTTTTTGCGTAATACCGGTTGCGCAATCTTCTGGTTAGCGTTTGCCTGATTCTTTTTATAGCTGATTTGTGATGTGCCATTTTTGTAAACTCTTTATTTAAATATTTTTTATTATTTTTGTAGTCCATAGGGGAATCGAACCCCTCTTTCAAGAATGAAAATCTTGCGTCCTAACCGATAGACGAATGGACCGATTTGGATTTTGCGGGTGCAAATATAGCGCTATTTTTTGGATTAACAAAATAATTTATGTTTTTTTATTTTTCTAACGGGAATATATGTTATACAAAACGCGAGGTATCGTACTGAATAGTTTATCCTATAACGATACGTATGCCATTACGTTGATTTATACCGAAGAGTTCGGGCGGGTATCGTATTTGACTTCCCTGTCGAAGAGCAGGAAGTCGAGAGTACCTCGTGCCCTGTTTCATCCTTTGGCTATTTTGGATTTGGAAGTAGAACATCAAAATTTGAAGGATATTCAACGCATCAAAGAAGCCAAAATACACCTTCCTTTGATTGCTCTGTTAACCGACCCTGTGAAAAGCGGTCTGGGCATTTTCCTGGCTGAGTTGATAACCAAAGTAGTTCGGGAAGAACAAACCAACCGTCAACTTTTTGATTTTCTTTTGCAGTCGATACAGATTTTGGAATTGACGAATGCTTCTCCCGCTAATTTTCATTTGGTGTTTATGATTCGTCTCAGTCGGTTGCTGGGATTTTACCCCGATGCATCCAATTATCGGAAAGGGATGGTGTTTGATATGATGAATGGTGTATTTTCAGCGAATAAGCCGGCTCATATTCATTTTCTGCCTCCGGACGAGAGCGCTGTTTTTTACAATCTCTTGCGGATGTCGTACGAAAACATGGCGGTGTTCCGGTTTTCCGGGCGTGAACGCCAGGCGATTATTTACAGGATATTGGATTTTTACCGGCTGCACTTGAGCGATTTCCCGGAAATAAAATCGCTGGAGGTGCTGCATGATGTGTTTGCGTGAGAGATTCCAAATTTTTTCCCTTCCCATTTTTTACTTCATCAGTATCCCTAACACAGCGAGAAGCAACCCGCTGTACATACTTACTATAGCTGCCAAAATCATTATTTCCGATGATTTCCATTCCCTGTTGACTTCGATTTTATGATACGCTTCCATGATGTTTTTTTATTTAATTATTTATATTGTTTATCTTTTCATTTATACGATATGCCAAAGTCGTGCCAAAGTAGTATAAGTTTGACTAACAGTATTTAAAGAATTTCGATGCAATGTGAAGTGTAAAGTTTCTTTACAACAGGTGATTAATTTTTTTACAGTGCTTTTATCCGAGAACAACGATAATTAGAAAACTTGAAACTATCAAAATGATATTTGGCAAAAAAAGTCCCGGAAAAGACGTTGGTATAGGCTTGGTATAGCCTTGGTCGAAAAATATTATTTTGAGATATTGAATTTATTTTATACTTTTGTTGGAAGATATTTAAACAATTGAAATATGAAATAAAAACAATTAAAGGATAAAGACATATAAGATAGCGTTTTGCTATATTCTGACTTCCGAAATTACCACAAAATAGAAGTCCCGGAATATCGTAGCGCTCGTAGTAATGCGGGCTTACTTATTTGGGACATAGGTTGTGGTAAACCTCGGAAGCGGATAATTAAGTCCGCTTTTTTTGTGTCGATAAGCGAATGATAATGAAATACGAATATACTATTAATTTTTAATTTTTTAGCTGTATGAAAGCACGTATAATTGAAAACAGTATCCGGCGATTTCTTTTCGTCGGGTTATTTAGTCTCTGTATTGCAGTAGTTGTGACGGGACAGACCCTACAGAGTATACATAATGCCGTTGAAAGAGGAAGATCGTCTTCTTCCTCCTCTTCACCACAATGGGCTTTAGATAATCTTACAGCACATTGGAATCAGAGGTGTGCTTCCGGAACCGGTTATGTAGTAAAAGTGTTTGCCAACGGACGTTATCATTCGACTGCGTATTATTGTGATAATG
>Ga0123357_10003435_pt1 | contig 18142 bp, 16 predicted proteins | sample TergutEmb28metaG_FD_89873 | JGI IMG/M metagenome (GOLD analysis project Ga0123357, IMG submission 89873) | Embiratermes neotenicus P4 segment gut microbial communities from Petit-Saut dam, French Guiana - Emb289 P4 | ecosystem: Host-associated > Arthropoda: Insects > Digestive system > Gut ... | reverse complement strand
TGATGCCGAAGAACAAGCTGGCCCGCCAGCAGATCGGCAAACTGAAGGTGTACGCCGGCCCCGAGCATCCGCACACCGCCCAGAAACCACAGCCCTACGAGATAACCCAGGTGGCCCAGTGACTGAAGTGACTGAAGAAGTGTTGGACGAGCAGGTCGAGGATTTCGAGGCTGCCGAGGTCGAGTCTTTCATCGACGAGGCCGATCGCGAGATCGCCTATCGCGCCGATGGCACAAATGCGGCCCCCAAGGTGGCACCGACGCGTCCGGCCGTGATTGCCGCTGGTGGTGGCACCGGTCGTCGCAAGGAAGCCATCGCTCGCGTCCGTCTGGTGCCCGGCACCGGCAAGTGCACGATCAATGGCCGCTCGCTTGAGGACTACTTCCCCAACAAGCTGCACCAGCAAACCGTCAACGAGCCGCTGGTGACCGCCGATGTGGTGGGGTCGTACGATGTCATCGCCCGCATCACCGGTGGTGGGGTCACCGGCCAGGCCGGTGCTCTTCGTCTGGGCATCGCCCGGGCTCTCAACGAGATCGACACCGAGGCCTCGCGTCCCGCGCTCAAAAAGGCGGGCCTGTTGACACGCGACGCCCGCGCCAAAGAGCGCAAGAAGGCCGGTTTGAAGAAGGCCCGCAAGGCTCCGCAGTATTCAAAGCGCTAGACGCTTTGCGCAAAGCGCTAAGCGCTGATCGCTGATCGCTTTTCGGACGCGCCCACTCCCTCTCGGGGTGGGCGTTTTCGTTACTGTGGTGGGTTCAGTACGGCCGCGATCTCGTCCCACAGATGTTCCAGGGTCTGGGCCGCCACCGCGCGGGAAGCGACGAGGTTGCGATTGGACTCTTCGACCGGGCGGCGGGCTTCCAGATAGCATTTGAGCTTGGGCTCCGTGCCGCTGGGGCGCACGATGACGCGCACCGTCTTTCCGGAAAGCATCACCGCGTCTGTGGGCGGCAGTTTGCCGCCGACCAACAGATCGGTGGTCTGGACGGTTTCGTTCGCCAAATGCGACGGCGGGGCGTCACGCAGGCGCCGCATCATGTCACCGATCTGGCTCAGCTTGGCCACCCGGACGGAATGCTGTGCGGTGGCGTGCACGCCGAATGACCTGTCGATTTCGGCCAGTCGGTCGGCGATGGTTGAGCCTTGGGCCTTGAGTTCGGCCGTTAGACGAAGCAGCAAAGCCGTGGCCGATATCCCGTCCTTGTCGCGCACGGCGACGGGGTCGCAGCAGTATCCAATCGCCTCTTCGTACCCGAATGCCAGGTGCGGCACCCGTCCAATCCACTTGAAGCCGGTCAGCGTGGTGGCAAAACGTCGCTGTGCTGCGTGAGCCATCGTCCCCAACAGGGTGGACGACACGACAGACGCGGCGAAGGTTCCCGGCACGCCCCGTCGTATCGTGTAGTCGCCCAGCAGGACACCCAGCTCGTCGCCTGTCAGGCGCCGCCATGTACCGTCGATCGGCGCAGCGGCGGCGCAGCGGTCAGCATCGGGGTCTGTGGCGACGGCGATGTCGGCGCCTCGCGCCTGCGCCAGTGAGATGACGAGATCCATCGCGCCGGGCTCCTCCGGGTTGGGGAAGGGGACGGTCGGGAAGTCCGGGTCGGGGTTCACTTGGGCTTCAACTATGAACGGTGCCGGGAAGCGGGCCGCGTCGACGACCTTGTGGACGGCCTTGGCGCCCACCCCGTGCATGGCCGTGTAGGCCCAAACTACATCGCGGGTGGGCGTGGAGGCGACGACTCCCGCCACGCGGGCGACGTAGGCCGCCAGTAGCTCGCGGCCCACCATGTCGTAGCTTGTCGACCGCGCGATGTCTGCCAGAGGATGAGCGGCACGCTTAGCGATTTTGGCGGCGATCTGGGTATCGACGGGCGGGATGATCTGCGAGCCGTCCCCCAGGTACACCTTATAACCGTTGTCTTGGGCGGGGTTGTGGCTGGCCGTCACCTGCACACCGGCGGCGCAGCCAAGGTGTACGACGCCGAAAGCTATCACCGGCGTTGGGGTTGGTTCGTGCGTGAGTAATGGTTTGAGCCCCGCCGCAGCCATCACTTCGGCGGTGTCGCGGGCAAACTCGGCCGACATGTGCCGGGCGTCGTACCCGATCAGGACGGATGAGCCGGGCTTGACGCCACCGGCGGAGAGCAGCCAGTCTGCAAAACCGGCCGCGGCCTGCGTTACGACGACCCGGTTCATGCGCGCCGGGCCGGGGCCCAAGGCGGCTCGAAGGCCCGCCGTCCCAAAGGTCAGAGGCCCTGAAAAGCAGTCCTTAAGATCCGCCAACGCTGCCCGATCGCCGCCCTCGGCGGCCTTCAACAGCGCCATCAAGTCGGCCTTCGTCTGCTGGTCTGGGTCTTGGGCGGCCCAAGCCTCAGTTTTGGCCTTCAAAGCCTCGGTGCTTTTCATGCGCTCCACTCTAGTGCCGGTAAGCTTGACGGGTGAGCACCTCGCAAATCGCTGTTCGTTTGGCCTGTCCGAACGACGCCCAGGCGATACACGACGTGACACTTCAGGCTTTTTCCGCCCGTCAACCGCTGGACCCGCCGGCGGATGCGCTGTCAGACACGTTGGATGATGTTTCCGCTGCACTGGCCGGCCCGGGGTTCGGCGTCATCAGCGAGGTGGACAGCCAGATCGCCGGGTCTTTGTTGGTGCGCCTGGACGAGGCGGCAGGCGGCCAGACCATCGCGACTCTGCGACGTGTTGGCGTGTTGCCGCAGTTTCGCCACCTCGGGGTTGCCGACACAATGGTGCGAACCACGCTGCGAGGGTTGGCCGATTCGGGCATCCGACGGGCACGCTTGCTGGCCCGCATGGAGCTACCTCAGATTGTTGCCTGGTGGCGGGCGCGAGGGTTCCTGATCGACCATGATGTGCCTCACGGCTTCATGATGTCAGCCAACTTGCCGGTGCCGATCGATGTGCCAACCCCCGACGACATGCGGGCACTTGGCCAATCGCTGGCAAAGCACATGCGGGCGGGGGATCTGGTGATCGCATCCGGTGATCTGGGCGCTGGCAAGACGGTGCTGGCCCAGGGCATCGGCGAGGGTCTGGGCGTTGCCGGGCCGGTCATCTCGCCAACCTTTGTGCTGGCGCGCGTCCATGAGTCTGCGGCCGGGCCAGGGTTGGTTCACGTCGACGCCTACCGGCTGGCCAGCGCGGCCGAACTGGAGGACATTGACATCGATGCCGCTCTGGCGGACTCGGTGGTTTACATAGAATGGGGCGCCGGGTTGGCTGAAGGGTTGAGCGACCAGCGGCTGGAGGTGCACATCGAACGGCTGCCGGGAGACCTTCGTCACGTCTACCTGATGCCAGTCGGTCGGCGCTGGCGTGAGGAGGCCTTCGATGAATGAACTGGTGCTGGGCATCGACACGTCCACTCGTGTGGCCGTCGGTCTAGCCCGCGACGGTCAGGTGCTCGTCAGCCAATTGGTGGGTGACACCCGAAGCCACGTCGAGCTGGCTGCCGTCACCGTGGGTGACGTACTGGCGCAGGCCGCGGTTCGGGTAGGCGATCTGACCTGCATCGGGGTTGGTGTCGGGCCGGGGCCATTCACCGGATTGCGTGTCGGCATTGCCACCGCCCAGACCATAGGGCAGGCCATCGGGGTGCCGGTGGTGGGTGTCTGCAGCCTGGACATCATCGCGCTGCAGCACGCAGGGTCACATCCAGGCGCGTGGTCGCGCCCCGAAGGTGAGTTTGTTGTCGCTTCGGACGCTCGGCGTCACGAGATCTACTGGGCCAGGTACGACCGTTCCGGCCTGCGTCTGGATGGACCATTCGTCGACCCGCCGTCCATGCTGCCAGGGCTTCCAGTGGTCGGGCCGGGCGTCGAGGCGTACCCGGATCTGCCGGGCGCCGTGGGAGACCTGCCAATGGACGCCGGCTGGTTGGCCGCCAATCTGGATCTGCTGCCGGATGTCGGTCTTGAACCGTTGTATCTGCGCCAGCCGGATGCCGAGGTGGCCAGCACCCGCAAGTCGACGCTAGTCAGCGGGCGGCTGCGCCTGCCGATCGGTGGGCCGCAATGAACGTGCTTCGCCCTGAGGATGTCACGGTGCGTGCGGCCACCCTTGACGATCTGGGTGCCATCAACGCGCTCGAGACGGAGTGTTTCGACGAGGATGAGCGCTGGGACGACGACGCCTGGAATGTCGAGTTGCAGATGAGCGGGCTGGTGCTGGTCGCCTGCGTCAAGCAGCAAGGGCCCGATTGCGCGTTGTTTGAAGAGGTGGCGAGTGTCGCCAGCTTTCGCATCGCCGCAGACTCGTCCGAGTTGTTCAACATCATGACGGCCCCTCAGTGGCGGGGGATGGGTCTGGCGACTCTGCTGCTGGCCCGTGGCCTGCAATGGGCGAGCGACCAGGGTGCCACTGAGATGTTCCTGGAGGTGCGCCTCGGCAATGAGGCCCGTGCCTTGTACGCCGATGCCGGTTTCGTGCCGGCGTACGAGCGCAGCAACTACTACGGGCCTGGCTCGCACGCCCTGGTCATGCGACGCGAGCTGATGAGTCACACGGCTGGGAGGCAACCATGAGTGAACCGTTGGTGCTCGGCATCGAGTCGAGCTGTGACGAGACGAGTGTCGGCGTCGTCCGGGGCACGCAGTTGCTGGCCAACGAGGTGGCATCGTCGGTGGATCTGCACGCCCGGTTCGGTGGCGTCGTCCCTGAGGTTGCTTCCCGCGCCCACCTTGAGGCAATCGTCCCGACGCTGCAGCGCGCGCTGGACAAAGCCGGGGTTGAACCCGCCGACCTGGACGCCATAGCGGTGACTGCCGGCCCGGGGCTGATGGGGTCACTGGTGGTTGGGGTGGCGGCCGCAAAAGGCCTGGCATTGGCCTGGAACAAGCCGTTGTACGGGCTGAACCACCTGGTCGGCCACGTCGGTGTCGACATGCTTGAGCACGGCCCGTTGGCCCAGCCCAGCTTGGGGCTGCTGGTGTCGGGCGGGCACACCTCGCTGTTGCGGGTGGGCGACATCACCGGCGATATCGAAGAGCTCGGTTCGACGACTGACGACGCCGCCGGCGAGGCCTACGACAAGGTGGCCCGCCTTCTGGGCCTCGGCTATCCGGGCGGCCCCATCATTGACAAGGTGGCCGCCGAAGGCGACCCGTCGGCCATCCGCTTTCCCCGCGGCTTGACGTCCCAGAAAGACATGGAACGGCACCGTTTCGACTTTTCATTTTCGGGTTTGAAGACGGCGGTGGCCCGCTGGGTTGAGCAGCGCGAGGCGGAAGGGAAAGACGTTCCTGTGGCCGATGTTTGCGCGTCATTCCAAGAGGCCGTGGCCGACGTGCTGACGGCCAAGACGGTGGATGCGGCACGCCACTTCGGAGTCACCGAGGTGATCCTTGGTGGGGGGGTGGCGGCAAACTCCCGTTTGCGTGGCCTGCTCGAAGAGCGCTGTCAAGCGAACAACTTGATGCTGCGCCGCCCCCGTCCAGGCCTTTGCACCGACAACGGCGCGATGATCGCCGTTCTGGGGGCGGCAGTCATCGTTGCTGGACGCGCACCCTCAAGTCTTGATTTCGGCGCCGTATCCGGCTTGCCAGTCACTCAGGTCGTGGTGTGATCAGGTGCCGATGATGACGACGAAATCGGTCGCGCTGCTTGCCTTGTAGCTGTCCGGCGGGCCGGATGTAACTTTGACTCCGTATTGCTTGGCCAGGGCGGCTGACGTCTGAGGCTTGGTGCCCGTGACGTCGTAGACCTGGGTGCCTGCGATCTTGGTTGTGTAGTTGGTCACCTGGCCAACGGTGAAACCGAGACCCTCAAGGACACTGGCGGCTGTGGCTGCCTTACCGGGGGTACCCGTTGCGTTGAGTACGTCGATGGTGGCGCCCTCAAGCACTGCCGGGTCAGCGGACATCTGCTTGGCGATCCACCTCTGGATGGCCGAGTAGTTGTACAAACCACCAGATGGCATGACGATGCTCTGGTCGCCCATGTAGGCGGTGGTCACCAATGTCGGCTTGGCGTTGACGAAGTCCAACGATTTGAAACTGGTCGGCGGTATTTCTTGGCCGAGCGCCAGCATGGTGGGTATCGCGTCGGCCGGGAGGGTGCTGCGCAGGTTGTCGCCGATACCTTGCAGTGCGGTGTTGACACCGGCCAGGTTGGTGATGATGCCGTTGACCTTGGCTTGCTTCAGCAGGCCGACGATGATGGCTTGTTGGTTTTGCTCGCGGCTGAAGTTCCCGCCGCCCAGCCCGTACCCGCCGTCGCTATTGCGAGCTCGCGACAGCGCCATAACAAGGTCGGTGGAGAGGCCGCATTCCATCGGGTTGATACTTTCGCCGGGGCACCTAACGCTCTTTGGCTGCAACTTCAGACCGGTGTTGACGTCATAGATGCCGCGCGGGTCAGAGGGGTATAGCTCGACAACGATTCCGCCGCCGACGGCGTTGGTCAACGCCTCCAGCACCGCGTAGTTGAGGTCGGCGGCGTATTGGATGTCCAGGCCCGTGATCTGTTCAAATGTCGGTATGGTGGCCGTCAGGGCGGACCGAAGTTGTGCGACTGTGGCTTTGTCGCCGGCGCCGTTGCACATGAAGGCGGCATTGACCTTGCCTTGATTGCCAACCGAGCAGGTCTTGGGGTACTTGACCCAAAGGTCGCGGGGGACCGAAATCATGAAGGCGTTCTTGTCGGTTTGGCTAAGTGACACAACGATGATCGAGTCTGTCAGCCAGTTGCCACCGCCCGTGTCGGTGCGGTCGTCGCTGGTGCCCAGCAGAAGCACATTGGTGCGGCCGTTGGCGTCGGTCTTCAGTGGCACCAGGTTCTGGTTGCCACCGTTGATGACGTTGTTGATCACCGAAATGACACTTCCGGCGTTGCAGTGCTCGCCATTTGTCACCGCGCACATCGTGCTTGTGACACGCCACAGATAGTAGCCGGCAACCGATACGATCAGCGCCAGAATCACCAGTATGACGGTCAGCGTTCGCCTAGCGGCCTTGTGCCGGCTGGATCCAGTGCTCTTCTTGGCCTTCGGAGCGGCCGATGCGGGCTCCTCGTCCTCGTAGTAGTCGGTGTCGTCCGGCTCACTGTAGCCATAGTCGTAGCCGGAGTAGTCGTCGACCACCGCGGGGGCGCTTGGCGCGGGAGGCCTGGGGGGCGCAACAGGTGGGTGCATGTACGGCGTCGCGATCGGCGCAGCGGCCGGTGTGACCGGCGGCTCGACGGGTCTCGCGACGGGGGTGGCGGGCTGCGCGGCGGTGTCACCGCGGTAAAGCCAGTCGAAGTCGGCTTGAGTTGCACTCCGGTGGGCAGCAGCGGCTGGCGCTGCCGGCGCGGCCGGCGCGGCCGGCACTACCGGCATTGCGGCCGGCGCCTCGTAGGGTGCGGCGGGGGGCTCGGGTGCAATGCGACGCGGCGCCACTACTGGGGGAGGTGGGGTCGGACGCGCGTTGGTGCCGTACAGCCAATCAAGATCGGCCTGGCGTTCTCCGTCATTAATGTCAGGCATAGGTTTCTAGTATACCGGTATGTGGGAAGAAACCCGGGTAATGCCTTGTGAGGCAACTGTGAAATGGTCGGGAATCGCCCTTGACCATGCCCTGATGTACCATCTCCAGTATGACTGACAGCACTTATCCGGGCTATCCGCCCCAGCCCGCCGGCCAGCCACAGATGGTCCCGCCGGCCGGCTATCAGGGCCAGCCTTCATATGCGCAGGGACCATATGGGCAGGCTCCGTACGGGCAGGCTCCGTACGGGCAGGCTCCGTACGGTCAGGCTCCGTATGGTCAGGCTCCGTATGGTCAGGCCCCATACGGTCCGGCCGGCTACCCGCCCGGCATGCCGCCGACGCCGCCTCAGCGCCGGGGCGCACCCGTCGTGCCCATCATCATCGGCGTGGTGGTGCTGCTTGTTGTCGTTGGGCTGGTCATCTACTTTGTCAGGGGTAACCCAGCAGCCTCGCCGACGCCGAGCGCGACGCCGACCTCGACGCGGACGACGGTGCCGACACCGACCAAGTCGACGCCAACCACCGCACACAGCACGACTCAAACGACTACCAAGCCGCCGACATCAACCACCTCGACCAGTGTCCAGGACAGCGTTTTTTGCCTGGAATACTCACTGTATTCCCTGGAGGTGGAGGTCGTCTGGCCGGAGGCGCAGACAGAGATCAAAAAAGGTGATTATGCGGGGGCCCAAGGCCTCACGACCAGCATGGTGACGCTGGCTGGATACCTCCAAGAGTACGCGCCCAGCGATGTCCAGGCGGCGGCCGACGCTTTGGTGATAGCCATAACCAAGGTGGATTCGACTCTGCAGGCTGGCGCGGCTCCTGCCCAATCGGACATTGATGCTGTCACGCAGGCCAACACAAAACTCGACGGTCTGGCCCAGCCGATGTGTGGTACTTAGGTCAACCCGGGCGTCAAAATGCTGGCACTCGGGTTGCTTGAGTGCTAAGACCGGTGTAGATTTTCCGTTAGCGCTCTGGGCACCAGAGTGCTAGAACTTGCCGGGCGTCCCGGCGTTAACAAGGCAGTGCCACCCCGGTGCTTGCCATGAGACAGAAAGGGGTTTGTCGTGGCAGTCACGATCAAGCCGCTCGAGGATCGCATCCTCGTACAGCCATTGGAAGCAGAGACCACTACGGCGTCGGGCCTTGTCATCCCCGAGACCGCCAAGGAGAAGCCGCAAGAAGGCAAAGTTCTGGCCGTCGGCCCGGGCCGGGTGGACGACAAGGGCGTGCGCGTGCCGATGGACATCAAGGTGGGCGACGTCGTCATCTACTCCAAGTACGGCGGCACCGAGGTCAAGTACTCGGGCGAGGACTACCTGCTGCTCAACGCCCGCGACGTGCTGGCCGTAGTGGAGAAGTGAGAAGCGTCCAATATGGCTAAGGAACTGCAATTCGACGAGACCGCGCGGCGCTCGCTAGAGCGTGGCGTCGACATTCTCGCCAACACCGTCAAGGTGACGCTTGGCCCCAAGGGCCGCTATGTTGTGCTCGACAAGAAGTGGGGCGCGCCGACCATCACCAACGACGGCGTGACCGTCGCCAAAGAGGTCGAACTGGATGACCCATACGAAAACTTGGGTGCCCAGTTGGCGAAGGAAGTTGCCACCAAGACGAATGACGTGGCCGGTGACGGCACCACCACCGCCACCGTGCTGGCTCAGGCGCTGGTGCATGAGGGCCTGCGGGCTGTGGCTTCGGGTGCGAACCCGGTGGGCCTCAAGCGCGGCATTGACAAGGCCGTTGAGGCGGTCGTCACTGAGCTGGCCAAAGCCGCCAAGCCGGTCAAGACGAAGGCCGACATGGCCAACGTCGCCACCATCAGCTCCCGTGACGAGGAGATCGGTGACATCATCGCCGATGCCTTCGACAAGGTGGGCAAGGACGGCGTCATCACGGTTGAGGAATCGAACACCTTCGGCACTGAACTGGAGTTCACCGAGGGCATGCAGTTCGACAAGGGCTACATCAGCCCACATTTCATCACCGACGCCGACCGCATGGAGGCCGTCTTCGATGACCCGTACATCCTGGTCAACTCCGGCAAGATCTCGTCCATGAATGATTTGCTGCCGCTGTTGGAGAAGGTCATCGCGGCGCATGGTTCGCTGGTTGTCATCGCCGAGGACGTTGACGGTGAGGCATTGTCGACGCTGATCCTGAACAAGATCCGCGGCACCTTCAGCTCCGTCGCCGTCAAGGCGCCAGCGTTTGGTGACCGCCGCAAGGCCATGCTTGAGGACATCGCCATCTTGACCGGCGCTCAGGTGGTTGCTCCCGAGGTTGGCCTCAAGCTCGACACCGTCGGGCTGGAGGTGCTGGGCAAGGCTCGTCGCGTGGTCATCGCCAAGGACAACACCACAATCGTCGACGGCGCCGGCGACGCCACGGCCGTCAAGGATCGCGTGGCACAGCTGCGCGCCGAGGTCGAGCGTACCGATTCCGATTGGGATCGCGAAAAGCTGCAGGAACGCGTCGCCAAGCTGGCGGGCGGGGTCTGCGTCATCAAGGTCGGCGCGGCCACCGAGGTCGAGCTGAACGAAAAGAAGCACCGCATTGAGGACGCCGTCTCGGCGACCCGCGCGGCAATCGAGGAGGGCATCGTGGCCGGTGGTGGCGCGGCTCTCGTCCATGCCGGTTCGGTGCTATCGGACGCCCTGAAGCTGACGGGTGACGAGAAGGCCGGCGCTCAGATCGTGGCCAAGGCCATCGTCGAGCCGGCTCGTTGGATCGCCGAAAACGGCGGCCAGCCGGGCTATGTTATCGTCTCGAAGATCGCCGAAATGAAGGCTGGCGAGGGCTACAACGTCAAGACTGACCAGTACGGCGACCTGATCGCCCAAGGCGTCATCGACCCCGTGAAGGTGACCCGCTCGGCCCTGGCCAATGCGGCATCGATCGCGTCGCTGCTGCTGACCACCGAGACACTCGTCGTCACCAAGAAGGAAGAAAAGGACGACAAGGCCGGCTAAGGCCGTCAACAAACACAACCAAGCGCGGGCGAGATTTCTTGCCCGCGCTTTGGTTTGTCAAAAACTGATGACCCCGAGGTGCTCAAGCACGATGTTGACGCCCAAGAGGATCAAGACGATGCCGCCGACCAGCTCGGCGTGGGCCTTGAACCGGTTGCCGAGCACCCCGCCCAGCCGCACACCGACTACGGCAAACCCGAAGGTGATAACACCGATAAGTACCACGGCTCCAAGAACATTGACGCTCAAGAAGGCGAAGGAAACTCCGGCCGCCAGCGCGTCAATGCTTTCAGCGATGGCCAAAGGCACCATGGTGGCCGGCCCGAGTGACGCGGCTGGGGCCGCCTCGTCGTCATCGTCGTGGAAGCTCTCCCAGATCATCTTGGCGCCGATGAAGCCCAGCAATGCGAAGGCGATCCAGTGGTCGTATCGGGTGATCTGGGCGGCAAAAAGTCGCGCCACGAAGTAGCCGATCAGCGGCATCAGCGCCTGAAAACCCCCAAAGTAGGCACCGACGACCAGGGCACGCTTCCATGACGGCGTGCGAGCCGCCAAGCCGATGCCAATGGCTAGGGCAAAGGCATCCATTGAAAGCCCGACGGCCAACACCACCAGCGCGACAAAACCCACGCGGACAGTTTACCTAGCGCGTGTCAATACCTCATGTGGACATCTTCGGCGAAGCAGAGCATATCGCGGATTGGCAGTTTCGTGCCGTCGTCCAGCGCCGCTTGGCCGCTCATCCGGCCGAACACCTGGTGCTGGTCGGTCATGATGACGCCAGCGTTGATCTTTGCGGCACGGTCGATGATCGGGCTGAAATCGGCTTCGAAGCGTCCGTCCGATGACGAGAACCGCCATGGTTTGGTGTAGCTGTCGGCTGGAATGTGGAACTCGATGTCGTCCAGCTTGTGGGCCTGCCGGTCGAAAAACAGTACATTTTCGGTGGCGGCGGTGGTGTCTCCGAAGCCGTAACCCAAGTTGAAGCCGAAGGGGTGCCCGTCGATGACCGAGCTGCCGGACGCCCATTTCCAGGTGTTGTCGTACGTCCACACTCCCCGTCCCCAGTCAAGGGTGCCAAAGCAGGTGGCGGGGTCGAAGACGTACTCGCGCCCGGCGAACCGGGCCACCCCGGAGGCCGGCATGCAGTTGATCTTCTGGTTGTAGTAGAACGCCGTTTGGCTGCCGGCCCATGGTGTGGCGATCACCATCGTCTCCGTCTCGGGCTGGGCCAGCGTTATGTCACAGGAAAACGGCTTGTTGCCCAGGAAGTTGGCGAAATCGCACGTCAGGTGCCGCTGACCGGGCGTCACGGAGAAGCGCATGGTCACGCGCTTGTTCTGGAAAACCGTCTCGCCGGGACCAGAGTTGGCAGGTAGCCGCAACCGGCCCATCGGCAGGGGAGTGAGGATCGTGGCGGTGTGCTCTTTTGGCTGCGTGAAGTCCAGCAGAGTGGCCGACTGGAGGCCAATGTAACCGTCGTCCGAAATGGTCAAAGCGACACCGAACTCATCGCTCATGACAATGTAGTAGTCCCATTCCTTGATGCGGAACTTTGGTGCCTTGATACGCGAGCGGTCGTAGGCCTGAAGTTGGTGACGTGCCCAGCCGGGCTCGATCAAGGCGCCCTGCTCATCCAGCAAAGGCTGCCAAGCGGTGATCTCATGGTTGCGTGGCATTGAAGACCTCCTTCGGCGGAGTGTCCCATCAACGATGGGTACAAGCATCTTAGTGCAGTCGGTTTCATCGCCGAGTGACGCCTCCATTAGGATGCAAGTGTGGCGACCCCACCCATAGAACCACAGCACCGGCGGCGCTTGGCGCCGGCCGTCAGCGTGGTGGCGCTGATGGCATTGCTGGTGGCGTCCACAACCATCGCCGGGCGGGCGGCGCAACCGGCAGGCGCGGCCGCGATGCTGCCAGAAGACGGGGCCCGGGTGATCTACGCCGCGTCTGGCCAGGGCGACCAGCGGTACTCCGAGTGGTCAAGGGTTGGCACAACATCGATGGTCCAGACGTCCTTGCTGGGGTTCTACTACTGGGCATCGGTCACAGACATCGATTTGCCGTCGGCGCAGTTCGTGCGCCAACGCACGGCGGCGGCAGGTCAAGACGGCGAGACCACTGCGATGTTCGACAATCTTTGGACCCTTGACCCGGATGGCCTGCGCGCCGCCATCGACGTGGCTGTCACCGGGGCCGGGGTCACAGCGTCGCTGCTTGTGCCGGGGCGTCTCGACTTGCCGGCCAACGTCAAGCCCGGTGACACGTGGACATCCACCGGCACCGCCTACAACTGGGACGCCGACACTATTGCCTTTGTGCAGTCGCCCTACCAAGCCAGCTTCACAGCGACGGCCCCCATCGACCCGCAGCAGGCGGCCCAAGGTTGCGTCAGCGTGGCCATGCGGCAGTCAGGCACTAACGAGTCGGCACGCACCTGGTGCCCCGGGCGGGGCGTCGTCAACTTGGCGGACGCCACCGGCGAGTGGGCGCTCGGCGGCAGCCCGTCCCCCTCCCCGGTGGGCGATGCGACCCCGTTCGACTGGGCCCAGGCCAGCGCACTCAGTTTCACCTCGTACGACCTGTCGCAGTCTTTGTCGCTGTTCCCGGTGTCGCCGCCGGCCCTGGTGCCGGGTGGCACGGTGATGGGGCAGAAGTACACAGCCGATGTCTACGGGATCGATTTGACCGGTGACGCGCCCCGATTGTCCTGGACCGCGCGCCCCGGCGGCATGCTGACCGCCACCGCCACGATGGGCGGAATCACCCTGGTGGCGAACACCGACCGGCAGTTGGTGGCATATAACGAGGAGGGCCGCTGGCTCTGGCAGACGGCCACCACCGACATCATCGTCGCCCCACCGGTGAGGATGGGCGGCGCGGCAATCGTGGCCGGCCTCGACGGGTCGGTTTCGGCGGTCGACCTGGCGACGGGAGCTGTCAACTGGACAACCGGCCTGGGCGCCGAGATACGCATCAGTCCGATGGTGGCAGGCGACGCGATACTTGTGTCGAATCAGTCGGGCGGGCTCGTCTGCCTTGACGCCGACGGTCAGATCAACTGGGCCATCGACGCCGGTATCGCCCGCAGCATGGCCCTTTCGCCTGGGCCAAACCCCGTCGTGGTGTTCGAGGCTAGTGACCGGGTGGTGCTCTACGCCTATTCGCTTGATGACGGCCACGAAGTCTGGCGCCACCGTGTGTACCAAAACGCCATCGACATGATCGGGTTGGACACCGCCGTAGTGGTGCGCGACGAGAACATGACGCTCGGCATCGACTGGGAAACCGGCGCCATCCTGTGGCAGTACTCGGCCGAGCGCACCGTCGCCGGGGCAGGCGGCGGCAACGCAGTGCTGCTGGTCGGGCAGACCGACTATGTGCTGCTCGACGCCCAAGGAAACCAGGTGCAAACCTGGCCACACCATTTCAAGGGGCTTTTCATCAGTGCCTTCTATTTCACTGTCGACGGCAATCAAGTGCTGGCCTACAGTGGCAACACGCTAGAGGTTGGGGTGCTGCCATGAGCGAGGACGACATGGTCACGGCCACGGCGCCCCAGGTGAAGCGCCTGCTGGGTTCGCTGTTCGACGTTGTCAAGCAGACTTTGGTGAACACTTTTGTGCGGCCGGTGCAGGAAGGCCGACCGGTTCCGAGCACATGGCCGGCCGGGCTGCCGGCCGTCGGCTTGGCGGCTCTCGTTCTGTATTCACTGCTGGCCCTGGCCGCCGTCTTCGCGGTGCCGCTGAGGCAGCACGGCCACCTGGTGCTGTCGACGTCATCGGACACCACCCTGCCCGACTCGGTGATCTGGCTACTGATGTGTGGGGTGGTGCTGTCGTTCGCGCTGGTGCATACAGCGGCCCTGCATACGTCGTGGTTGCTGCGATCCGTGCTGTTCCTGCTGGGTGTTGCGGCACTGTTCTTCTTCGCCGGGCCGGCCATGGTCAAGGTGCCACTGGCAGGGTTCGCCTCATTCCTGCTATACGTCGGCCTGCTGGTGTTCACCATCGTGCGGTCACGCCGGCAATTCGTCTGGTGGGAGTTCCTGGTGGTGACGGTTATTTTGTCCGCCGCGCTGCTCGGCCCCGGCTGGGTGGCGGGCCTTGGCAACCCGGGGAGTATCGCAGCCATCGACGGCACTTTCAACACCATTGGCATCCTGGTGCTGCCGGCCATGTTGGTGGCCGGGGCGGCGCCAGCCCAGATCGTGGTAACCGCCGCCGAAACCGCTGGGCGGCGCCCCATGGTCAACCCGGTGTTCTGGACGCTGGCGGGCCTTGGCGTCGGTTGGCTGGTGCTCCGCACCGTGCTGGCTCTGCGCGACCGGTCGGAGGATCTCAACCTCCAGGCACTGGCCGCCGGCCTTGTCTCGTTGGCGGTCCTCGCCAGTGCAATGGCCCTATGGCTGCGCCGCGGGCGCGAACGCCAGCCAGACTCCCCGTCGGACCACGCCGACCAGTGGTTGCCGTGGCTGTACCCACTGGCCGCCGCCATCACCGCGCTGGCGATCATCGCGCTACCGATACCGATCGCGACCAATCTGCTGGAGGCAGGCGGCTTCAACCACGCAGCCACCGCCTTGAACAACGGCTGGAGCTACCTGTTCGACAACAACCTGCCCCAGTACTGGCGCGCCGGCATCGGCCTGGTGCTGATCGTCATCGCGTGGCGCATCAGCAAGCGCGCCCGCACCACTGAGGCGACCCTGTTGACGGCGCTGGCCATCGCCTTCATGTTGGACGCCCTCGGGCTGGTGCCGTCACTTGCCTTCCTGCATGAGCGCAACATCACGATGACCGGGCTCATCGCCGTCGCCGCCGCGCTGGTGATCGGCTGCTGGCTGACGGCCCGGCGTCGCCTCGGAATGGAGAACGCTGGCTGGCTGCTCGTTGTCGTGCTGCTGGCGGTGGTCTACCCGTTCCGCAACGTGCTGGACGACCCCGCAGGCACGGCGCTGTTTTTCAGCACGGAACTGCTGGTGTTGTTCGGCCTGACCTGGCGGGTGCTCACGGACGCGGAGTTCATGCGCGGCGACAGCCGCCACCTGCCGCAGGCCACCCGGGTGGTGCTATTCATGGCCAACTCGCTGTTCGCCGCCACATCGGTTGCCTTCATCGCCTTGTCACGAGCGTCCGGTACAGCGGCGGACAACTCGGCTTGGGCCAACGCCGGCGACTGGATGCTCGGTGAACCGATGTTCACCGCCGGGCTGGTAGCAGCGCTCTGGCTGGCGGTGCGTCCCAAGGCAGCGGCGCCTGGCGCTCTCCTTGCTGAGTAGAATAGACAGCTCGGACGGAAGGCTGATCGTGACTGAGGATATGACCCTTGAAACCACCCCTACTTGCCCGCTTGGCCTGACGTTTGACGACGTTTTGCTGACGCCATGCCAGTCGGATGTCATACCTTCGCAGGTGTCGACCCGCACGCGGCTCAGCCGCCGCATAGACCTGCAAGTCCCGCTGGTCAGCGCCGCCATGGATACCGTCACCGAGACGCGAATGGCCATCGCGATGGCGCGTGAGGGTGGCCTCGGCATCATTCACCGCAACCTGCCGGTGGCAGAGCAGGCGCACATGGTCGATCAGGTCAAGCGCAGCGAATCCGGTATGGTGACGCAACCGATCACGATTGGCCCGGAGGCCACCATTCGGCAGGTGGACGAGTTGTGCGGAATGTACCGCATCTCAGGCGTGCCGGTGGTCGACGCCAGCCAGCACCTGTTGGGCATCGTGACCAATCGCGACATGCGATTCGAGTCGGACCCGTCCCGTCCAGTCGGCGAGGTGATGACGCCAATGCCGCTGGTGACCGGCCAGGTCGGCATCTCGTCGGAGGACGCGCTGGCGCTGCTGGCCAAGCACAAGATCGAGAAACTGCCACTGATCGACGCGCAAGGGCGGCTCAAAGGCCTGATCACGCTGAAGGACTACGTCAAGTCTGACAAGTACCCGCTGGCAACGAAGGACGACCAAGGGCGCCTGCGGGTCGGTGCTGCGGTCGGCGTTTTCGGGGACGCCTGGGATCGCGCCATGGCACTGGTCGAGGCGGGTGTGGACGTGCTGGTGGTCGATACCGCCCACGGCCATTCGAAGGCTGAGATCGAGATCATTTCACGGCTGAAAGCGGAAAAGGCCTGCGCTGGCGTCGATGTGATCGGCGGCAATGTGGCGACTTTCGACGCGGCATTGGCGCTGGTCGAGGCCGGCGCGGACGGCGTCAAGGTGGGTGTCGGGCCTGGTTCCATCTGCACGACGCGCGTGGTGGCGGGCGTCGGTGTGCCGCAAATCACGGCCATTATGGAGGCGGCGAGGGCCTGCCGCCCCGCTGGCGTTCCGGTGATCGGCGATGGGGGCTTGCAGTATTCGGGCGACATTGCGAAAGCCCTGGTGGCGGGGGCGTCGACCGTCATGCTTGGGTCATTGCTGGCCGGTTGTGACGAGAGCCCGGGCGACCTTGTCTTCATCAACGGGAAGCAGTTCAAGACGTACCGGGGCATGGGGTCGATGGGTGCGATGGCGGCTCGCGGCCGGGTCAGCTACAGCAAGGACCGCTACTTCCAGGCCGATGTCACCAGCAACGACAAAATCGTGCCGGAGGGCATCGAGGGCCAGGTGCCGTATCGGGGCCCACTCAACCAGGTTGTCTACCAATTGGTTGGCGGCTTGCACCAGTCAATGTTCTATTCGGGTGCTCGTACCGTCGATGAGCTGCAGGCCCACGGCCGCTTTGTTCGCATCACAGCGGCGGGGCTGCGTGAATCCCACCCCCACGACATCATGATGACGGTGGAAGCGCCGAATTACTCAGTTCATGAGTAGTTGTTGACAGATGCTTGACAGGCACTGTACGCGCGTATAGTGTTTTGGACGTGCGTACAGCATCTAGTCGCCCAGTGTCAGATTTGACGGCCCGGGCTCGCATCGTCGATGCGGCCATCGGCGTCTTCGCCGAACAGGGTGGCGCGGCGTCGGTGCGGGCAATCGCGACTGCGGCAGGCGTTTCGCCCGGCCTGATCACGCATCACTTCGGCACCAAGGAAGCGCTCAAGGCAGAGTGCGATCAGCGGGTGCTGGACGGCTACACGGAGATGAAGATGGCTGGCATAGCCAACCCGGCGGGCAGCATGAATCTGGTGAACAACACCGACCCTGAGCAGGCCGAACACATCTCTGCGATGAGCACCTACATGCTGCGAGCCTTCCTGGAGGGCGGCGAAACGGCCCGCGAGTTCTATCGCCGGCTGCTAGCCCAGATGGCAGAGGTCATCGACGCGGCAGCGGCACAGGGCATGGTTCGGCCCGAGTGCACCGATGCCACGCACCTGCGGTACATGGCGGGTTCGACCCTTGGGTTCATGCTCGTTCAGTTCGTGCTTGAGCCGCCGAACGACAACCAAGAGTTCTTCCAGGGCGTCACCAGCGATCCCGCGGTGCTCGACGCCATGCTCGACACGCTGACCAACGGCGTGTTCTCCAACGATCAAGTCTTGACGGCCTATCGGGCCGCCAATGGTGGCCAAACTGGCGACCAGGGTGGTCAATCAGACCACAAGGGAACACAACAAAAGAAAGAGAACAATGTCCAATAATGCGATCGAGGTTGAAGGCCTCGTCAAGCACTTCGGTGCTGTTGTTGCGTTAGACGGTCTGGATTTATCTGTGCCGGA
>Ga0123357_10003434_pt1 | contig 18144 bp, 10 predicted proteins | sample TergutEmb28metaG_FD_89873 | JGI IMG/M metagenome (GOLD analysis project Ga0123357, IMG submission 89873) | Embiratermes neotenicus P4 segment gut microbial communities from Petit-Saut dam, French Guiana - Emb289 P4 | ecosystem: Host-associated > Arthropoda: Insects > Digestive system > Gut ... | reverse complement strand
TTTATTAATTATAAAAGTTTTTTTTAAAAAGATTTTTTTAAAAAAAAAAAAAATAAAAATGGGTTTTGGGGCCCCCCCCCCCCCCCCCCCCCAAATGAAAAATTCTAGGTGCCTACCTGATGTTGCGCCATGTAGGTTGGTAGAAATTTATCACATCTTTGAAGAAAACTGCTGCCTTCATCCTATGCCCTGATGGAAGCAATAGATTTATCCGAATAAAACGCCTTGTAGTTTCGCAGGAACCTTCCGCCTATTTCCAGAACGTGAAAACAGAGACAAGGTGTTTCTACGTAACACTGGTACCTGCCTACCATACTACACAGCGTCACAACCCAGACGACAATACGTTGTAGTAAAGTTCACCCTAGAACAGGCCATGAAGACCCAGAGGGGGAGTAGAGGCATAGTTCTACGCTTCCTTTAATCTCAACGCTACATAGGGGTTGCGTAGTCAACACCACGCACACGGCCGCTTTACCCACGGGACAGACCCGGTACCCATTATATAGGAGACTCTGTGGGCCCCAGGGCCGGTATGGATGGGTGGGGAAACCCCGCCCCCCAACGGGATTCGATCCCCGGACCGTCCACTCCGCAGCGAGTCGGTGTATCGACTGGGCTATCCCGGCCGACCCAGAAGCCAGTAAACTTTAATACACACAAGTTCTCAGGAAAATAATTTTCCTTTAAATTATTCGACGTTCTATCGGGCTAACCGAAAGTGTAAATGAATTTTGTAATAACACAGTTTGTTTATACATTCTGTGGTTTATTTAAATACTGTCAGTGACTAAGAATATCATCGTAAACTAACAAAATATTGAGTATCATCGTAAACTAAAAAAAATATTGCGTGAATTGTCCATCGTTTCCTCAGTTGCAAGCAAATGCCATGGTAAAATTACAGATGAGGAATGGCCCGCTTCCTCCTATCACAGGCGTTCCTCCGAAATGGTCTCCCTCCCACCCAGAATCGCGTTAGCCCCCGGCCAATATGACGACAATCTCTGGGTCCAATCTCCACACATCCATCAAACACGATTTTTCCCCTCGAAGGCCTAACTGTCAGATGGCAGTTTATCTCACCAACAGCAACAACCCGCATCAGAGCTATGCCAATACGTGGAACCCGTTAACGTCAGCACACACGCCCAACTACAGAAAAAGTTGTAGAGCACAGTTCACAAATTCCAGCTACACACAGAAGTGGCTTAACCAATAATGGGGCATTGACTTGCACAAAACGCAAGTCTTCACCCTTATTTGACTTTCTGGTTGGCTGACCCCGACGGCTTCCTTCCACACCCTTTTCAATTCACAGTTCACCAATCATTCCATTAATTTACGCTGTATGCCCTGACGTGAGCAGCTACTGGATAGCCGTAAGGAAACGAGATCTGCAGAACTCGCTTCGGAAGAGGCTATGGACCTGTCCTAAGTCAGACTACGCGATGATGACATAATCTGACAAATCAGCATCGTATTTAAATAAATTAAGAATAAATGACGTGATAATTTTGCTGTTTTTAGGCGCATTCGCAAAACTGTGAAAAGCGATATTAGCTTCGTCACATATATCCGTCCGTCTCTCCAAACCGCATGGAAAAACTCGGCTCCCACTGGACGGATTTTCATGAAATTTGATACTTGACTATTTTTAGAAAAGCTGTCCAGAAAATTCAAGTTTCATTAAAACTGGACCAGAATAACGGGTATTTAACAAGAAGATATATATTTATGAAAATGTCTCACTGAATACGTCATAGAATGAGAAACGTTTCAGACAATAGTCGTAGATAAAATCAAAGCACGCATGTTATATTCAATGACATTTTTATAAACTCGTGCCATTTATGAGATAATGTGGAACAATACTGAAGAGCGGGGTAGGACACAGATGGCAAAATGGTGCATGCGCATTGCATGCTGGATACCTAGGGCTACAAACACACACACTCCGAATGTGTAATACTTATTGCTTTTCCACTGCAACAATGGTTGCATGAAAGCGCCCCAATACTACACTTATACACACATTGCCTGTCTTGTCACTGTTCTCTCCATATGAAAGGACACAATGCTGACTTTTTAGCAACATCCTGTAAGAAACTGAAATGCCGCGAAACGCTACCGCCTCGTTCCAAATCATACATAATCACAATCCATGGTGCACCTCATTAGCACTCAATCAGAACTACGTTCGTAATATTTTAATGTACATTATATTGCAACACTGTCGGCCTTTTAAAAAGACATCATCAGGCAAAGTAAAATACGTAGAGAGAGAGCCTGCAGCCCGGACACTACTCCAGCTTACCCGCACCTAACTTCCAACTTACAGCAAATCAAGAACGAGACGACCAATGTGGTAATCAACATTATAGTCGTGAGCTCCTGATGATGGGCATAGAAGTGCCCGAAACATGTTCAGCATATAAGAAGTACAATAAAATAACAAGTAGCATCTAGTTGGTTTTCATTCTTCAGTTATCACAATGATGCACTGTCCAACACACATCAAAGTCTAAAAATGTTTTCACAAAGTGTACTTACGAAGTAGAAACCGGATTTTTAAGTATTATCTAAATGAATTTCATGCCACAAAGAGTCAAACTGAAGTACGGCCCATTAATTATTTGCAAACTTTCTTGTCTTTTTATTTAGGAAGTAAAGCAGCGCACATTTCGTTTACGTGTCTGTTATGCCGCTTCTGCAGCCACTGCAGATAACGCAATACTTTCAATGGTCGTGCTTCAAGTGATTATTTTAAAGGCTGGTGTTGTGGTATCTGAGTAAAGACGTGACAGTCGTGTTATCGTCATGAATGGCTTGCGGAAAGTAGCGCCCCATACGTCGAAAAGCGAAATGAAACAAAACGCGAAATAAAAGTCGACTATGCCAGACAGTTCGCTGTTAGCGTCTCCACGCTCATCGAAGCCGACACCGGTTTTTCGCAAGTGGTTTAGAAAATATGTTCCCAAAGCTTGATTCTTAGATTTAGGTTTAATCAAAAATCGTTTCTCTTCGTGAGATTTAGGTTCCCATGACGGTAAGTGTTAAGATTACCTGACGTCACTTCGGAAAAAGAACGTAATGATATGATATGATATATGATATGATAATATATGATGTGATATAATACATATTTGCTAACTGCAGTTGGGTTGACACCCGGTGGCAGTAGTACAATATACATTTACACAAAAACAACTCATAGAACAACACACTGAAACAGAATACACAGAACAGCACATATATAACAATAAGACTATATAAACATAACAATAAAAAATACATAATTTACAAAATTAAACAGAAACATACAAAACGTACAACCACATATACAATGATAAAAAATGGAATCAAAAGAATATGAAAAAATATGATAAACGAAAAACCAATATAATCAGCAAACTTCATATGATCTATATATCTTCTAATAATGTTAGACACCCTGTTCCCAAGATCTTCACTACACTTCAACCAACTATACTTCATTCCACTTCACTACACCTGTCGACACTTCACTTCCTCTCATTTAAACTTCACCCAACTGCACTTCAATACCCTCTCATTTGGCTTACCCCCATTTAAATTTCCTACCGCTCCATTTCACCGCACATCACTACACTTCACTTCTCTTCACTTCACCGCACTTTTAAATGATTTTCGCCACATTTCTATTCAGTGTCGTCTTGTATTCGGTTTCGTCTGTGAGGTCGAAAGAGCAGCCGACAGCCAGTTCGGGCCGCGGTGAAAAATGTTTGTCGAGCCCCCGATCAAGGGCGAACCGGCTAAAAGTCTTTACACTAAACCACTAAATCGGAAAGACAGTCAGTTGCAGAGTGACTGAGGCTTGGTCTGAGAGGTTTAATTTGTGCTAAGGGCATATAATGATACTACTGCGAAAGACATAAACATAAGCAAAATAGTCCGGCCCCAGGCCCCTTTTCGGACCGCCAGGTCCCGGTAATGTGTACCGGCTTCCCCCCGTCTCGTCGGCACAGGAGTTTGTTGCATGTCAAGTGGGAAGCTAGTAATATCGGCATGGTGCTTCGTCAGGTTACGGAAGAAGATACCATCTAGATAAGGAAGGCAGATGCTACTACATTTAATGAAGAGTCGCGGACAACCGACAAGATGCAGTCTTTCATCTTGGGGGCTGTAACAGGAATAAAAGCCTGAAGACTGCAATCTGACGAGGTGCAATCTCTACTTGGCCTGATGGCCCTGAAGATTAAGACATTACAACCCTCCGAAACGTCGGTAGCTATTTACCAATCGATATGGCGTAACATCCTGAATACTTTAATATTCAGCAACGCCGCTGTGGGAACCTGAAATCTCGAACAGGCACTTCTTACTGCATAAATAAAAACAGATCGTTAACTAAGTTACATGGTCCATCGTCGTCCCGCTGTTATGTATGCGGTGTTGAATATTCGGCTACCCTAAAGGGTGGAGCGATTATTGAAAAGATGTACAACTAACAGCTTCTCGAGTAGTAATCTGTTCCAAGGATTTAAATTAGTTAGTTCGAGCTGTACATTAACAATTACAATAAGCTTAATGTTTCGTTTTAAAAACTATATTTCTGTGTTGACCTTCCCGCGTATCCGTAGGTCGGTCTAACTACTTCAGACAGCGATCTTCAAAAACCTTAATGTTTGAGTAAACCTTGTGGCTAAATTTAAATATTCGCGGACACTCTGTAAAGTATAAGAGAGCAATTTTGGGTGCAAAGGTAAAATAAAACATCTTAAACCCAAAATTGTATTTAAAAAATAAAATACTTGAACACGCTTATGACAAAGGAAACGTTATTTTTTACACTGAAAATAAGCTGAATATAAACTAAGATGGGGAGGAAAACAGAAATTGCAATTGAAGGCCATCAACATTATATTTACTCATTTCATTACAAAGGAACACCAGAATAGGGTGGAACACAGTGTGATGACGACTGACTTAACACAACTCCCCTCTGATTGAAGATATTTTTACCCATTGATAGACCAAACCGACTTTTGCCAACTTTATATGCAAGCCTAACTGCTGTTGGGTTATTTCCTTAGTGCAGTGTAACGCATTTTAAATTCTGTCAACGACGCTGCCAGTCACTAATGTTGTATAGTGTCCGTGATAGACGAAAGGAAAACTCACATTTACTCATCTGGTCTAGAAATTTACTGGGTCTGTCACCATGATTACAAATGTTCGAAACTAATCTCCATCACAAGCCAGTGTAAACTCGTTCACACCCTCACGCCCCATTTCTCCACAATCATTTGTGGTGTTAGTGTATCCTCCGACCTATTCTTATGTTCCCATCTAGTCCGTTCCTTTGCATTATACGATAGAAAAGTACAGTTCACCCTCGAACAGGCCATGAAGGCCCAGATGGGGTGCAGAGGTACAGTTCTACTCATTCTTTAACCTCGGGCCGATGATCAACGCCACGTTCCGACCCGGTACCCCTTGTACAGGAGGCTGGGTAGGCCCCAGGGTCAGTCTGGATGGGTGCGCAAAATCTCACCTCACCTAGATTAGATCCCCCTACCGCCCAGCACGTAGCAAGTCCCTATTCCGACTGCACTATCCCGGACAACGGGTCACCCGATAACGCATGTGTTCATTTTCTGTGTTCGCGCTACATGACTTGTCTATAAAACAGGTTTATTTTACGTGTATTTAAGTGTCTCGATAACGGAAGCCACAAAAGCAAGTTGGTCTGGCGTGTATCCACGCTCTGTAGCTGACGAACCGGCTGACGTACCTCGGAATTTGAGTGGTACCGCTAAGCTCGCTTCAGTCGGCCTACACCTGCCCAACACGTCAAACGTGGACTGGCTTGAGATCGGAACGGTTCATCTTGCTTTCGCTTTTACGTGTAGACTTCTTCACATCGGAACAGCAAAAAGTGAAACCCTTCACACAAAGGTCTAGTTTGGCGAGAAAACGTGGAACTTGTGGCAGAAGAGTAAAAGTGCATTCAAACTTTGTTTAGCTGGTTTAGTTATTGTTGTCTTCGCAGTATTATATGCTTAATACTGGTGTCAGTGAACTCGAAAGAATACAGTCCCACCACTGGAGACTCGACAATAACGACTTCATAAAATAGATTCAGTGCACGTATCAGAAAATTCTAGAGGAATGTTATTCATATGACGCAGACTTCGTAGACGAGTTATTTCATTTTGCATTCACTTTAAGTACAGCCAGCAATAATACAAAATACATTACAACGATGGGGAATTTTATGAAAAAAAGTTTATCATTGTTGCTTATAGTTATTTTAGTAGCAATAATGACTTTAACAACGGCCCAAAGAACCAAAAAAGAAACGAGGGACGAAGAACCAAATCCTCTAATTGAAGCCGCGAAAGCATTATTACGAGATCAGCTACAAAATCAGGGCGGAGGGGGCGCAGCTCAAGTTGTAACGGGTCTGTTACAGAATTTCTTGCAATCCGATGGTGGGCGGCAGATAGGAGATATGTTCATGGGAGCTACTAAATCCAGCAACGGCGTAAATCCTGTGGATATACTGTCAGGACTGGGTTCCATTTTGTCGTCAGCTACAGCGGAACAAGGCAAGAGTAATGAAGGGGGAATTGACCCTCAATTAATTGGACAGATGGTAAACATGTTTGCCAGTCAGACCATGAATGCTAATAATGGAGATGGGGACTCTAACAATAATGTGGATATCAATAATAACGAAATAAAAAGCGGGAAGAATAGAAAGAAAGGTGGTAGTAGTGATGCTGGGATTGACTGGGAATCCATGATAGGTTTAGCGTCTAATTTTATGGCAGCGCAAGGAGGAAATCAACCGGGGTGGGAAGGTGTTCTGAATATGCTCCCTATTCTGCTTGGAGGTGATAGCAGCGATGAAGTGAAGAAGGTTCATAATAAGCATCAGCAGCATACAGGGACTTCGTACCTACCCCCATTCATGGAGACACTCTACGATTACTGGGAACACTTCAAGAGCTCGGAGTTAGGGCAGACTTTGTGGCACAACAGCGGGCTGGACGCCACCGTCCAACTCTTCACCGACAAGGATGGTCACTTCGAAATGGAGCGAATTTTTGGATCTCTAGAAAATGCGACTTTCCGCAGACGGTGGATTAAGAGTCTCACCAGCTTTGTGGCAGAGTGGATAGCTCACATATCGGACCCAGCTACTCAGACCAGGTGAGAATGCATACATAAGTTCTGGAAAGATCTGACTATCGCTACGTTCTTCATATGCTCAAAAGCAAATGGCGAGGCAAAAGAGTGCACTTCTTGAGACCCCATTTAAAGCCATAACAAATTGCGCGACTTCATGAGGTCCCAACTTTCGAGGGTGGGAGGGCGGGGGTTAAAAGACTGTTTATTTCCCAGAGCTCGTATGAAATATATTTTGTGTGTAAATTCTTTCATAGCTGTGTCCGAATTATCACTTCAGTACTACACATATGCAAGGCCCCAAAACTTATCTTGGCATTGGGCCCAGAAATGTCCTAAACCGGACAGTATTTCAACACAGGCTATGGCAGCGTCCTCCCACATTGTGCTGGCTCCCAATTAATCATCTTATCATTTCTCAATATATAAATTTTTAAAGATCACAGTCGGCACAACAGTTTTTATTAATCAGCGTATTTATAGATTACCTACACGTTTCGACTTTGTAGTGATCTTTATTCAGCCCAATTGGTAGTATTTAGGAAGAGAATCTTATGTACAACACAATTATTTATTCAAACTGGGATCCCAGATTTCTCAGTTTTTTATGGAGAAACTATTATTATTATTATTGTTGTTATTGTTATTATTATTATTATTATTATTATTATTATTGGGTTCAGTAAAGCGAAAAAGCTAGGTTTACATGTCCACGTCATGACAGCACATAAGCGGAGTAGAGGTATAAATCCACTCATTCTTAACCTTGGCATTAGGTGGCGGTGAATGGTTAACTTCACGCCCCGGCCGCTTTATCTCCGGGCAAGAACCCTGGTGTCCATTGAATAGGGGGCTGGGTGGGTCCCAGCGCCGGTAAGGACGTTTTGATGAATAAAAGAGAAAAATATCCTACCCCTACCGGGATTCGAACCACGGACAGTCCAGTCCGTAGCCTAGCCTCCATACCGACTAGGCCGCCATTGCAGTTCTTACTGGGTTCAGTGCAGATCTTAATACACAGTTTCTGGAAACGCCCACCAATTAACGTTTTGTGGAGTTAAATGACTTAATAGAACATTTTAATAAACTGTTCTTCTTATTATTGTTGTGACAACTGTAACCTTTAACGTCTATCTGCTAAGGATTAATACTACACAGCTTGATTTACTCATAAAAAAAGTACCATTTCTCGTTCGATGCTACTTAACTTCAACATTTGGTAGAGTTTAGGAAAATAATGGAATCAACAAGAGAAGCAATGTACGTATAACGTAACATTCAGACGCGTTCTTACGACCATTGTTGAGGTAGAAAAGCAAATTACATATTGTGAGTGTGTGTTTGAAGCCCTAGGTATCCAGCATGCAATACACATACGCCATATTGTCATCTGTGGCCTGCCCGGCTCTACAATATTCTTCCACATTAACTCATAAACGGCACGATTTCCGGGGAGGGGGGATTGAACATAAAATGTGTGTTTTGATTTACTCTACCTTCGACTGAAATATTTTTCATTATAGGAAGAACTGAGCGAGATAGGACCAAAAATATATATTGGTCTCCACATAAAGTAACCGTCATTCTTGTGCAATTTTAATGAAACGTGAATTTTCTCTACAGATTTTAGAAAAATGCTCAAGCATCAGATTTCATGAAAATCCGTCCATTGGAAGCTGAGTTGTTCCATGCGGACAGACGGACAGCCAGCCATGACGAAGCTAACAGTCGCTTTTCGCAATTTTGCGAACGCGCCTAAGAAAAAATGAACTTTATTTTCTTTAATCTGCCCACTGCATCCTTCTTGATTTGACCAACCTTATAGCATGCGAAGACGAATGCGAACTATAACATCATTCACATAAATCCCGCCAACCTGCGGTCAGTTCCTCCCTACTGGATCCAAATACTCTCATTAGTACCTTGTTCTCAAAACACCCTCAGTGTGCCGTAACATGAACTCCTACAGCAAGGGACCCAGTTCCACATTGCATCATAGCGAGTTAAATTTTAGTGTTAGGAGTTCTAATCATCAGCATTGTTCATAAAATCCGTTAAAACGGAGTGTACGACGACAGACGAGCAAAATAAATAACGTATATGCGTTACGTAACGCAACATCGTTTGCAAGCTGATCATCACAATATGACCGTAACTGCCCCATTTCCGGCTTTTACAGCGCGATCATGAAGCAACTTCAACTCCTGCTTCCGGAAGTTAAATCGCAACACATAACTCAAATTTCAAAACTCGTAGGTCACGTTATAATTAAGGTCCTCTGGGCTGTGACGCCATGTAGTTTAGTACATACGCACCAACGGTTTGCCTTACACCGCAGTCACAGTAACGACTATCGTCAGAACCTCAGTATCCTGAAGACACAATTATTTAACCTAAAACAAACTAAATGCGAAGTTCACTTTCTAACACAGTATTACGCACATTATTTTCAAATATATTACCACACATACACTGAAACTACTGCAAGGGTATTGCCTTGCATGGTTGCAATTGTAAACAGAAGGTGGTCGAAGGCGTTTTCTCCAGTATATGTGTTAGCCGATACGCTTAACTTAGCGTAAGAACTAATTATAATCAGTTCCAAAACCTATGAAGCTTTATCTTGGTGGGGCACCACCATTCACTTAGAGGGTTCTGAGCAGCCTTCAGTTGTTTTGACATTCGTGCGGCAACTTCGTGCCGAGGAGGTGGAACAATGCTGTATTGTCACATGTTTCAAATTGGCGAAGGAAAAGTATGGCTTAGGAAAACGTTAGACACTTAGCAACGCTTGTGTGTTCGGCTGATACCGCGTTCCCGACCGGAACTTACCGAAAAGCGGACGACTATAACTAGCCCAGTCCGCTCTGTTGCTTAGCTTTATTCCACCTCACACGTTTTATTCTAATTTTGTTTTCATCCAGCCTTCACGTCAGAATAAAAGGCGTACACTGGGACCATCTGTGGGCTATAGTATGTCGCGAAATATCAACCACATTTTCGTTTTTAAATGTGGATTGGTTTCAACAGGTTAAGGCTAGGGTATGATGGTTCGAATTTGTAAACAATTAAGTTTACCAGTGAATAAATTGCGAAGTGTGTGAAGGGATGAAGGGAGTAGTAGTGGCCTTGTTAAAGTACTGTCCCTGTATGTTCCTGCAAGAGCCGAGGAAAACCACGAAGGACCTCAGGATAGTCGGCACCCTGTCCGAGATTCGAACAGGGCGTCTCCTAAAGACAAGTCGCAAATATTATCCCTTGCATCAGCTTGACTGATCAACACAATGTCACATATTTTTTCCCCCCATGGCCCATCAGACCCTGATGGATCAGGGCCTCCTCATTATCGAGGCTTCACGATCACACTCGGTAGGACTCCTCAGGACAAGTGACCAACTGGACACAGAGACCTCTGCCCGACAATACACAACACTCACAACAGACAGACATCCATGACCCGAGCGGGATTCGAACGCATATTGCCAGCAAGCGAGCAGCCACAGACCAATGCCTTAGACCGCACGGTCACTGGGATCCTACGACACACATTAGAGTTACGTAATAGTATGTGGTTTCTTTAGTGGCTAATAAGTAATAAGAAAGACCCCCAGACGTGAAGTAAAAACGGGACTATAATTTTTATGTTGCTTATCATACTTGCTCACATTTTTACCTCAATCTCGAAATATCCCCTTATAAATTTACACGAACTTACCCAGGTACTTCTTTATATGTTGACCAAGAAATAAAATATGGTATTCCTTGCGCTTAATTAAACACCATTCCACATAGACATACATATAATAAAGGGGAGGTTAAGGGGAGTAACGAGAAAATGGTAAAAACATTAATCCTTTAAAAATTATGAAAGGTTCATTATTCTTCACTATGTCCCTCTTACTTCCCTCTACAACCTATTAGCCCACCAGCAGCCACACCCCCAGTTCTCCCTTCCCTATATCCACAACTCCTTTTACCACCTTCAGCTTAGTCTTCCATCTTGAAGATGGTGGCATCATGTTGTTCCGAAACGTTAGTACCTATCTACTAAAGTACATGGCATAACATACACAGACAACAGCATTCTTCAGTACAGCAATTACACTATGAGATGGCTGACCATTGCTTAATTTATTCCCCACCAATCAGGCCTGGAACAAATGCATTTTCCTGTGGAATGGATAATGACAAGCCCTTCTTTACCAGGCAGAACAGCCAGGGTATGAAGATGACCACTTACCTCTATCTATTAACGAAATTATGAATGCATGGAACTGTGCCACACCTCTCCCATACATATTCGTGGCATTGTAATGACCTAAGTGCAGCAACACACTTACCTTTCCAACACTACAGATGTACTGTTGCAAAGTTAATGGGCACTATATGTGAATGTGTAAAGAAGTACACAGGTAATGCATAGCTATATTTCTTCATTATCATACACTTGCTGGACAACTTGTTATCAGAACTGGTTTTGTTAAGCAAGTCCATGAATACTGTAGGGTACTTAGAGGATAAAATTTGTCGAACAGGAGTCACTTCTAGGTTGGGTATGCAGTACATTTCCATTAAATCAAAAGATATTTCAGTCACTCTAGCTGGCCTGCACTGTCTTTGAGCAGTCAGATTATAATGTAGTGGGTTCAGTTATGATCTGGCTCCATGCTGTCTAGGCTGATGGAGGCAGAATGCTTAAAAGGGAAATATCCCATATCCAAGAAACTACCAAATGTCTGATAGAAACCAGAGTTTCAGAATCAATTCTAAGTAAGGATATGCCAAAAGGCATAATGCAAAGATTTATATATTATTAGATTATTTAACGATGCTGTGAGTATCTCAGACCTACAGCAGTGAATGATTCATTGAAATGGAGTAATAAATTGGAAAAGTTTGGAAGGAAAGACCATTGACAGATTTAAGGAATTTTTTGGGATGGACTCAGCAAAGCCAAGCAAAACATCAGGCAGGATATGATGTACAATAATTAGTAATTTTCTATGGCTGAATTTATGAACAATATTCTGTGGTTGCAGTCATGGACAAAACAATTTACAGGATCACATTTAGTCTAAGCAATACAGTAGATGTTGATGTTAAAAAACATATAACAAGTTTCACTCAATGGAGACCAAAAAAAGACACTCTGCTAAGACTGTTAAGGATATGAATAAGAAAAAGAAACACATAGACTGGAATGAAACTTCATATGCCTTGCATCCATTCTTTTTTGACGGGCTTCATTATTTGTATTCCTCGCCAAAGAGACAATGGAGTACGAAGATGAGAAGTGCATGTGACATGCATGGGAAAGAGCAGAAATGCATAATGAGTTTGGTGTGAGTACCTGAAGGACAGGGACCACTTTGAAGACTGAGGCATAGATGGGATGATATTATAATGGATCCTATTGAAGTATAATATGAGGGGATGTTCTGGATTCATCTGGGCAAAGACAGGGAGAAGTGGTGGGCTATAGTGAGCATAGTAATACACCTTCACGTGCCAAAAAAAGGTAGATAAGTTACTGATTAGCTGAACAACTTTCATCTTCTCAAGAGGAACTATGCTCCAGGAAAGAAATTGCTTGTGGTTGCACTTAGAAATGGAAGGTACAGTAGCTTGTATTTTTAATACTTGTTATGTGTAGTATCTAAGCAGCCATGTGTGACTATTATTGTAGGTACCTGGCAACAATGCAATTTGTGGGCAATGGATTCCTTAAAGCCCAGGGGTACCACAAGGGTCAACTGTTTGATCCAGCACGCCCCGCAGAATCACTGACTCACCTGGTTAATGCAGTTTTCAAGCGTCAATTTGGCCTTAAAGTGAACTCTGCCACCTACATTAGGCCTGCTATCGCCTATATTCAGGTATTTATAAGTTATACAGTGAATTCTACTTACAAGGACTTAAAAATATAGTAAAATTATTAAATGTGTGGAATTTTTTAGTCACCTGATGTTTTAAAATTAATATCATGCAACATCACGTTTTGGTGGATGCATCAGCCCTGTCTTTGGACTTGCTTCTGTAAGATCAGTTTTCTAAGAGTGGAAAAATGCTGAGTCCATAACAATTTTGTAATATAATATTATTTTTGTTTTTGTTTCTCACCATGTCCACAGCTGTTTTGTGGCCCATCAGCCGCTTATTCAGTATGTAGCAGGGGCTCTTTCCCCAGCAGTGGAGTGACTAGGTCATGAAGTTAATCACTTATTTCCATCTAATACTGCAATATGATATTAAGCACGCAGATTTAAAAGTGGCTGCACTATAGAACATAAGCTCTACTGATCCTAACCATGATATGTGGAATGCATGATGCTTTATATGCATGCCTCCAGTGCTTTCAAGGTGAAAAACTTTTTACCTATTTACATCTCTATTTTACAGGAAGTGCTAAGGATGGGACAGAGCAAGGGTCTAAGCCTCTCACACCTTAGTTCACATGAAATTGAGAGCAAGCTGGCTGAGACACTTAATGGAGAGGTCATTGAGCCAATGCTGAGAGTGTGGCGAGCATATCAGTATGCAATCAGGCACCCCCAGTGTGACTGTTATGTCATCTGTGCTGTGAACCAACATGACCCTTCAGCAAATCAGGGTGCTGGGCTTAGGCCAGGAATCACTAAACTTGGAAGGTTTGTGGCCGACAATGTACAGTGGAACACCATTTATTGTTCCTCAGTTTAAGGTTTTCACCCAAATTAATATTCAGTCTCCATGATCCAAATAAATAGCTTCTGTGTTACAGTTCTTCATTTAAATTTTCCTAGCATAGTGTTCAAATGCATTGCTCTCAAAATAAATTGTAAATGGGGGTGGGGGTGGAGTGGGTTCACTGGTAATCATTCATTAATTGTTCCACCAGGGTGGATCATGTTACTCTGAAACCTCCTTTCCTGTCTCTGTTTCCATAGATGTGCCCCTTACACCTGCTAACTAGTACTATGCTGTTTGGTACATTTTTCTGCACTTTTATACATCCAAATTTTGATTCCATATCCCAGAAAGAGGCAAGTCATATTTTCTATGTAACGTAAGTAGCGAACATAATTAACCCTTGCATTCCCTGAACAACAGAATTTGACTCAATGACCTCTTGACCTATCCTCACAACATATCCTCCATTTTATTTTCATTTCTGCAGAACATACCTTCTAACGAACATTAATCTTTCCAGCATTACAGCATCATGGTTTCTCTCAAGTAACACAGGAACACAATTCTGGAAGTTGTACAGCGCTGCAACAGAAGACCACAACTGTCAGGTACGGACATACCTAACCTCTCAACTTTCACTGTGGAATATCTGTGTCAAGCTAGTTAACATAAAATGCACTTCAACCCTTACAAGTAAATAGCTGTACTTTGTAATAATTTTAATACACTGCATAAAGTTCGAGATTCTCATATCATTAATTATCTTCTGAGATGTAATGCTGTGTAATGAGGTCATTAGGTAAGAATTTTCAAAGAAAATGCTGGCTCCAGTTTCACAGCAAAAGACAGCTGGAAATGGATGGCAGCAGATTCCTCCAAAACACTGATCTCTACATGCCAAACTATATGGCATCATATCACACAGACAATAATCCTGAGTGTTAAGTTCTCATTGTGTTGCTGTCTATGATGAAATGAAACTGACGTGTCAATAAATTAAACTACTGTCTTCATTATCATCATCATTATAATCAACATCCTGAACAATGATGACAGTCATGATCAGATGTGGAACAAAATGTTGCATTCATCTGCTGGTACTCTCCATATTCTGTATTTATTCACATATGGATAGAAAATTACACAAATCAGTGATGTATGATTACATAATACTTTGCCTAGAAGATATCTGCAATACATGAAAGTTGTCGCAACTTAAGTCCAGGATTTGTTACAAAACCTTACTTGTAATTTACATTGCACAAACAAATGTTTTACATAAAACTTCAAACCAACTTCCCATCACACCTGTTCCATCTGCCTGGTTCTCATGGCTCATCAAATTATTATCTACATACTGAGTTTCATGTGAATGGATCAAATATAAAAACCGCCCATATAATCAGCATTATCAAGGACAAATAGTTGTTATTCATATCATGAACCAGGGTAATGAAACTATGAATTTTGTCAGAGTTTAACTGTTGCACAGGAAAGTCAGTTAAGCCTCATAATAGATAACAACCATTCACAGTTGCAAATAATGTGTCTAACCCATTAAATTTTCAGTTTTCCCTAGCATTTTATTTTCATCTGTTACTCACAGATGACAGGAGGTACTTTTTTGTATCATAGAGTTACCTTGTGGCAGTCTTGTGTTATTCACACTTGGTTTGTTTCTATCCATTGATATCCAGGTGCACGCACTAACAATCTATGAAAATGGCAGGTCTTAAGAGAAAATGCAAATTTAAAAGTCAACATTAACACAGCAAACCCCTTAGGTGTTCATATCAGACATTAACAAATAACATATTGGTTTCATTTCAGATAAAGTATCCAGCGGACTGCTCTGACTACCATGCAGAAGATATAAAAGCAACAACTGAGTATGCCCATAGTGAACTCTAATGATCTCAAAATGTTACACTCAGCTCTGTGTCATACACAGGGCTCCATGAAGCTCATTCTACAAAGACCAAAACATTGAAAAATACATTCCTCATGAAATTTGTATCACTAAGCATTTTGAAATAACTTGAAATGCCAACTTGATGCAACAAGGTAATTTTATTAATGTATCCTTAGCTCAACATGTTTTGGGTACATATGCCCATCATCAGGAGCACTGGATGCTGCAACTCAACATCCAGTGCTCCTGATGATGGGCATATGTACCCGAAACATGTTGAGCTAAGAATACATTAATAAAATTACCTTGTTGCATCAAGTTGGCATTTCAAATTATTTCATGAGGAAGATGCACGGTCAAACAACCCTCAACTAAACATTTTCTTCACTTGGTGCAGTACAGAATTAAATGTCCACCTGCTGTATGTAACACTCTGAAGTGGGCATTTAAATTGACTGATAAGGTAAAGATGGAAAACTGTCAGTGCTAGGTCCAGAGATGGTGCTGAAATTTCATCTTTCAAAGATGTAAATATTGATGAGCTGTGTGTAGGACCTGGAATCAGGGTGAAGATGTAAATGAATGAAGTATAAAGCAAAGATCTAACAAAACACGGAGTTTCATTTTATGAATGCATGGATGCAAAAGGAAGTGATGGAAACTATGCATATCACTTACGTTATTTCCATTACTCCAGGAACATGTGTTTCATCACATCAATTGCAATTAATTGCCAGTTCCTTAGAGTAAACAGTCATCACCAAAACTAGTGCTGAGGCATTCTGACATTTTGCTAATGGAAATGAATTTTTACTACTAATGGAAGCATCGCAATATTCTGTTTCTGATTGAAAAGGAAGCAGCTATCTTAACACAGTAACTTGCAAAAAAGTACACCGCAATTGGTATTAAGTTTAAGGTACAAACTGAAGATGTCAGTTTAGATCCACAGCTGCCTACAGAAATGAATACCTGTAACAGCTGGTGTGTCCATGTAGAACAGCATTTCCTGACCCTTTTGTACCATACTTTGTCAATTTTATTTCTACATAACATTATAACATATTAAATATCAATAATAAATTATAAATTTGTAAATTATCATATATGTAATTGCATTCTAATATTCTGTTATGGCATCATGCACATATGAAATGTTTCCTGACACTACCTGAAAAGATGCGTCTGAAGATGGAAGTTCACATGTAATCCTCTACACAGCAAATTATGATTGCAACTACTTATTTATTATTTATTTATTCATCTAATTACTTGTGGTCTATTGAGTGATCTTGTCCACACCTCAGAATGCACAGCATCAAATGGAAGGAATATTGTGAATAATGAACTGAGAAGGATAAGCGAACAGTTGTGACCAAATCTGAAGTAATATCCTCACATCTGTTGGAGGGAGAAAGAAAAACAAAGTAAACATCAGTCAATACAGCCTGCCGGTAGAAGAAGATTTGAACTCAGCATCTCAAAAATAAGAAGTGGAAGCACTGGGCACTCTCCCATAACATTCAGTCTGACACACAAATTTTCTCATATTTCTCAGAAGTGTGAACTGCAAAGATCAGTACACAGTTTAGCCAATTACCTGTTTCAAGCGTTCATGCCTAAACACTGAATACATTTTCATTATTATCTTGAAAGCACAACCTACAGAATTAAATTCACCCTCAAAATCTGAAAGTTGGCACAACCAATGCATTAACTAATGTACTTACTTACTTAATCCATGGAGCAGAGTCCTTCTTGAGAAGCTAACTGGTTCTGCAGCTAGTCAAGAAATTCCCTGCACTTTATGGAACCCGAAATTTCACCACCGTATTCACAAGTGCCCGCCATCTGTTCCTATCCTGACCCTACTCAATCCAGTCTCCACCCCCTCCCGCTTCCGGAAGATCCATCTTAATATTATCCTCCCATCTATGTCTGGGTCCCCCCAATGGTCTCTTTCCCTCAGGTTTCCCCACTAGAACTCTGTGCACATCTCTCCCCTCCCCCATATGCGCCACATGCCACGCCCATCTCATTCTTCTCAATTTTACCACCCGCACAATATTGGGTAAGGAGTAAAGATCCCTAAGCTCCTCATTATGTAATTTTCTCCATTCCCTTGTTACCTCGTCCCTTTTAGGCCCAAATACTCTCCTCAACACCCTGTTCTCAAACACCCTCAGCCTACGTTCCTCCCTCAATGTCAGCGACTAAGTTTCACACCCATACAGGACAACGGGCAGAATTATAGTTCTATATATCTTGATTTTTTAATTTTTGGACAGCAACCTGGATGACAGAAGATTCTGCACCGAATAATAGCAAGCATTCCCTAGCTTCAGCCTGCTCTTAATTTCTTCCTGAATAGAATTTTGATTTGTTAA
>Ga0123357_10003433_pt1 | contig 18145 bp, 10 predicted proteins | sample TergutEmb28metaG_FD_89873 | JGI IMG/M metagenome (GOLD analysis project Ga0123357, IMG submission 89873) | Embiratermes neotenicus P4 segment gut microbial communities from Petit-Saut dam, French Guiana - Emb289 P4 | ecosystem: Host-associated > Arthropoda: Insects > Digestive system > Gut ... | reverse complement strand
AGTTTTCTATACTAGGTGCGTCCTGAGGGCAATTGCTCCATTTAGCCACTAGTTGTGTTCAGCATTTATTCACACATTCACAAGCGATTTCCAGCACCTTTCTACTGTAGATATTACAGGCAGCAGCTAAGCAAATGCCTGTGTTTCAGCAATTTCGCCTACACAATTATATACAAGTACGCCACATAAACTTACACGGACAAGTTTCCCAAGTATGATTAAGAGAGAAGTCTCTGTATTTGATGCAGTCTGCAGCACACCTACGCCGTCACCAGGTCTTTTGTTTCGGCACACGATAAGGGACCGAATTTCAGGAAATATCACCTCTCCAGTATCTGTAACCACCACTCCCTTTCTTTTCCTTACACTATTCCTTGAATAACTCAATCCCGTTTCTTCCTTTCCAGCGTTCCTTTCCTGCTCCGTTATTTCTTACTTTCTTCATTTCCATTATCCCTTTCCTGCGTTTGTCTGCTTCCTTCTTTTGTCTCAAACACCTTTCCCAGTCCTTTTAATTTTCCGCCCTATCATCACCTTTCTCCACCTCCCCAAATACCGTTACGAAGCTATCTAAATTACAAAAGTAAATCTCCAATAAATTCATTCCCCCCACCCGCCACAAAAAATCGCCTTAAACAATACTCTTTCTGTTTTAAAGCGGAAGTAACGCCTTAAAACAAACTTCCTGAATTACAATTGTGCTCCTTCTTTAAAGACATGGTGCAGACACAGACAAGTACTGTATAACTAAATAATACCAATACAACACTCGGTCTTACAACGAAGATCGTTATACGATTCCAAGCGCGAAATTTAGTCTGACCTGCCCTACTTTAAAACCATTCACAGTGTTCAATGAGAATGTTCCATTACAGAATGACAGTTGCCTACGCATCATCTGTCACACACTGAGAATACTCAATTGACCGAGATATCAATATTAAATGGCGTTTACGCATAAAAATGTAATAAATGGACAGAGTTTTACCAAAATATGCAGCGTATCCTTCTGGGGATTGCATGAGTGCTAAACAAGAAACGTGAAATTACTTTGCTACATTAAAAACATACTGCTGCATCAAAGCACAGGAATATGGAGTCACTGAGCCAAGACAGGCCTAACACAATAAGAGTCTTGAGACATGCGAAGTGTTTTTATGCAAACCTCCGAAATCCAATTCAAAATGATTCATATCTGTTTCTTGCCAACCTTATTTTCGGGGACCGGAAGTAAGAGGCCATCAGACGTATGAACGCACAAACCTCCTTCCATATCCCTTTTCACTTTTAGCAATAACGGTCGCAAACGTCCCTCTCCACACAGTGCAGTTAAACGGAAGCCAAGCCATTAGACTCTTCAGCTTTCAGCATCGCAGTCGTCATGGCGTCAATATAACAAGAAACAAATTATTTTGCACAGTGCCTGTCTTCCGGTGGGTCCACTGTCCACCAGCACGCTAACCCTCGTAAGGCCACACAACATCCGTGGGAGCGAACACTTCGCCCAAGACCTCTTATAAGTTAAACAATTTTGTAACTGGCTGCACAGCAAAATACTTCCAGAGTTATCATTCTGTTATTCCTTCTATACTTTACTTTAGTCGTTTCGTTCGGTCACAATAAGCTCATAACGGATATAACAAGACAAAAAAAAAAAAACTGAAATCACGTGAACCCTAAAGCACTGATTAATAGCCTTATAGTAGCTACCCAAACATTCAAATCACTGTCAGTTGCGGCTACGTTATTGCCATGAAAAATCGCTACTTACTTATACATTATCATCAAAACACGTGCTGAAATAAATGATCACAACATTTGTTCAACCTCAAAAGATTCCCACGATAACACACGACACGGAGTTCCTATTTCATTTTTCTTCTTCACGTACTTGTTCCCCTCGGTTCTCGACATTAAATTCAAACACAACTAAAAAACCGAACTTGTGTAATTTTTATGAATATACTTAACATTATACAGCTTATTAAACAATTTCACAGTTTTGGAATGCACGCAGTTTTAAACGGAAACAATCGAACGACAAGTGGTTAGTATGCAGCAGGTGTCACCTCTGTTCTCTTTTGTAAGTTTCCCTGTAATATTCAGACAAGGGATATCTCTCAGGTCACTAGCCCCTTAATACAAGACACTTCCAAAATGCGTAAGTTTGTGCACAACATACAAATTAGTCTGTCAAATGAGTTTCTTTTCTTGTGCCTTGCACAAAGCACGGTGCCAACTTACACAGTGTTTGTACATAAGCTGATATGGAAGGGTAGATAAGTAAGTAAAATGGAGAACAGAAGGGTAAATTGTAACAAGAATTATTCAGTCTAAATTCAAGACACGCTGCAGGAAACAGCAAGAGCTAAGGGAAAGTGTTCATACTTAATGCGAATAATTATTCCTGCATGTACCATAATTAAAATGGAAAGGTGAATTTCAAATTAAGAAATTCTTAAAAGTACGGTATCTCGAAAATCCGACGCACGTTCAAAAACAGGACTGCACTAGAATATGCAATAAATTTCTTTACATACCTAAAAATTCGCTCCGCATTTAGCTCGAGATTCGAGCAAAGACGCTTACAGGTTTTCATGTAAAGTGTGCATTACTGCTATCCGGTTTTGACTAAAATCAGAATACCTCTGCAAATTTCTGTAACAACGTGCTATAAATTCTCACAGTATATGAGCCCTGTGATTTCTGATTTTGTGTATGGGGCAGAGGACACAGACCAAATAGACGCGATGCTAAATGGCTCATTTTACAAATTTAAGAAATCTGAGCTACTCTCTAAATGTGTATCTATATAGGACAACCATGTTGACTAGCAAACAGCACTCATATAAACGAAGAGTTCGAAAAATTCAACATTACATTGCAATAAAAAAAAAACATTCCACCAGGGTGCATTCCAAGGTACATGAAAAAGCACAAACGCCTCATTCAGCCGTGGAAAAAATCCATAAGAAATAAAAGAAAGCAGGTATATATCAAAACCCCGCAAAAAGAGCCCCGACCAACTGAATCACAGAGTTTCAGGTCACTTATTTCCTCTTCATTCGAATGTTATTTCCAGAGCAAACGCACCAACCCACCTATAACATTGATAACCTCAGTTCTACGATAACACAGTTGAAACGCAGGCACGTTTCTCTGATGTCGACTATTCAATATTGGCTCAACCAAGGGTCTCGACTGAGGCCCCTGACCATGTAGTCGTTTCGAACAATGTATGTTGCCAAAGGGAAGTCGCACGTACACCTTGTAGCCAAGAAAATGAGTTCGTAATACACTGTATACGAGGATGAAGAATAAACACGTTCTACACCCATCCTCAGTTCACTTTCAAATTATACGAGATCTGGATGGAGAAAGGCTTATGGAGGCTAGAGTCACGGTCATCTCCAGCACTGTCAACGAGAGCCAGACAACAAGAACGCCTTGTTCAACACTACCCCGCCGAACAGATGTGGCGGAGAAGTTGCCGTCACGGAACGGCGACCATTGAAAACACACCAGATCTTCAGTATGAGACGTCTAGGACAGCGGGACATCTAACAGGCATACGTGAGCAGAGGAACGCATACGGGGTTTGGTGGGGAATACTGAAGAATAACACCAAAATGTATCTCGAAGAAATATGATTGCATAGTCTAGATTAATCTGGCTCAGGAGAGGGTCACGTTATTGTTTCTTACTCGTTTATGGTAGTGAACATTTGGGTTCCACAAAATGCGGGAATTTCTGGACCGGCCTAGGAAATATTAACTGCTCCTGAAGGACTCCGCTCCATGAAGTTATTAAGGTACTTTGACATTCATGTTTATTAGGGCCCAACAACATATTCACACTACAGGTATAGGGACAGTCATGTTCCAGTCAGAAGCCGGTCGCGTATTCTTCACTGTGTTATCGTGGCAGTATCCAAACCAGCGACCGCGTTCAAGGCTACGCACCGTCACGACAAGATGCACTTGAATACAGCAACGAATAATTCCTTGGCTGTGAGTACATACACCGACAGAATCAGACTTCACATTGGGAGGAGCTATGACCCAATACCCACAATGCGCCTTCGCACTGTGGTGCTTGAAAAACATATGGATAAATTTACGAGCGCAAAATTTTGTGTTCTTGCAGTGGTGCTGATGAGAAGTCAAGTTTTCTGATTTATGAGGAGGTGTCGACTGGCAATCACAACGTTTGGGAGCAGATTAATCCCTCCACCTTCTGTGTAGTCCAATATCCCAGACGATTTTCATCTTCAAACTTTCCGTTACCTTTATCGTAGTTGACATACTTATGACGAAATTCGTGCGGCCTCTCAAGAAGAAGAATTACGCATTATTAATCAGGATGGCAACGCATCGGAGCGCCTCAGCGGAAATCCAGGTACAGCATAATTCTTCATGGTTGGTCTTCCGTCCGGCACAAGCAGAACGTCGTTCATGCCCGGTTTTTGCAGATGAGAACCATGGCAGGAAGTGTTACACGGCACAGCACTTTTTTCAGTATCTCTCGTCCGCCTGGGAAACCATTCCTTCTCCGGTCTGACTCAGCTATCAAGCTGCAACTCACTGCGCCATAACAAGAATGAAGATCTTAGAAGGAAACAGATAATTCAGTGCAAAATATAACATAAGAACACGGACGAACTTATGCGGACCATTTAGACACGGTAACATATGAAAGAACACACCAAAGCAGATTCTACAATACAGACTAAAACGACTCAGAGAACGAGGTCGACATTCAAAAAAATGGAACGAGTACGTGACGTCGCAACAGGGGTCATAACCTGCGCCGGTACTTTTCCGTGAGTGAAGAAGCTATTAAGCTCATGCAATAAGCAGCAGAGACAGCATCATGAAATAATATCAAATACTTTTCTGACCTCAGCAGATATACTGTTCAAATAGTCCCAAAACTTGGGCACTTAAAAACAGAGCGCTCAGATTCAACAATAATAATGACTTAATTCAGTACGTGCCTATCGGACGAAGACGGCGATCAACAGTTCGCTGAATGGTGTCGACAACGACGGTTGTACTGCACAGGTTGCAGATTGAATTACCGCAAGGAGAAAATGTCTGTCACAACACAATTCAATTTTACAGTCGTAACTACCCCGAACAGAGAACCACTTTCTAAGCGTAAGGGTTAATATTGGTCACTATTATTAAAAAGACACACAGAATATTTGAACGGTTGTCACGTCTAGAACGTTATGGAATAAGCAATCGTAAATAGAAATTCCACGCCGATAAGAACACATTGCAATCAACTACATACATACACATACATACAAGCACACATATATACATACATAGACCATACATACGTACATATATATGTAGCACCAGTAAACTGATGGAGCGAAAACGCTCTGGACTTAATTTAACCTACTTCTATCAAGGACAAGATGTGGTTTTTCCAAGGCTGTCGTCGTTTCCAACGGTCCCTCTAAGCAAATCCCGTTCAATACTTGAAGCAGAATGCGGAAACTTCCTTTCGAATGGTATATAATTCATCATTCACCAAAAATCTTACCACCAACACTACGTAATCACATTCTAAAAGCGTTGAGAAGACAAAAAAGCAGACATTTATGTGTGTGTGTGTGTGTGTGTGTATTTGTGCGCGTATGTACGTATGTAAGCACGAGTAACATGTACGTGACACGTGTGTCTGCATCCATGTACATATTTGCTTCATAAACACGTTCAAAATATGATATAATTAAACTGGTACAGGCAGAGGCCAGATGGTTTCGACACAGCGAAATTCGTACCGACTATACCATCATTAAAACAATGAACCATTGTCTCAAGACTGCCTTATATGAATATTTATCAAATTACTGTTCTATCAGAGAGCACAAGAGGAGAGAGGGGGGGGGCAGTTGTATTTTTTAAGGTCGAATGAAAATTCAATACCACGTGGCTGTCATCTTCAAATAGATTTGCAAGTGCTTATACACTGACAGACAGAAAGAGAGAGGCATGGACAGTGAAGTTCAGCGTTATACCACATTTTAAGTTTGGCTATGAGTAATTATTAAAATTTCTCTCATCGGAATGCATTGGATTAGTACCATTACGTTAAACATTACTCCATAGAAACAAGGAAATTTCACTAAGCTAAAAAAACCTTCCTGCTTGTCATTTCAATACTATCATACATGTACTTACACAACAACTGGTGCTGTTATTAGATTAACATGAAGTGAATTAGTTAAAAAATGTAAGTTCAGTAAAAAATGATTCGTCGTCTGTATGACATGGAGGTTATGCCATTCCTTTCTATGTATCCAAAGGGACAATACTCAAAGAGCGTACTCCAGACAGACGGAGTCTCCACACAGACATACGTGCAGTCCTCGATACTTCTGAGAACTCGTCATACACGGTGCTAATTAGCTTCCAACACAAACTTACTGCTGCAAAGGTAATCACGCTGCATAGCCAGAAATTATAGTTATTGAAACATGCACCGTACTGAGAAATATTTCGAACAAAACCACGTACCTCAGCGAACACGACATTCCAAGCCGAGCCCCACTGACCACTATGGCCAGCCGTGCGTTTAGTGGTTTCGTATCGTTCACCTTCGGCTTTCTACAAAGTACGGGACTATACTTATCCGTTACCCTCCAAAATTAAGCTCACCTGCAGTTTTCTACTAGCCACTCCCCCCAACACCGAGTTCACTGATAGCCAATTTACTAGCGTCGAATACGAAGCAAGCGGACGGAGAAAACCTCCCCATTGCGCGTTTATTTTGTGGACCTTGTAAATGCGATGTATGTGTATCCACAGCACAGTGACGTAAAAGTACAAATGCAGTATTGTCTACTACTGTGTTATACATTACTGTAAATAATTTGTTAAATATACTGTAATGTACCAACAGCGTAGTCAGCGCTAAAAGCAATGAAATTACCTGATCTAACGAGTTGAAATATTCAGACCCTTTTGACGCTTGATTTCTCAAGTGAAGATGAAGTACAGTACATCAAGCACATATATCTTCCCCCTTCAAATAAACTACATGCAGTTGTTTCTATAGTTTGAAATATGACATGATTGATTACGGCTTCTCATGTACGTTTCCAACAACACTGCCATGACTGGCATGTGTATTATCACAGAAGAATCCAAAAAGGATGTGGAGAAAGCGGCCTTACCCTACTTTAGGTCGCTGTATGAGCATCCGCACTACATGGACCGTGGAAAACAAAAACATCGCGGAAACAATAACACGCACAAGACCAGTTCTTTGTGGTAATGACGCGACATATTTGTTTTTGTAAATTACGAAGTTCATTACAAGATACTCAGTAATTAATTTAACAAGTAACGTGGGTCCAGAAAGTTATTCATGGAGATCAGAAACCTACAACGTCAAATTCTGAAACTGTTTATTCCGTGGACTTTAACCGATTTTAGCAAACAAATTTACCCATGTGTTTTATATCAGACTGGAAGACGATCACGTAATGTATACCAATCATTCTGATGTGCTGCTGACCATATAGACCATTACCCTGCACAGTGAACTTCGCTGAGGCAAGGTATATGTACAAACATTATTAATGTTATTCTGTATATTTCATCTGGTTTTCAGAGTGCTTGGTAAGTCAATTGCCTGAGATTGGCGCTATAGCACAGAAATATGTTGGATGATTAATGAACTATAGGATTGTGTATACTGTATGTACATTGGATGGTTTAATAAAAAATATAAGCTGCATCTTCATAGCCCCGATACGTACTGATGTACATTAAACACTGGACAGTGCCTCCATGAGACACATACCCTTGTCAGACACCACAAACATTTGACGCCCAGAACCAACAAATACCTCTTTTTGGTCTACTGTAACAAATACCTTTTGTGTCTTTAAGGGTACTTATTGGTTGTTTTGTGGAGATTATATTTTAATAACGTTGTTCGTAGTTTAGACCTTTAAATATTGGGTGACTGGAGGATTTTGACTAATTATTTGGACAGCACTTGGAAATAAATCGCATTATCCTAAACGGAGCTACTTAGGAACGCTACTGGAAATCATTCTGTGGGTCACAAAAAATCTCGGGCTAGTCGGTATCCCAGCCCAGATTCAAACCGGCAACTCTCAAACGCAAGCCACAAGCGCTGCTGCTTGAGACAACTTGCTCGATAAAACACTGGAAGAGAAGGCTAACTGAAAAGTTTCTGCGAGTTGCAAAGTAAAGTGTTCCTATGCTGAAAATTAATGTGTGGTGCTGTCTACTTCATAACAAAGTTATGGAGTCCTTTTTCTTTGCTGATGCCAAGTTCTCTGGAAACATTTATCTTGGTATGCTAGAAAACGTCGCCTTTCTTGCAGTTGGAAGAAGACGACGGTAATTTATTTCTTCAGAAACTGAAACACCACATCAGACAACACACTGCTGCAGATTGTACAATACGGGGTGTCGTGGGCTTCGGCTTTGGAGGAGACTCCAACATCACCAAATCTGACGCCCAGTTACTCCTTCTCCCTTGATTACGTCGAAAACGATGTGCACGAGTGCAATGGGATGGTGGTTAATTAGATAAGCTCACTCACTAACCGGCAAGACATCTGTCGTACCAAAAAAGAAGATCGATAGACAATTTACTGGTCACAACTTTCTGAGTCATGCTACACGTCAGTGATTTTTCATTACTTACGCTGTAGTGGTTACGAAAAAAACAGCCGACAGAAACACTAGAAAGACTTTGTAAACATGCTGTAGGCATTTGGACGATTACGTTTGGCAAAAGTGCAGCGTGGAACCAAATGTACCCAGTACATACGCTGTAACTCACTTTGTGTTAGTCTCCTGGCTGTGAGATTATTATAGTATCACAGTTGGAAATTATGGTTACGAGTATGAGTATATGGCGGTTCAAGATTTACTGTTTCCTAGGGGAATTAGTGGCTTCTAAAGCACAATCCGACAGCAGCCAGAACATTTATCTGATGTCAAGACACGAGAACCTGCCTGAAGATATCGGGCTGTAGAAGGCGAACTTCGCTTTAAATGGGACATAACGTAAAGCGACTTGTCAGCGTTTAACCAGCATTTCTTCTGAAGACAGAAACAATGTTTGCTCTATATGAGTGTCTTTTGAATGCCTGGGAATCTGGCGGATTTCGAAAGAACTTGGTCTTGGCGGTATGCCGTTACATACGCCTATGTCGTTGCATTCTTTATTGACACACAATCGGTAACAACATGAAGTATGCGGAACTCAAAACGGTGAAAGCTACATTTAATTTAGGATGATAAATTGACATACGATAACAAATTATCGAAAAATGCGTAGATTTTTATGGTAACATTTTTGTGTGCAAATAACGTAAACAATAACAACTGGTGGTTGGGCAAACATTTTCTTCACCTCCGGCTAGATGACGATCACCTCCGGACCACTGAAGCCACGCAAGTGAAATTCTGCACTGCGATAGACCATAGACCTACCTACACCTACACATCACATTTAATAAACAATTAGAAGCATAAAGACAGTCCGAACCTTTGAGGTTCCATGCAAAACAATTTAATGTAAACGCCATGCCAGAAGAAGTAGTAACAGAATGAAAAAAAAAAAGATAAACAGATAAACAGATCCATAAAGTAGAAATACGCGCCGTACGAAAGTGGCTTCGTGTGTTCTCCTCTAAATTTCTTTTTCCGAATTCAAATAGAATTTCAGGATTGCAACGTCACACCTACTTATGACATCTTCATATCACTAGTGACAAAACGAAAGGGCGCAAATCCTTCAAAGATAAACGTTCCACATTTCAAACAAAAAATAAAAGCTTTCGTGGGATCCCCAGTAACATGCTTCACATGATGTACTTGCTTATACGAATATCAGTTTAGAGCACTGTTCAACAGCACAACAAGGTGATTTTTTTTTTTTTTGCTCTAGGGGGCAACATAAAACACCAGAACATAAATACGAAGATTCAACAAAGCATATGGGCTGAACAAAAAGACGCAATCTAAAACTAAGGATACATGCAATGAAAAATAAGCATAAAGCGTAATGGCAACACTGTTGGCGCAGTTAAATCAAGAAGTGCTAAGCTGTCCTGATCTGCTACAAAGGACGTAATGAGCCAAAGCGCTGCCTAGCCAATCATCACGTTCCTTTTCACGTTCCATGGACTCCTAATGCTCCAATTAAGGCAACACATAACAAACCACGTGAGGGAGAATCACTCAGAAGTCGCCAGTCACTCGGCTGGTCAGAGAATTCCCCGCATTTTACAGCACTTGAAGGTTCCATTCTATACTCACAAAATCCCCCTACCTGACCACATCTTGAAGAATATAAATCCCTCACAACACACAGAGATTCACAAAACAGGTACAAGTTGAGGACAGGTAAGAAGGTCCACTAGTGGCAGGAGGCATTGCAACGAATATAATGTAACATGCCCCTCAGTTTTGTCGTCAATGTACTCGTCATTTATCAGGGAAGTGACCAAATATTTTAACCTTCCTGCACTTTCGAGGTATTGGCCACGTTCGTATTATGAGTTTGCCCTGTAGTATATTCACAAGACATGAAAATGCACTTGGTTTCATCTGTTTTGTTCGTAGAGCAACCGTCGTACTGTTGTGTAACAGTCTTCTTGTTATATTACAGGCACACCAACTTAACACTTGCCACCCAATTAATAAGAGACATCAACATTCCAGACTACACCACAAGTTTCTACCAGATTCAGTTCTAACCCTCATAATTTTCTCGTGCCACATCACTATCGTCTTCTAAAGCTATTTAAAAAGTCATCGGCTATAAGGCATTTCCATGACTGAACAGTAAATACATCAGACAAATGTCTACTTTCCTGGACTCTGCTGTAAGTTTTAAGTACGTTCTGATTACCTGAACTAACTTTACTGATACACTACTTTCAGTGACAATGCTATATAATATTTCTCGTCTGATTCAGGCGCTTTGTGACGCAAATTTATAGCTGATGTATTCCGATGTTATATTTTTATTTTTCCGTTAAGTGTAGCAGAAGTAATAGTTAATCTATAGCTGGTCCACTACGCACAAATCCACACTGATAATACCAAATAATTTCGTGTACACATGGACTTAACTTTCAGAGAAGTACGCAGTATAACATCTGGTACGAAGGTGATAATGCCCGTGTCTGTATAAATATAATCTGCTTGTACAACCGCCCGCGTTCTCTCTAAATTTAAATTACGGCTGCAAGTCCTCTGTAGTTCTCTTAGAACTTGTAACTGATACTATGTTCAGAAAAAAAAAAAACACCTTTCCTGTATTTTCAGGCAGTAACCCTAACCTCCGAACGTTTTCAAAGACGCGCAGATGACCACAGGACTTCGTCTATGCACCAGGTGCTATTAGTGTCTTCAATCTAATTACGCTATCACTGTTGATTGGTATAGAAAGCGACTATCTAAATTTAAAAAAAAAATGACTTCCTCACTGTAAATCCAGCTAAGTTCCGGGTCAGAGGTGACGTCCCAACTTAGGACCAGGATAACGATAATGTACTACATTGCCAATCCTGCGCCAGAGCCTGTCGGCGGTAGTAGATCAGTGGGCACGATGTTAGGCAGGCTGAAGCTAAAGTAGAAACATAAGGGGCATAACCCATGTAAGTGCCACTTTGTCACCGCCACAAGAAATGAACTGGAAAAGAATTCCCCGAGCTCCCGTGGCAAAACGGCGGTAACCAATCGCCTTTCCGTAGACCAAGGGTTCTTAACGTTCTCTTGTACCATGGATCCCTTTCAGAGTGTGGTGAAACCTACGGATCCCTGCTCAGAAAAAAAGTATTATAAATTATCAATCATATGCTTTCGGAGAATAAGCTATTTCAAACACCCTAATGAATTCCAGTTTCCAATTATTAGGGCACAATAACATTAGAGAGTGAGATTTACTGAAGTTAACAAACATTTTGAACTTTAAAGACCATAAATTACTTTGTTCCCTATATTCAGTATTGAATGAAAAGCCGGATTTCAGTTAGAAGTTAGTGAAAATGAAGTTGCGATCTTTTCCAATCCAAGTTCAGTTTACGGACCCCCTGAAATCTGTTCCCAGGCTAAGACCTGCTGCCGTACACCAAGGTTACGAAACGTCTGTAGAAGTTTTGTAAGATCTCAGGTTTTCAAGACGACAAAGATTCAGACTTTGACCTTCCTGTTTTACCACCATTCGGTCTGATACAATGTTACCAGAGTTTCGGGGAAAAATAGTGCCTCCATCTTCAGGGCAGAATGTAAACGAATTGTTTTGAGGCAGGACGTAATATATAAAACAGCTCTGCTTGTAGTTCGCGAAGACCGCCTGTACGACAGTACAGCTGACATGGATTGTGTAAATGATACAGAATACAAAATAACAATAACATAATACAGATATGTGAGACACAAAAGAGTGAGGAGGATTTGTTAGAGGAGGAGGCAATATGAACTGAAGTCGACTCCCGGCGTTATGCGGCCGTTCGTTTCGGATCAATACGAACAGCTCCCACCACGCCGTCCGCATGAAATACTCAACCAACACCCCCAGCGCTCTCAGTATGTAATGTAGCCTGATAACACGACAATTCAACAACTTGTGTCTCTCTCCTACACAGTAAAATGTCACATGAAGAGGAACTTTGATTCCAATATCGCCCACCACTCCGCTAGACACTACGCCACAATTTAGCTTTGTATCGTTTACATTTCAGCACTAGGCTAGGTCCACCTGCAGTGAAGTGCGAACTGCTACGGACTGCAGGGACAAGAGGCCGTGACCTCTGGCACATTATGCGTAATGAATCGGCGACAGTGTTACAAGGACAGTACCAGACAGGAACAGAAAGAATGAATAAAGCTAAAAATATATACATTCACATTTTCGTAAATGTAAGAAATATATACGAAGTTATCAAAGTTTTTTTTTTCCCACCAACGAATGCACAAGTGATTGTCTTAAAAACAATATTAAAATTTACATTAAAACAGCTCCGACATGTTTCGGTGCAAGCACCCCATCTTCAGGGAGCGCATTATCCGTACTTGCTAAAGTTACACTTCGTTAACAGTCAATTATGGCGTATGATTAAAATCGGCGGTAATGTGGCTGCATATATTGGTACAGTGTGTGTGTGCGTGTGTGTGTGTCGCACTGTTCGGGAGTAGCCTACTCAGTCTACTCCCGAACAGTGCGAGACACACACACACATCCCCACCCACCCACCCACCCACACATCCATCCACGCACACATACACACGCACACACACACACACACACATCAACAAGGACACTACCAATATATGCAGCCACATTACCACCGATGTACCGTAATTGACTGTTTTAACGAAGTGTAACTTTAGCAAGCACGGATAATGAGCTCCCTGAAGATGGCGTGACTGCACCGAAACATATCGGAGCTGTTTTAATGTAAATTTTAATATTTTTTAAGGCAATCACTTGTGCATTCGTTAGTGAATAACAAACTTTGATAATATCAAGATGCACGGTATGAATGTAAAAAAAAAAATATTTGAAGTTGTTTGATGTTATGACATTCATGGTATAATGCACAGCAAAATGAAGGTTGATAAGCAAACCGAAATTACTGGCGTATAATTACTCAGAATTAGTAAAGAAATAACGACAGTTGTATTCACGCTACGTTCTTCCAGTATCGTGGAGCCAAACGAAATACAAGCTGGAACTGTAGTATAATTCAATGCGCGCTTTTACATACAAGACAGAAACGCACAAGAACCTGAAATGAGCATTCGCACCCTTTCTACAGATTAAAGTTGCTCTTCAGTTTCTTCTTGAATGTCATTATTATCCACTGGTGCTGTTCTCAACAAATCAGCAAGTCAGCTAGGTATCGTCAATGAACGGACGAATAAACGTGCGTCCGTCTGCTTTAATTTTTCGTTTCCTGAAGGACTGCTGGCAAAGAAACGGGTCAGTATGCCACCTAATAGAAATCCCTTTTTATTAGGCCGAAGTTTGTTATCCCTTCCAAACATGTTCGGCCAAGTGGTATAGCACAGTACCTACAGAACCTGAGTGACGGTGCACCAATATGAAACGAGGGGTGACAGACTGTGATTTTCATTTCGTCTGCATGTAGAAATACATTTTTATATTATCATAAATACATTTTTAAAGCAATCAATGTTATGAAGGGTTTAGAGTGCAAAACACTCAAAGCTGGTACATACAGTTGCCGATTTACAACCAAAATCGACAGAAACGCAAAATAACTACCTCACTGTTTATTATCGGAGAAATAAATAACGCATTATAAATTAATACTGACATACAGGAACGAGTGCCAGTCAGAAACACAGTGAAAAGATACATGTGATTATAAAAAAAGTATACATGTACAAAAGAAAGGATAACAGTAACTAACATCATTAGCACCGCAATATGAAGCCCATGGCAAAATAAACAGAAATGGTCCCAAAAATGATGGCAATCTTGCTTGACGAGAATTGAAGGAACAGGATTTATAAGCACAGAAACGCCAACGCTAGTTACAAAAATTAGAGCAGAATACACCTCCTGGATGTTCGGTTTAGCTTACTGCTACATACAGCAATATACAGTCAGGGTGGAGACTTGTTTATATGCAAGCTGTTGCACACACAGCAGCGGCGGTACTGGCAACAGGTACAGTCATTCCTCTTCACGCCCCGAAGGCGTATACAGGGAGAAGAGGTACAGCTCCACTCATTCTTAACATCGGCGCTAGACGGCGGTCAGTGGTTGACATCACGCCCCAACCGCTTTACCACCCATTAGACAGAAGGTTGGGAGGGCCCCACAACAGGTCTGCACGCCATGCACTGATTCTGCGCCAACCGTATGGAGCCCACACGCAAGACAACGTAAGAGTGGGAATATAAAATTCATATACATTTGGCGACGCCATAAAAACGCAGAGGAAGGTTGACAAAAAAAATAGGTGGAATGAACACAGACAAAGAATCATCATGCTTGGTGTTGGAATTAAAAAAGTGAACATAAACCACGCGTTAAACAAGTGATATCCCAACATTACCATGTTCGCCCACAACTACATTCAATATTTTAACCAAAGGCACGGCTTTAAGAATACAACCAGTTTTACAGAAATATTTCAACTTACGACCTGTATAAGAAAACGTTCGCCACTTAATGAAATAAAAACTGAAAACAAGACTGTAAAATTTCTGAGCTCGCAAATTAACTTATTCAACATGCACATAATTTTGTGTTGCGACTGATGAAACCCCGTAAGAAGGACCGAAATATGAAGCATTATTGCTGGAGGGAACAAAAGAGTAGCTGCGTTCAACAGCAACACGGTAATACTGAAATGTCATGACATAACGGGATAACTTCTTAAAAACACTTAAATACAGACCTACTTCTTTCGTTCACTGTTCATGGAACAATACAGAATACTGTCCAAATACACGTTTGCAACGCACGTAAACTTCTTTGAAAACATTAAAATGAAATTTCCTTTTTCTTTTTTACATTAAACTAATATTACCATGCAAGAAAAATAACGAAAACAACAAAAGCAAACAACTGAAAACGAAAGAGCAAAGACTGCTTGAATCAATACACAAATCCACTCTCAGTACTGAACAACAGGACTGTAACTCAGTATGATCCAAAATATACGCGGGAAGAAGTGAGTCAGTATCCCACTGAACTGCGAGTAGCAATGAAAAATACGTTGCGGTCAGAAGAAGAGTGCAGTAGGGAAACGTGACAATGACAGATCAATAGGCCTATCCCAGTACATATGTACGAAAAGCAGAAGAGTTTATGAATGGACTGAAAGATAAAACGTACATCGGAGGAGTGCCGGTGATCATGCGCGTTATGGCCGACGATTCAGTGAGCTTAGGTCAAGCAGCACAAGCGGAGTAGGCCAGACAACAAAGAATCATGCACTGATTAAAACGAATCTAAAATCATAATAACGTATGATGTGTGGTGCTATGATACTTGAAGGACCGACCTAACACATTTTATTCTGACTGGACCACCAAACTTTTGCGCTTGCGTTTCCGAATTCATACCAAATCAGAGACACCGTGTACAGAAAATAAAACAGGTTTATGCTCAGCTATGTTCGACAAAACGTACAATCAAATCAGCTTGAATCTTCATTACCGTCTTATATTGTACATGATTAAACTTAGTTTTTTACGTAACGAAAGATGTTTCGTAATTTTGGACAAGGCACAAAAATAGCTGCCAGTTCCGCATGGGCAAGCTTCCCACTGCTAGAAATTCAAGTATCAGTAGTAACCATATGAGGGCCAACATTAATCCACAGCAAATCGATGGCTACCAACCGGTGGGCCAAGGGCAACGAGAGGAGGCGCGGACGTTATTCCAACGATCTGCAAATACACATTCTACAGACTGAGTAAACACAAGGTCTCGCACACGCAATGTTAGTATTAAAATATTTGCGTTTCACGTTGTAACGAATGAAACATGAATTTATTTACAGTGGCCATTAAGGTCACGAGAATCACCGTCATTAAATATTCTATCAATTAATACTCACACACTGGTCTTCCGTTATCATATTTTTAAATAAGAAAAAAAACCGCCTCATTCCAAATTCGTATATACTGGTCACTCCTGATCATCTTTCCAACTATACGTCTACAAATGTTTCCAAAAATCCAAGCGAAACGCCAAAGTTATAGGCGACAGAAGGGAGACATGGAGAAATATTTATACTAAATACCCGAAAATACTAGGCGCCAAAGTACGAATTTAATGACCCAGGCGACCTCGCAACAGCGATTTGTGCACCCCTGTTTCCAACAGACTTGATGCTATCATATATACCAATTTCAGGCACTTGGAGGGCGCAGTTAAATACTCTAAGAACCAATCAATCCCCTGTATTTTAATAACGCTACTTAACTGAGTTCATAAAGCAGACGTCTTTGAGTATCCGCCTGGGGCAAACGGCGATAAATTCGTTCTTCTGTGATGACAGCATGCACACAAGAAGCCTGCATATTCACTTCTTAAAAATCAGACTGCTCTCAGAATCAAAATAAATATGAACAATCGCAACCGAATTTAACACATTCCTGTCCATGCTACAGCAATCGCTATTCAAGCCTGGACAGCCCCTCAGGGTTTCATGAGGTTGAGGCTCCCAGAATTTCCAGCCAATCGGCACATGAAGGAGGCGAGGTTGTTAGCGCTACGCACCGGCCGTCTTTAACCCCAGGAGATACACCTAGTTCTCATATCTCTCAGAGGCTGAGTGCGGGAGGAAGGATTAAGTCAATGAAAAATCCCAAAGATTCCACTGGGAATCGAACCCGCGACCCTCCCGCTTGTAGGGCAGTGCCTCAACCAACTACGCCACCTCGTACCGTTCATTTCAATCCTACTAAACTAAAACTCTCATCAAAAACGATGACAAACTACTGTATCACCTAGATGGAATACAAGTATTGCGGCTAGAAGACGGAACATGCAGTATTTGTCAAGTTGTGAAGAAGCGTCAGTCTAGCGCGCACCACATGCGGGCCATCTTTAAATGTTATGCCTAAAACGAAAGTTAAACATACATGGCATCTGACCACACCGGCCGATTCACACACACAGTCCCTGTTATAAGTTACACACACTCAAATAAGTGTGAATACATCGTCTTACGAGTTCGGTAAATGTACGCACCATGTACCATTTTTGCATCGTTCGCTCCAACTTTTTTAATCACTTCTAAAAACCATAGGGCTTACAGAAGAAGTGTATGGGGCACAAAATGCGTTCCCTTACTACTCCACAACGTCTGTTGGGAAAATTTCTCGCTCCGAAAAATAAGAAGCTAGTTATGCTCGAAATGCGACAGGAGACAGGCAGGACTTCGAGTAAGGTGTGGGTTATTTCTGTCCGATTTCGACAAAAGCTGGGATACGCCTATAATTTCACCAAAAAAAAAAAAAAACGTTAGAATCTTCAGTTTTTACAGGGTAAACGGATGGAAAAAAAAAAAAACTTTAAAAGGCGCAACCCCCTTTGTTTATGCGCCCCGAACTGGTTCCCTGCACCCAAAGCACGGGGAATT
>Ga0123357_10003432_pt1 | contig 18147 bp, 8 predicted proteins | sample TergutEmb28metaG_FD_89873 | JGI IMG/M metagenome (GOLD analysis project Ga0123357, IMG submission 89873) | Embiratermes neotenicus P4 segment gut microbial communities from Petit-Saut dam, French Guiana - Emb289 P4 | ecosystem: Host-associated > Arthropoda: Insects > Digestive system > Gut ... | reverse complement strand
GCGAGCCTGGCTTTATAAAAGACCAAGTGGGCATGCAGATCAAAGGTTATGTGTCCAAACTCGACGGTTCGGGTCAATTTTACAGGCTCTTCGTTCCGTCAAATTATAATCCCAATGCCTCCCTGCCCCTGCTCGTGATTATTCCCACAATGATTGCCAACAAGGAACGCCCTTTTATAGAAGGGCCTGTCATGGCGAATCAGCGGGAAGCGCTTCTCTGGGCGAAATATGCGGAGCAACACGGCTTCGCCGTCCTGTGGCCGGGATACAGGGGCGTCCCCGAAGGATACTCCTGCGAGTCGACGCGCATGGACGAGGCGATTCAGGCGGTCGAAAAAAACTATAATATTGATCCACGCCGGATCATCGCGTATGGGACGTGCAGCGGCGGCTACAATGCCGGGCGGCTGGTTTCGGAGTATCCCAACCGGTATGCCGCCATTGTCTACGATGGGGCTGTGTTTACCTTCAAGGCGACGACCGGGGAATTATCACCGTCGATAAAAGCATGGTATGAGGCCATTGATCCGGTTCGTCATGTGCTTGAAAATCGAAACCTGAAAATATTCGTGCTGCACGATAATACAAAGCGTCCCGGTCATGGTGAAATGGAGCTTAGCATCCGGTTTCTCGCGCAGGCAAAAACGATTCGAAACGACATCACCTCTTATCTGGACGAGGAACCCTTGTCGGAGACGGCGCGCATGGACATGATTTTCTCCTGGATTACCCCGTGCCGGAACGAACACCCCGGCAGCGCGCGCTCCAGCGTCGCGGCAAAGGCGGGTTACACAGGCCCAATCTCGGAAATATTCACCACCCCGATACTCATCGTCAAAGGAACCCACGCGACCGGACGCGACCTGCAAGCCATGAGTGACCTCGCAGACTCAATCCGAAGCGACTACCACAATTACTTTCACGGCGCGCAATGCTCCATCAAGAACGATGACGACGTCACGCAGGACGACATCGCCAGCCACTCCCTGATCCTGATAGGCAATCCCCAAGGCAACAGCGTCTGGCTGGATTTGCAGGCGCGAATCCAGCCGGCCCCAAACGACGACATGCTGGCGGAAAATCGCGCGTATGAGGCAATCGTGCGCCACCCGCTCGCCCCGGATAAATACATCCTGCTCATCGGCGCCGGGAAGTTGGGCGCCCTGCGACTCGCCATGGCGCACAGCAACCTCTTCAACGCATGGTTTGATGCTCTCATTTTCGGCTCCCCCCGCATAACCATAAGCAAGCTGGAGGCGCGCGCTGACGCGCGAAGTGGCAAGTGACAAGTGGCAAGTAGCAAGAACTCCGAGATATGAACCCAGCCTCCAAACTTAATCTTAATCTCTAATCTTAATCTGTCAGCTTAACCTTAACCTTGAACCTTAACCTATAAACACACCATGAAAATGCTCACCAAACTAACATATATCCTCATTATTGCGCTGGCCAGCCTGTCTCTCGTGTCGGCCTGCTCAAAAGAGTCAAACACGCCCAAGGGGAAAAAAGGAGGAGAAAAACCGTCCGTAGTAATTAAGGCCAGCGACACGTTCTCCCAAGACAAAAATTCTCTGAAAGCGGTTAGAAACGGCCAATATGTCGCTCTTAACTGGCAAATAGACGCAACAGGCATGCAAATCAAGCAAATCGAAGTCTTGAGAAACAACACGGGAATCAACAAGAAAAAAAAGGTGGGCATTTTGGAGCCTAGTGCGGCCAGCTTCAAGGATAGCCTGCCGGATGAGAACGCGTATTGGTATTGGATAGGGTTGGTAATGGCCGATGGAAAATCCAGGGAAATCGGGCCGGTTCGTGTGAATATGGACAGCGCTGGGGCGGCCAATTACGTCAAGTTTGAGGATATCTATAAAACAAGCATTACCAGAACCGATAATCTTGCCACACTCAAATGGGACTTTCCTGAGGGCGATTATAAGGAAATAAGAATTTTCCGTTTTACGCGCCCGGTGGCGGAGCTTTTTAAAGGCCCAGTGGCGGGAAAAGGCAAGACAAAAGGAATGGGGTCTGTCGTGACAACAAGCATGGAAAGAAAGTCGCAATGCCCCAATACGCTGCCTGATTCCGATTCTGACTATTGGTATTGGTTTCGGATTATTATGAAATCCGGAGCTATTATCGAAAAAGGCCCCGTCAAGGCCGAATACAACATCCAAGGCAAATCCAAGACCCGCTAAATTCCCATGAACCACGCATTATTTATCAAATCAGCCGCCTGCGCAACCGCTATCCTGCTGCTCTTCCCAAGCCGGACGCCCGCCGGCTTGCAGTGGGAACAAACCGAAATCACCGTCAACATGCCGGACGGGCAGGATACGGCGCAAATAGCCTTTCCTTTCAAGAACACGGGCGCGCAATCCGTGGCCATCATGTCCGTGGAGGTCTCATGCTCATGCCTCAAATTTGATCCCATAAACAAGGAATACGCACCCGGCGAGGGCGGAACCCTGAACCTCCATTATCATGGCGGAGTCAGAAGCAACGCCATGGCCTACAAGGTCACGGTGCGCGACACCGACACGGAAAAACCCGTGACGACGCTCATGGTGAACGTTGCCGCCAGCACCAGCTTTCAGATAGACCCAGGCAGCGCGGGCTGGCAGGCCGGCACGCCCGCCGCCACGCGGGAATTGCTCTTTCGCGACGTGAAAAACATCGGCGCGAAGCCGGTGGCGGCTTATTCCACAAACGAAAATTTCACGGTGGAAATCACCCCGCGCCATGCGCCGGGAGAGTATGCGATCAAAGTGACGCCAAAATCAACCGATGTGCCCGGCGGGGCATATATCTACATCGACGTGGCATACCCTGATGGAAAAACCGAAAAAACAAAGGTGCTGGCGGCGATTTTGGACCCAAACTCAAAAAAAGTCCTGATAAAATAAAACACCCGCGCAAACGGCTCCCGTCCGGCCCCTCATAAACAACTCCAATCCTCAACATCCCTTATTCGCACATGAAAAAACGCAACCTCTCGATATGTCATCAGTGTCTTTTCCTCGCCGCCCTGCTCTTGCTGCCATTTGCGCCCATGGCGAAAGCGAATCTGATTTGTGATTGGAATCCCACATGGGAGTGCCCGAATATCTTGGAGCCAATTGAAATTACTTATACCGTTGAATATGAATATGAGGAGTGCTATAAAGACGGGGAGGAGGATGTTTGCACGACATACACCGAAACCGAGGAGTATACCGAAACTGTGTATGTCGAGGTGGAGGACTGCGGCTGGGTGGATGAGTATGAATGTTGGGACGACGGAGACGATGGCAGCGTTGTTGTCATTGATGGTGGCGGCGATGGCGGCGGTGGCGCTGGCGGCAGTGGCGGCGGACAGGGAAGCAATGGCCATTATGAGGAAATCGCGATTCCCCATACGGATTGCCAGTCGCAAGGATACCTCACCTATGCCGGAGAGGAATACGTCTACGGCACCACGCAAGACTGCTACACATGGTATGAATACGAAACGGTATATGTGGACGATTATAGTGGAACCTCCACGCCCGGTGCCGCCTCCGCCAACGACGCCGCCTTTGTCACCCAAAACGTCCCGGCAACCATGACGCCAGGCCAAACCGCCACGGTTTCCGTGACCATGAAGAATATAGGAAGCATGACTTGGGCGGGCGATCCCGCATGGAACGGCGCCAGCAATCCCAAACCCTACAGGCTTGGCGTAAAAAATGCCAATAACTGGGGATTGCCCCTCGAAAAAGGCGCCACCGGAAGCAACACGGCCAGAGTTGATGTCAACACAAAGGTCGCCCTAAACCAAGACCATACCTTTACCTTCAACATAACCGCCCCAGCCACGCCCGGAACCTATGATTTCCAATGGCAAATGGTTCAGGAACAAGTTGAATGGTTCGGCGCCACCACGCCCAGTGTCAGCATCGTTGTCGCCCCGCCCGCGCCACCTCCTCCTCCCTCCAACGGCGCCACCTTCGTCTCCCAGAATGTGCCGAAGACCATGACTCCAGGCCAAACCGCCATCGTTTCCGTGACCATGAAAAACACCGGCAACACCACTTGGAATAGCAATTTGCCATATCCCTACAATCTCGGCAGTCAGAAACCGCAGGACAACATGACATGGGGCTTGAGGCGCGTTAGCGTCGGTGATACGCCGGTGCAGCCCGGCCAGGAAAAAACTTTTACCTTCATCGTCACGGCGCCAACCGTTCCAAATACGTATAACCTCCAGTGGCGCATGGTGCAGGATGAGCAGGATGGGCAGGAATGGTTTGGGGATTTCAGCACAAATGCCAGTATCGTTGTCAGTAACGGCAGTGATGACAGCAACGGTGGCGGCAGCAGCGATGGCAGTGGCCATTGGGAGCAAATCGCAATACCCCATACGGATTGCGAGAATCATGAATACTTGGTTTACACCGGCGAGCAATGCAACAGTGTCAGCTATCAAGACAGCGATACATGGTATGAATATGCAGTTATTCGCGCAAGTGACAGCGGAGAGCATGCCAGTGGCAGTGAAATCACCCCTGGCAAAGTGACCATCGATCCGGTTGCGACCAAAACCATTACGCTTGGGCAATCAATGGTCTACAGTTCGACAGCGATAGCAGCGATGACTGGTTACGTTTACTTGACGCTGCACGACTTTGACTGGAAAGCACACGGGGGAAACTGGGTGTCCGCGCAACTTGATTCTGACGGTCACGGAACAATAGAAACGGGGGCGTTGACTGGGGCCGAAGCTCGAAGTTTGGCAGTGCCACCGGTGCAAATCAGCGATCGTATGGTCACGATGACTCCAACGCGCCCCGGCACCTATACCGTGCGCTTTTCCGAGCAAACTCCATCCGGCCCGGTGTATTCGCCACAAGCGACCCTGATAGTATATGCTCTCCCTGCTTATCTTTCTGGTGTCAAATTGAACCCAATCTCGCCTGCGACAATCAGAAACGGGCAGGTGATTGAGATTTCTGGAACTATAGATACACAAGGCGTCAATGTCGATGCCCTGGACATATATGTGGGAGATCGCTGCATTCAAAGAATGCAACAGCCGGCTCAGGGCAGCTTTTCATTTACATGGACGGTATCCGGGCTTGCTCTTAAAGTTTATCCGGTTTACGCGAAAATAATTTGTGCTGGAACAAGCAGGATTTTACCATTCTCTGATATTGTTTCCATTCCGCAGAATGAGATTTGGGCCTATGGCTTTGAAAAAAATCATGATGAGAACGGCATCAAGGCCAGTGGATATTATCATGATGCAACAAACCAATATCCGGCGCGCAGAACGATAGGAAACAACGGGACATGGACTGAAGGCGCGGTCTGCATGGGTGTCAAATCAGGCAATGATCAAATTTCCATGACGCTAAATGGAGATTCGATAACCTATGCCAACCGCATGTCGTCGGGAACCACTTGGTGCGGAAACGAAGCCGTGCTCATGATAAAAGACCCCGCCGTGCGTTATATGTTGAAAGCAGCCGGGGCGGAAGCGTTCGGCACAGGCGGCACAAAAACATTCAGAGCAGGCGAAATGCAAACTGAATATTTCGACACACAGGAGGCACGAGATGATCGGGCTGCTTACATTAGGTCAATCAGGCCCGATTTACATATTGACTATGATGAAGAGGTCATCGAGTGGCGTGTTGTTGACAGTTGTTTTTGGCCGACTGGATATGGCCAGAATACCATGCAAAGCCGGACAATTCCAATCCAGCCTTCATGGGCAGGCAAGGAGTTGACAGTGCGGGCATGGGCGTTTCACCACACCACAACAAACGGATCAGACTTTCTTAATCATCCAGTCGAGTTTTACGCCGCGGCCACACGTGTTGTTCCGATTACCAATTCCCCTCCGACCGTCCAGATTTCAGCCAAGGGCAGGCAGGCCAAGGAGGGACAAGTTCAAAATATAACCGCCGCGATGGGCGAGCGTGTCGAGTTCACACTTTCCGCCGCGGATGTGAATGGCGATTTGCAGGCAATTAATTTCTGGGTTCTGGCTCCCGGTAGCACGGTCTGGCGAAACATTCGCGCCGATGGAACGCTTAACAGCGGGTATGTTGAAAACACGACGGTTGACACCACTGTCAGCTCTGGAGTCGGCGTCGCCTCGCTTGGTCCCGTGCAACGCAGCTTTACATTGACTCTTGACGAGGGTTTTGGCACCTATCAATTCCATGCGCGCTCGCGGGACAGTCATGGCATTTCAAGTGAAACTGCGATCATCAATGTGCAAGTCGATAACCGCGCCCCGGGCACCGTTCAATCAATCAATGGCGTTGCACAGGGGAATAGTCCTGACGTCCCAATCGGAATGCCCATTCCAATAACGGTATCCGCCTCGGATGCTGACGGCAATCTGCGCGCGGTCAATCTTTGGGTTCTGACGCCCACGCACGGATGGCGCAATATTCGCGCCGATGGCTCGCTAAATGATGCCATCGTCGAGAACTCAACAACCGACAATTTTATTTCCTCGGGAGGTGTCAATGTTGCCTCCCTTGGCCCCAAGACTTGTAGCTTTACCCCAACGCCTGACGAGGGTGTGGGTGTCTATCAAATCACCGCTCGCGGCATGGATTCGGAGGGACAAACTTCCCCTCCGGGCGTCCATGTTTACATCAATGTTGTTTCCGGCAACCAGCCGAGCGTCCCTGATGACTTGTCTGCCTCAAATGTCGGCAGCAAGCATTTTACGTTCAAATGGAATCCCTCTACCAGCAATACGAGTGTTACCGGTTATGAGGTGCTCCTCAATGGAACCGTGCTCGGAACCACCTCGAATGCCATGATGGAAATCACCGGCCTGACAGCCAGCACCACCTATTCGGTGAGCGTTCGCGCTTTTGACGGCGCCGGCAACTATTCTGATTTGAGCGCGCCCATCACTGTGACTACAAACGCGCCCGGCGTGCCAAGCGCGCCACCAACCTTGCCTTCGGATTGGGCCAATGATCACAATCTCAACCCCAACGACGCGCTTGGTGACGCCAATGGCAACGGTTTATCGAATATTGCCGAATACAACCTCGGAGCCAATCCCACAACCGATAATACTGGAAGTGGCGGGTCTGGCGATGCAGTTCTCGCTATCATGGAACAAGCCGGCGCCACCACCGACACTGCCGTGGGTGTCACGCCGGGTAACTTTGCCGTCGATAAAAACGGTTCCGCGACTTATTCCATCCCCATTGCCGTTACGCCCGGTTCCGCGGGCGTGCAACCTTCAATATCACTTGAATATAACAGTTCCAATGGCTCGGGCATCGCGGGCTTTGGCTGGTCGCTTGCCGGACTGTCGTCCATTGTTCGTGGTGGCCAGGCCAAGGAAGTGGACGACCAACGGCACGCCATGGACTTCACTTATGCCGACCGTTACTACTTCGACGGACAGCGGCTCGTGGCGATTTCCGGTCAGGACGGCCACGACGGCACGGAATACCGCTTGGAATCCGACAATTTCACGCGAGTGGTCTCTTATGGCGCTTCCGGTCAAGGCCCTGCTTGGTTCAAGGCATGGACAAAATCCGGTTTGATAGTTGAATTGGGCAATACCATGGATTCCGCCCAAAAAATAGGCACTTACAATGAAGTCCTGACATGGCAGGTAAACAAGGTATCCGACACTGTCGGCAACTACATGACCTTTGAGTATGTTACTGATCCTGTCTCTCACCAGCAGGTCATCAGTAAAATCAATTATACGGGCAACGGCGGCGTGGCGCCCTATGCCTCGGTGCAGTTTGACTATGAAAACCGCCCTGATGTCATGTCCGGCTATATCAAAGGCGCACCGGTGAGTGCAAACCAACGCCTCACCGCCATCAGGGTGTGCTATGGCGCGAAAACCGTTCGCAAATATACGCTCACCTATGTCCAGCGCGACTACAACAACCGCTCGATACTGGCATCCGTGACAGAGTCGGGCGCGGACGGCAAGGCCTATAAACCGATAACCTTTGAGTATTCCGACCCGCCCTACGGCTGGGATGCCGCGCCGATCTGGACTCCCCCAACGGCTCTTGTCAGCACCCCAACGATACTAACCAGCAAGGTTCCGCCAAGAGATATGGCGTTCATTGACCTTGATGGCGACGGTCGCGTTGATTGTGTCCAGAAAGCGTCAGACGGAACAAGCAATGCATGGCTCAACACAGAATCAGGCTGGGTGATTGCAAATGGAACCGATGGTGAGCCTGATTTCAGGCTGCCAGACTCGTGCGCCCTGATCGATGCCAAAGGCATGCCAAATGCCCGATTTGCTGATTTCAATGGCGATGGACTGGTGGATGTCATGGATAAAGACGGCAATGTTTATCTCAATACCGGTTCAGGGTTTGTATTTAACGCGCGTTTTTCGCTGCCCGAACCGACTTCTCAGATTGGTTCCGTCAGCAACTTCACGCGAGGGATGCCGGAAGTGCTCGATTTGGATGGCGATGGGCGGGTGGATGTTTCAGCAAAAACGACGGGGGTTGTGAAATCTACTATTATTATTGGTGGGCTTACTCATCCTACTGGTTCTACCGAGTATACGAACTTTGGTTCCTTGGCGGACACTTGGCTCAACACCGGCGGTGGCACAGAGGGCGTTCGAGGCTCGGCTTGGAAACCTGCTCCCCAGTCGAATCCGAAGGCTACTCCCGACTATGAAGTGCCCTATTTATCTTCCGATATTGGCGTCTGCTATATAGACATTAACGGAGACGGGCTTGTGGACATTGTCCGATGCTACTCAAACAATGGCTCTCTTTCGAAAGAAACCTTTATCAATACTGGCAGTAGTTTTGTAAAAAATTCAGCCTATGATTTGCCTGTGCCACTGGGCGGCGAGATTCAAATCGGGAACACAATATTTAAGACGAATTACACGGGTGCGGAATTCGTTGATCTCAACGGTGACGGTTTGCCCGACCTGATCATTCGAAGCCGCGGCGCCGCTAATTTCAGCTATGATGCGGCTTACCTGAACACTGGCAGCGGATGGGTTCAGGCGGACAACTACAAGGCGCCCGTCGACTTGGCGGTTGCCTTGGATGTTGCCATGTCGCAAGGCCCCCAGTCACAAGGTTGCGCCTTCATCGACATCAATAATGACGGCCTCCCCGATCTGGTATATGCGCTCGATTCAGATAAACGCGGCGCCTGGCTCAACACTGGCACAGGCTGGATACAGGCCCCGGCAGACATGAACTTGCCCTATGCTCTCCGGCAATCACATCTGAAAGACGACTCTGACTCTGGGGCTGTGCTAAACGATTTCAACGGCGATGGCGTCGTAGATCTGGCATGGAGCGGATTTGCCTACAGCACCTATTATTCCGGGGGTGTCACAAACAAGCGGGTTAATCCCGACAGGCTGACCAAGGTCACATCCGGACTCGGGGTTGCCGTTCACATAGATTATGCCCCGCTGACCGAGCTTTATCCCGGTTCGGGAACACCCACGGTTTATGACAAAGGCCCAAGCGCGGATCCGTCCAAGGTTGATATTTCTATCCCCATGTATGTCGTCAAAACCGTTTCAAATGAAACAGGTTTTGCTTGTGCCGATGGAACGTCTGATACTTACGATCTCGTCTATCGTTACGGCGGGATGCGCGTGGAACAAGATCACGGATTATTGGGCTTCGAGTGGATGCAGGTCACCGACACGCGCACGGGCATAAATACAAAAACATTCTTCAGCCAGGATTATCAAACCCTCGGCATGGTAACCGAACTAATCACCACGTCTCCGGACGGCATCGTGCTCAACGAAAGCACCAGCGGCCTTGGGTTGCGCAGCTACGGTCCGAATAACAAAGTGCACTTCGCCTACACTTCGGACACCTTGCAGAAAACACACGAACTCAACGGCAAGCTGATCTCCACCACCTACACAACCTATGCCTACGATGATTACGGAAACGCCACCGTGGTGGTTGTCGACACCTCAGACGAAGCTAGTGGTGAAACTTACAAAAAAACCTCAACCAACACCTACGAGAACTGCGTGGATGATGCACCTTCGCAGACTTCGCTCACTGGCTGGATGCTCGGACGCCTGATCAGCAGCACCGTCACCACGGTTGCTCCAAATGTCCAAGACCAGACACGCACTTCCGACTTTGAATATTACACCGCCACCGGCCTCCTAAAGATGGAAATCGTCGAACCTGATGCGCCAGACGCCTCGCCGCTCAAACTCACCACGACTTATGAGTATGACGCCTTCGGAAACAAGACGAAGTCCACCACCACCGGCTTCGGCCTTGAAGCAGGGCGCACCGTCTCAACGACCTACGATCCGCAGGGGCGTTTCCCAACCAAAACCACAAATGCCCTCGGCCACACCGAAAACTACACCTACAATCAGGAACTCGGTGTCATTGAATCCACCACAGGCCCGAATGGCATCACCACCAAGTGGGAATACGATGGCTTCGCTCGACCAATCAGGGAAATTCGCGCCTGCGGCACCGATTCTCAGACAGAAACCGCCACGAGCTATCTGTGGTCAACCAATTCCGCCGCATCCGGCTCGGTCTACTTGCAAAAAACCGAGTCCTCCGGCTCTCCGCCCGCCATCACCTTCTTTGATAGCATGGGCCGCGCCATTGCCAGTTGGGCCGTTAACCCGGGCGACATTGACGGACAGCCTCGCATCGTCGTCACCGAGACAGCCTACGACAGTTACGGACGCGATTATGCCAAATCCATGCCCCATTACCTCAACGAGCCTGACGCAAATATCCACTGGGCCAAAACCTATGCCTACGATATTTTGAACCGTCCGCTCGCCATTGCCACTCCTGACGAAGACATGCTTTACGGTGAAGTCATCAGCACCATGGAATACGATGGCCTTGTCACCCGCACCATCAATCCCCTTGGACAAATCGAGGAAGCCACCAAAAACACCCAAGGACAGATTATAAAACGCATCAACAACCTCAACGCCGACACCCCAGCCCAGCGCGGTGAAATTCATTACACGTATGATGCCTACGGGAATCTCCTCGAAGCCGCCGTCTACCGTGAAAACGGCGCCAGCCCCGTGGTCACCACATTCGAATATGACAATCGCGGACGCAAAATCAGCATGACCGACCCCGACATGGGCACATGGACCTATGCCTACAACGCCGGCGGCGAACTCACCTCACAAACCGACGCCAAGGGCCAGACCACCACCATGACCTACGATGCTCTCGGACGCATGACGAAGCGCACCGATGAGGCGGACGGCACCGTTGCCACATGGACCTACGACACCGCCACCAACGGCAAAGGCAAACTCGCCTCGCTGCTCGTGAAAAAATCGGGCGAGCCGGATTATTCCGAATCCTTCACCTACGACGCTTTAGGCCGCCCAGTGGCCCAAACCAGAAGCATCGACGGCAAATCTTACACCACCAAGCAGGAATACGATGCCTATAGCCGCCCCTCCGTGATGGAATATCCCGATGGCTTCAGGGTGAAGAATTGTTACGACACCCTCGGCTTCCTTAAGGAAATTCGCGCTGCTGGCGGCACGATTGCGTCCTATGGCGACGTCCTGCCCGAGCAACTCTTCTGGCGGGCCGATTCCTATACAGCCGCTGGCGCTCTCAATGGCGCGACTTATGGCAACGGCCTCACTTATGATGCCGTCATCAGCCAGTATTCCGGGCGCATAAAAGCAATCGGCGCCAGCGTCTGCAACGCCGCCGGAGGCTATTATGCCATCAATCACGTCTACGAATATGACGCCCTCGGGCAGGTGACGCGACGCTTCGACCAAGTCGCGGGCAGGGATGAACGTTTCACTTACGACGGCCTCAACCGGCTTACATCCTACAACATCAATAACGGCCCCGCAACCACGGTTGCCTACGACGCGCTGGGTAACATCACCCAAAAATCCGATGTTGGGAATTACTATTACGACCCCGACCGAGCGCACGCCGTCACTTCGGCAGGCGGACAAACCTACACCTACGACGCCAACGGAAACCAAGTTTCCAGTGCCGGACGCACACTGGAATGGTCGGCGGCGGATCAGGTCAAAAAAATAACAAGTGCCGACGGCACTCTCTCGACAACTTTCCGCTTTGGCGCCGGACGCGAACGCATCGTGCAACAGCACAGCAACGGCACAAAAACCACCTATGTTGGCGACACCTACGAAAAAGTGGAGCATCCCGACGGACTGGTGGAGGAGAAGTGCTACATCTTTACACCCTTGGGGCGCACCGCCGTGCGCACCGTCCGCAGCGATAGCAAAATAGAAATGCGCTATTTCCATCAGGACGGCCTTGGCTCCATCGTGGCCGTGAGCGACGAATACGGACGCGTCGAGCAACGCTTCGCCTTCGACCCGTGGGGCAAGCGTCAGTCCCTGCTCAACCTGCGCGATGAAAACGGCGGCGAAATCACCCGCGGCTTCACCGACCACGAAATGCTGGAAGATTTTGGCCTCATCCACATGAACGGCAGAATCTTCGACCCTATATTGGCTAGGTTCACGGCGGCGGATCCATTTGTCAGAGACTCCGGCGTTGCCCAGTCCTATAATCGCTACAGCTACATTGAAAACAACCCGCTCAACGGCACTGACCCAAGCGGATACCGTTCATTCATGGACTACTTCGACATGGTATTTGTAATCGCAATGTGTGTTATAGTCACGGTGGGGACATACGGGGCGGGGACTGCGGCGTGGGGAGCCACTGGGTGGGGAGCATTTTGGGCATCGGTGGCAGCGGGCGCGGCAGGCGGCTTCGTTGGAGCATTCATATCGGCGGACTTGGCTGGCAGCAGTCCAGGCGCCGCATTTGCGGCGGGACTAAAAGGCGCAGCTATAGGTGCGTTAACTGCGGCGGCAAGTTATGGAATAGGAGTGTATTTTGACAAAGCCAAAGGGGTTTGGTCAGACTCAACTCTCAATTGGGCTGGGCGCACGCTGTCGCACGCCACGGTGGGTGGCATAACTTCAGAGTTGCAAGGCGACGATTTTCGGCATGGATTTATCTCATCTGCTATTTCCACAGGCATCATGCACATCAAAGGAGTCGACAACTTCATGGGGAAAAACACCGGCGGCTGGGCTGTCGTCGGACGGACATCTGTTGCTGCCGCCATTGGCGGCACCGCCGCTGAGTTGAGCGGAGGAAAATTTGCCAACGGAGCAATCACAAGCGCGATGCAGCACTTGTTTAATGCGGAAACTAGGAAGGCAGCTTTACGTGCTTTGGATAAAGAGATTTCCAAAATAAAAACAATTGGACAAGCAATTGAAGTATTCAAAAAACAGGCAGCACTTGGTATTGCGCATGCCCAGGAAATTGTTGATATTTTAACAAATAAGAATACTACTTATGAATTCGTTAAATTTGCAGATAAGAATAAATTGGGCAACGTTGAAGCAGAGTGGGATACGATTATGCGTAATGGCACAACAACTAGAACCTTAACAAGTGCTTTGATTCAAGTTAAGATAGGAACTTCTGGTGAAGATCTTCTATGTGTGTTAGCACATGAAGTAGGCCACGCTGTATTGAATGTCAAGTTTCCTGATGCTAATTATGCTCAGCACATTAATGAGGTAAAGGCTCTAGTCTATGAAGAACAGTATCGTATATCTGCCCTATTTCCGAGTGGTGGTGAAGACTTTAGAGACTCAAAAGACGCAGTAGACAGTGATGCCATTGCCGATCATGTTCACAAAAAACTCTATCGAAATCCATATAGAAAAGACTGAATGTTATACCATTTTTATGAAAATAGCTAAAAAATATCTCATTAGAAGAAAATATACATTTTCGAAGCCATATCTAATTATACTATTGTTTTTTTTACTATTAACCCCAGCTGTCGCGACAGACCCATTAAAAGACCTATTGTCTATTGATTCCGAGACAGGGATGCCAAAATATGTATCTCCTGAATATCATCCAGGCGCAGTGCTTGATATTAATGTCATTAGGGGTCTTATTGTATATGTGGTTTCGGAAAATTTTTCGAAATTTCAATCTTTAGGAATACCTAAGGAAATTGAACAATCTCTGCCTTTCTATTTTGATTTATATTTTCCTGAAGTTTGGCCACAGGTCAATATTTCGCATTTCGATATCGGACTTTACTCAAGCTTCACAAGGCTGGGGGATTGGACTATTCATCAAGATTACGATAAAAAAGTTGCCTATGTTGAATTTGCTACTTATAAATACCCAAATCGGAACCAGATAGAAAAGTATAGTCTAGTAATCTATCCCGACGCGAAACTTGACGATTTTAAGAAAGCTAAGTGGGAAATTCAAAAGCGTTCATACATTGATAAAAAATTTTTCAGAAAAAGCAGTATGGTGACTTTTATTGATGGAAACGCCGCAAGGCATTATCCATATGAGAAACCTGAACTAAATTACCAGTATTCCAATAAAGGGTATTTTTATCGACTTATCAAGGAACAACCGAAGGGGTAGGTTGATTTTTTGTCACATTTATTCCATAACAAATTCGAGATCATCATCTTCATTTATTTCAAAATTTAAGAATTTCTTCTAAATTCTATGAACACCACTAAAACGACCAACCAACAAAGTAATAAAAATCAACCAGCCCCCTGCCTATTTTCCCGTCTCCTTATGAAAAAAATACTATTTTTCGTAGTTCTCTCATTTGCAACAATCTCCACGCTCAGCGCCCAACAGCAAAAGCTAAGCGTGAAAGGATACAATTACATGGTCGACGAAAAATCCACCGACCTTGAATCATTCAGGTCGCTAGTGAAGGACAATCCGGACGCCCTCGAGATGTTCAACACAGGAAGGACGATGTCGATTACCGGAATGGTAATCGGATCTATTGGGGGTTTTTGCGTGGGTGCTGATCTCGGGACTCGCGTCGGAGGTGGAAAAGGAAACGTCGGACTGTTGATTGATGGCGGCGTGGCCATCGGTTTGGGGGCGGCAGTGGGGTTGCCTGGCGAGGCGAAAATGAGAAAGGCTGTCGAGCTTTACAATGATACCAAACTGGCGTGGGATATCAAACTGAAATGGAACGGGATACTACTGTCCTGCAATTTTTAAGATCAAGCCTAAGCACCAGCCAACATACCACGACCAACATGAAAACCATCCTATCAAAAATGACAGTGTTGATCATCGGTCTGCTTTCCGCAGACGCGATTTCATTCGGCCAGGCGAGTGACAGCACCCACATACAGCCCAATGTAGACGACGCCAACAACTTCGCGGAAGCCAGCGTGTCTTATTTCTCTGAAGGCACCGGCGAACATGTCGCCCTTGCCGGCGCCGGTTTGAGCATCGGCTGGCGTGTCAGCCCGGCTGTTAAATTCAAACTTGAAAGCGGCTTCTATTCTGCCAGCAAAACAATGGGGGCCTACTATAGTTCCAGCGTTGGCAATTATGTTTGGCGCGACACAAAGGTTGGCATTACCGTGATTCCTGTGCTGTTTTCAGCCAGTTTTAGCATTCCAATGGACGCAAACGGGCGCGACGAGCTTCGCTTCACGCCCTCGCTGGGCTTTTGCAATGTAAGTCAAACCGGGCATATTAGTTATTATTATTATAATGATGACTATGGCTACTCATCGACGCCCCTCGCCTATGGCTTTGGCATAGGTTACACATGTCACTTCAATAAGCAGTTCTACGTCGATATCGGAATTCGTTGGCTCAGTTGGTCTGGCAGCGGCCTGGCGTATACGACAGCCAGCGTGGGCTTCACCCTTGCCGGTGGCTTGAAATTCTAAGGTGTCTCGCAAAAAAGAAAGGCAAAACGGTCACATGGAGTCTTCAGACCATTCGTTCACCACGGAGGACACGGAGTTACCGGGCAAAGCGACATTTCATAAAAGGCCGGTGTGTGTTTCTTCTCCATGTTTTCCGTGGCAAGAGTATTCAAGCCGATACAGTTACGCGGAGAACCGCGGAGAATAGGATTGATAATGCTTTAAGAGCCAAGGGCGTCGCAAGCAACGCCCCTACATCACATGATTACGTGGATACAAAAAACTTTCCAAGAGCACTTTCGCTTTGTTTTCATTGCGCTGCTCGTCGTTTCAATCGTCGCGTTCATATTTGTGAACAATGTTTCGATTGGCTTTGGGCTTTTTCACTCCAGCGCGGAAAAGCGTCCCTATTTTGGAATCAATCTGGCAGAGAGCGGTGCCCTTGAGCGCATCCAAAAGGATGCCATCACGAGCATTTTTTTCCACTTTGGCAGTGCTCCACCCAAGAACGAATACCTGCAACAACTCGCCATGAAGCGCTTTGCGTTTGTTCATGCCGCCGACGAACTGCGTCTGCCATATCCACCATCCGACGAGATGGAAAAACGCATAAAAACCTTGCGCTATTTCAAGGACGACAAGGGCCAATTCGACGCTTCCAAATACGCTGATTTCCGCTCGTCACCAAAAAAGAGCACGGGATTGGACATGACGCTTGACGATTTCACGCGGGCAATCGGAGATGACATGCGCGTGGATGAGTTGCAAAAATTGGTATCCGGCCCCGGCTACGTCCTGCCGCAGGAGGTGCGGCAAGTCATCAAGCAGAACGAAACCACATGGACGTTGATAACGGCCAATGTGGATTTTGAAAACTGTAGGGGCGTTGCTTGCGACGCCCGCGATTTGAATACAACCCCCAAACCGGGCGTCGCAAGCGACGCCCCTACAGATGCCGGCGAAAGCCGGATTATGGCCTATTTTGATAAAAACCGCGCCAAATATGCCGCCGCCCCGCAAGTCAGGGTCGATTATATCGAGTTTCCATCCTCTCTGTTTCTTGATTCCGTCAAGGTAACGGAGAAAGAAGTGCGCGCCTATTACGATGCCAATCCCGCTCGCTTCCCCAAAGCCTTGTCCATTACGAACACGCCCCAAACCCAAGCCAACGATCAGAACTACGCGCTTATGCGCTCCAATGCGGAGACATTGCTCCGCCAGCAACGCGCCCTCGCGCTCGCAACCACGTCCGCAAGTGATTTCGCCTATGATCTGGATAAAAACGGCATCCTTCCCAACACACCTGCATTCGATGACGCTCTTGCCAAAAACCATGTTTCGGCAAGGTCGCTCCCCGCCTTTTCCAAAGACACGCCTCCCGAGCAATTCGGGCGAAACGGCGCCGCCATTGCCAAAGAGAGTTTTTCCCTCAACGCAGAAACCCGCTATTCAAACCCGGTTGCCACAAGACAAAGCGCGGTCATCCTTGTCTGGCAGGAATCAATCCCTGAACGCCCCGCCGAATTTTCCGATGTGGCCGGCAAGGTCAAAACCGATTACATAAAAGATGAACGCCAAAACCAAATTCTTGCGATGGGAAAAAAGCTCAAACAGCTAGTCGAAACATCCCTCAAGGCAGGTCTTCCGTTTCAAGTTGCCATAACCAAGGCGGCAGTAGCCGAAGGTGCCAGTGTCACGACACAAAACAATGCCCCGTTTACCTTGCGGCAACGTGAAGCAAGACAGACAGGCCCGAATGCACTGAATATTGACCGGACTCTCATGGAAACACTCCGCCATCTGGATCAAGGACAGATGTCAGACATGACCGTCAACGGCGACACGGGAAAATTCATCTACGTCCAGAGCGCGAAGTATTCCGACCTCACGGAAAGCAATCCCGAATATGTCAGAATCGAGCGCGACATGGCCACCCGTCGCGCCAGCGCCGCATTCGAAGTCTTTGCCCAAAATCTTGTCGATGCTGAACTCGAAGCCAAGCCAAAGGGGGCAGGGCGTTTTTTGTCAGTTTTCGATTTTAAACCGAGTTATTGATTTGGAATTAATTTATTGTTGATCAAGATGTTGAATATTTTTTACATGATCGAGAAAATATGGGATGGGGGCGCGGGGGGCTTGAAGGCGAGGGCGTCGCTTGCGACGCCCCTACGGTCACGGGCTGGAAGCCCGTGCTACGGGGTGTGTTACTTTATCCTAAATTCCGCAGTTGAGACTGCGTGCGATTCGTTCAGATGGGGTGATTCCGACGCCCCAAAGGGGCAACTCATTGCAGCCCAGGGCAACGCCCTGGGTATCAAATCGTTCAATATCCCAAGCCCTGCAGGGGCGGCACAATCAATCTTGGAACGCCCTTACAGGGCTTGGGTTTTTTTGCATCAAAACCCAGGGCGTTGCCCCAT
>Ga0123357_10003431_pt1 | contig 18148 bp, 12 predicted proteins | sample TergutEmb28metaG_FD_89873 | JGI IMG/M metagenome (GOLD analysis project Ga0123357, IMG submission 89873) | Embiratermes neotenicus P4 segment gut microbial communities from Petit-Saut dam, French Guiana - Emb289 P4 | ecosystem: Host-associated > Arthropoda: Insects > Digestive system > Gut ... | reverse complement strand
AATTTTGCCAATTTAAATTCTACATCATTGGAAAATTGGTAAGATATACTGCAACCTAGATAAGTAAATTGGCTAACTTGTTCTAGTGTTTCATCATTTATAATAATTTTTTTTCTTAGGTGATCTGTTCCAACAAAACCAAATACCTTCGTCTTTTTTGTAGCAATTTCCAAATTATATTCTTTAGATATGTTATATAATAAATAGACTGCCTTTTGTAATTTGTCTTCTGTGTCAGAAATAATAAACTGGTCATCTGCAAATAAAAGTGTGTTGAAAATTAACTTTTTAAAATATTTACTAGTTTTTAGTTTCTGTAACCAAATCCTAATAACTTCTTACTAATATAAATTGAATAAAAGAGGTGATAGTGGGCATCCTTGTCTCACCCCTTGGTTATGTGACATGTTACTGATAGACAAAATTAGCTTAGTTCATTTTCCATTTAAGATAATTAAAAATTATTGTTCTCCTTTCAGAGGACAGTAATTTTATCCATTCACAGCTATACCCTAACATATTTTATGTCATTCTAGATGTACTTGAAACTCAAAAGAAGTGCTGTGGAGCCAGTGGACAAGGAAAATATGAATCCATCATGCAAAATTTGCCTCTGAAGATACATGAATGACTCTTTTAATTGTATGGTAATGTAAGTGGTTTTAGTCTGTCAGCATGCTAAGAGCTGACCTACATTTATTAATGACATTTTGCAAGAAATCATAGTCCAATTGTAAATGTATGTAAAGGGAAACTGTTAGAATTGTATCAGATGGATTCAGCATTTTAGAGGTCAGAATTTGTAAATGAATGTAATAGATATGGCAATGTGAACATAGTCCTAATGCCATCAGCATTGAATACTGTTTTGGATATTTCCGTGTGTGCGTGTCTTTTCTGAGTGCAGTAAAATGTTAGTGTAATGAAGTTCTCCACCAAACACAGAAGTGACGAAATTAAATAGGAATTCCCAGTTTCTCAGGACCCTTGAATTGCATTCTGTTGGTGCAGAAATGATTTAGGGATTATTTAGTTCATTTGGAAATGTCATGTAATTTGGGGGGTACTGTTAGACAGTGGAAGAAATTTGTCAAGTAAGTCACATGAAGTGTTAAATATAGCTCAGTTGCATATTAAATTTATTTGAAACTCCATAGTGTAAGTTATTCCCTTGAGATGTATATTCAAAATTTATTTCCTATAAGAAGCATTACAAAATAAAATGGGATTGTCAGTTGGTAGTGTCTCATTAGATCCCTATGTGCCATCCTGTAGGATTCCATTTTAGCAGTGTCTGGAGTTGCTCTTCTGTCATCTGTCAGATGATTTTGCATTGAAACAATACATTAGGAGATAAAATATTTTAAATGCTCTAGCAAAACAATAAATGAATTAATTTTAGAGGATTTGAATCTTCTGGGATATGACACTGTGTTGTTGGGTGAGTGGTTCCTGGTGTTGCAAAGGAACATAGTGCCTTCATCATCAAGGGTCAAGCAGTCCACAGAGAATACCTGCTATTTATCTTGGGTTGCTTGACCCTTGAAGATGAAGGCACTAAGTTACATTGCAACGTCATGAACCACTTGCCCATTACAATGCCATATTCCAGAAGGCTTGAATCCTCAGAAACACTGCTGTGAGAACCGAAAATCTCTGATCAATTTTAGTTTTTCTGGAAAATAAAATAAAAGGTGGTCCTGCATGTGTGTGTAGTGTGTGGCTATTCTCGTTACACACATCAGTGTACTCATGTTTTGAAAATGTCATATTTATTTGTTGAAGTAACTGAAGGATCAGAAGAACATACAACATTAATTGTCCATCACATCAGATTAACAGAAGGTAAATAGCAGAGTCCCCTATTTAATGTTATGTATATTCCATGCATTTGTCTTCTACACACTAGTTTTTGGTACACAATGTGTACACCACCAAAAACAGGAGATATCTAATACTGCATGAAGTTTGGAGACAACTTCTTCATTCTTACATTTTATGTTTTAATACTGCATTTGTATTTTAATTTCATACTGTTTTTAGTATACTGTACATCAAATGGCTCTTACGTAATGCTGATGTATATATGTTCGCCATTTACTGACATATGATATGCTGCTGTGTCTTAATTATATTATAGGTCCCTGATGATGGCTAAGATAAGTGGCCGAAACATGCAGGAATGCAAAAACTAAGCTTTGTGCAGTAGTTGGAAATAAAACTAGTGTGTAGTAGAATCCCAATTTCATATTTCTCAGTGCTGATTTTGTCCCTATTTAGTATTTAATATGTACTATGTATGTGCTTTTAGGCCATTGCTAAGTTTCCTGAATTTGGTACTTTCTTCAGTATAGTGTCCAAATACAGTATTGCTCAGAAAAACCTTAAATGAGGCCTTACTGTATTTCAAACCAAAAATGTGTTCTTGCCACTTTGGTGCAGCCTTATCCATGTGATGTGTTTATCATAAACTCCCAGTATATGTGTAAATTGGCTGCAGTGTCTCACAAACATGAAGGCACTGCCATATTTCAAAATATCAGTAACTATACCAGTCAACATGTTTTAGTACCCTATAAGACTTTGAATTTTCTGCAGCACTGCTGTGGGACCCTCAGATCTTATATCAGAAGATGTGTGTCTCAGCTGGAATTGATCCACTGCTTTGGTATTAGTGTAATTATTGCAAAGATAAATGTCATTAATACATGTAGGCATCCTTTGATTGAGGTGCTGATATATTGGCAGATTGCAGAAGGCATTATTACTGTACATTTGAATGTTACAAACCCACCATAAGTTGGATGGGTTAGTAACTTCATACTTTAATTTTTATCAGGAGGAAGGGTTCTTACTTTGAATGTGTAACAGAGTTGAAGATTTGTAACTTGCAGTGCTGACAGAAGTGATTTACTCTTTAGATATCACTTGAGAGTTTTACCTTCTGCTGAAGAATGCCACAAGCATCACAGTACTCTATATTGTTGTCATGCAAATTTTTCTCTCTTTGACACACTGGGACTAATAACCCAGTAAATCTTATTATTCGCAAAGATCCAGATACAATACTTGCCCACTTGCCATGAGCAGTAGCACATACACATATTAGCTTCAGACAAGTTGCATTCAACAGGTGAAATATAAGGTTCATTTACCAAATTATAAAATATTATATTTTTGTTCCTACATCATTAAAGTTTAATAATATGGTTTTTATACCTGTGTGTAATAAAATATATTTGAATGATGCAGTGTCAGTTGGGATAGCTCAGGCAGTATATAAATAGACTATAGACAGGTTGGCTTGGGTCTGATTCCCTGCCAGAGCAGAGTTTTTTCTCTTTACTGCATCTATCCCAGCCCCAAGACATATCCAGACTTGTATCCAGTGGGTAGAGATACAGTGGCTGAAGTGTGAAGTTAACAATACACCTTCATGGTATGGTATTAACCTGGTAATACAAGGTGGTTCAAATATGACCGGGACTATTTGTGTGTAAATCTGGTGACATCAGTCCCGGTCATATTTGAACCACCTTGTATATCCAGGTCTTGAAAGTAGTTGCGGTCATATGATTCCTGTGCCATTTACCATGGTGAAACTTGGCAGTTCACTGTAGGAAACAGCAAAATAAATCTTTTGTCTTACCTGTCTGTTTAGTGAGACTTCTGTTTCCAGAAAGTTACATAACCCATTGATATCACATCACAGCTTGGATTTGAGGTGATAGTCTCCAAAACTTACCAGTATGAAGATCCACATCACATTCCATATGCTGTTTGTTTCCTCATTCATAAAAAATCCAGCAAGACAGTGTGTAGGATCAAACTTGCCATTGTTTCTCATAATTTCATGGAAGCAAGGAAGTGGTTTATCTGAAGTAAGTGGTCTGCCCAGGGGTTAACATGGGAAAAGTAAATTCCTAGCCTTTTTAATCATGGTCCACATGAGGGAAAGTCAGAAGTATCTGAGTCATTTTGGCACGTCAGGAAGGAAGTAGCTGTTTAGAATTATCAACTCTAAGAAACAAACTTTTTTTTTTTAGTCCACCTCCATTCCTGGTGTTTTATCAGGTAATTGTTCACTACCCTGTCCCTTTTGTCACCATACTTGGAGTTCTCCGTAATTTTAGGCTTTACAGGATTTCCATGCTGGTCACCCTAAGGTAACATTCAGTGGTAGATTGTGCATATCTGTCAGTACATGTATTTCTCATTTTTCTCCCCAAACTACTACTAGGAAGTCATTTATACAATGAATTATACATTGTTATCTGGGTTGCTGTCATCTGTGGTTGCACGTATACTATGCTTACCCAAGTAGACGTCCACATTATGTAGCCAGAAATGTCAGTTTTTAAATTTTTGTTCTAAAATATTTGTTTCCTAGTTTATTGTTTGGAAATTATTCTTCCTTTGAAATATAATGCTACTTCATTCACAGCCAGCTTTTCAGAAGGGTCATAGTTTTGGTCATTATTATCAGTAGCACTGTAATTGTTTTTAAAGTGGAGAAATCAAAGAATGCAAAGAAATCTCAGTGTTTTGTTATAAAACTATGTAATGAAGTGTTCAGTCACCAACTGATAACCCTCCAGGCTAATCCACATTTAATGTCACACTTGCATAACAAAAAAACAAAACAAAACAAAAAAAATTAAATTTAGTCATGTAAGATACTGGAGAATGTCAAGTGACTAATGTGTACAAGTATTATTATTATTATTATTGACAGTACCAATTGGCCTTCTGTAACAGAAGTGGCAAAATAAAACACAAAACACTGTAAAGAGTCAGCATTTACACGTGGTGTCAAATTTTATCTTTTGCCAGTTGTCATGTCACCAGTGAACTGATGGATATTGTTTGGGCCACCCATGTATTGTCCCCACCTTAACACCTAAGGGTGCATTTGGGAGTGGAGTCATCATCAACAATAATTTCATTTGTTGTCATGGACATCCCTGTTTGAACACCCTTTGACAGCTGGAAGTGGAGATTATTCTGTCATACTGGTTCCATCCAATTCTTACAGTCTCCTATGCTTTGCTATGAAGTTTTAGTTCTTTATCATCTTGTACATTCATCCTTTTATAATTTATTTTTAAGAAGTAATGTTCCATGGTCTCTTGTAGTGTGTAACCTGAGACGTGAACCAAAATTTGCCTGCCAATAGTCATTCTCAAAGATGTCATTTATGTTTTGATGCAGGAAAGACTTGAATATTATTTGGCTAATGTGAAGACTTACGAAGGCCTGTGTGTTAACCAAATTTCAAACAGTGTCACACATACTTCATCACCAAAAATTCATATAAAGTGCAGTGCCCCCACATTGGTATCTTTAGTTTCATAACACACAGACTGCTGTAAATGGAGTGATACAAAATTGGTGACCCACATACAGGTGAGAATATGGTATTTATATGTGATATATAAAAGAGTGGGAACAGAAACCAAAAACGAAGTACTTCAAGACTTTGTCATGCCTTATAAAAGCAGATACTGCTGTAGTGCCTGTATGACATCTGAATATGAGACACAAATTGTGTTAAAAAGAACCCATTCCTTTTTACCGAACTTTTTGTAATTGTTATAGTTAATTATCCCTTAAATTTTAATGTATAAAATAACTGGTGTATTCATGTAACTCCTGTGCTTATAAATCTTCAAAATGCATTTTGTTGCAGTGCAGTGTCTTATAGACTTATGAAGCTGTGGTCATTCTTAAAGAATAAGCCTTGGAAACAAGAGGCTAGAGTAGTTAAATTCAACCTGCCGCATGCTGGACATTAAGTTATTCTTACCACTACTGTAAATATTTTTGTACTTACGGCACTGTTAAAGCATTAACATTATAATACTAGTACTTTTATACAAGGTGGTCCAAAGAAAAAAAGTACAGTAAATCATCTTTTGTGACTAATTTTGAGAATATGTCAAGGCTGATGTGGAACATTCTATAGTTAATTTCCCTTTTAATGCTCAGTTCTGTAGAAGTAAGCTTATAACCCTGTACCTGCTGACATTTCTGCAGTCCCTCTTATCCACTGCTGCTAACAGATGCTCCTGTTTCTGGAATTTTGGCAGCTTGGAGGAACAAACTTGAAATTTTATGCCCAGAAGAAAAACAGGAAGACAAGTATATATCCTTTTTTTTCTGACATTCTGAGAAATATTCTTTGGGAAATTAAGGAACGCCTGAAAAATTTCAGAATGACTAGCATGCTACTTACACATTCTTGGTTCTACATTTGATGCACGTGAATACACCAATTACATTGAAGGAGATTCCTGTATTCTGAGATATGATGCTGTGTAAACTGGCAATGGGTACCAGTGTCTAGGATGAGCATACTGCCTACATGTTCAGTGTAACCATAGTAGGAGACGGATAATTCCCCAAAAACATCAGATTGGTACCTACGTACCAATCTGCATGGTGTCATAAGCCAGGAAATAGGAATATTCATCAGCAGTACTGTGGACCTTAAATCTCACATAAACAGAGGACTGTGTGATTTGTATATTATATACTGTTTTGATACAATTTACTGAACAAGTTTAAGATGGGCAGCCTACTGTATACAAGATTCATTTTAGTGCTCAGTATTTCAGAAACCATGAATACAACTTAAGTCACACAAATAAATGCAATCCTGTTATAAAAATATGTATGTCTCATCCCATGTTAAAGATAAAAATAAACATCAGTCTTGATATTCCCACTTTATTTCTTTTTAAAAAATAAAATTAATATCAATAATTGAATAAAGTCTTTGGGATTCCATCCTTTGTAATGCTATGTTTCTCTGTGACATGAATCATATACACTTATTATATGTACACAACATAGTTTTTTCCATATGTATAATCTCACCACCTGCTTGCTTATATTGATGTTCATTCTTTAAACTATTCATTCAGCTATGAAAACAACTTTGTACTGTTTAAAATATGACACAAAACTGTTGGAAATCTTATATGTTCCCTTACAAAGCAAATATATAAACTAGACATACATGTTACTATTTTCAGCAAAACAGTGCTGGCATCAAATGTGTACATAAAATTTGAAAAGTGGAAGAACTTCATCACTTAACTGCACTTCACAATGCCATTTTCAGCACAGCAACTGTTCAATTATTTTCATTTCAATTTTCATGATGGTCACAAATGTATCACACTAAGGTATTACTCCAGACCTTTCAGACCTATAATATTCAAGGAAGCAGCCATTTTGATTGTAACTGGTTACCTTGAAATTTATACAGTATAAAACTCATCCAACCATGCATCAGTTCTACAATATTACACACCTTAACTTCTTCAAACATATAGAAGAATCACTGCATGAGCTAGGCAGCTTTTGTGTTGATGTCAGCTGAAGTACCTTATTCCTAGATCTTGTTTATGGTAGGCTACAAATAGTATATTCAGGGGAATGGCCAAAGTTTCACTAATAACCACTAAACATACAGTCCAGTTACATGCAGTTAATGCATTAAATTGTTTTCTGGGAAACATAAGATAGTTATAATAGCTCCATCATTACAATAATTTAACTTCTGCAACTGACATTTAACTAATGTATTAAAAAATACAGTTTAACTGTTTATGTAGCAATACCACATTACATTAAACTGACATTACCATTAATTTTGATTGGAAAATTACAGGCAGCATTTATTACTTTTACAGGCTAATAACCGAATAATTTTTTTTTTTCTCTTAATCTCCTGTAAAAGATTTTATGTCTATATTTTCTCATAAAAATATATGATGTTTAGGTACAGTACATAAATATTGGCCAGACAGTCATTCAACTTCAGCTCAAAATGTATTATTCACATATTTGTTAAGGTCTCACATTACTGAAAATTAATTAGTGATCATAAGTTAATTGCACCTACATACTTGTTAATAAACACTGTTGATATATGAACTCATTTTTTTTTTTAATTCATACATTCTTATAAAGTGCTTGTAGTTATAATTCAGCCTGTAAAAGACAATTACGGTGGCATGTAGTGTTGCTACATATATTATCTCACTGACATGGTGTGCTGGCAGTGAATGCAATTCAAAGGAAAGATTTGACAGCAGGACATATTTAAAACATATAACTTTGAAGTTGTGCATCCCATTGTGTTTAGAGTTTAGTTGTTGAATGCAAGTACTGACTGTCTAAACAATTATAGTCAGGTACATCTGTATTCTCTTTCAACAGCTACATGTGGTCTGCTAACATATATTTGTGTTGCTGGAGAGTGAAATCTCAGTCTTCACATAAATGCATATGATGTAAACATATTACTGCAGGAAGTAAATATTAATTAGATACAATCTCCCAAGTTTCCTGCTAGATGATCAGTAATAAGGTTGAGTAAAAAGGAAGTTTTGTGTATAAAATTTTGTGTTGTAGAATCTGAAAAGTATATCATTGAAAAAAATCATGTGAGAAAAGATATATCTTGAATAATAGAACTGTTAACAATGGAATAAAGTGATGATGTATTCACTTACATACTTGGTACTAGACATATATATTCATATTAGTAACAAAGGGCAGAATGAGGGAATTCCTTTTCAAGTAAAACCTGGAGAAATATATGTAATGAAAACAGAATGTATGGAGCAAACATTAGAGGTTATGGTAGTAGTATTTTAACACTTTTTAACTCTCAGTGTATATAGTGGGATAAGATCTGGTGAGAGACTGCTATCTTGTAAAATGCATATAGCCTGAAGATGACAGCATGTAGTTGTTTAATGTGAATACGTACTTTACCTAACTATAATCAAGTTGTGTAGAGAGTAACATTAATTACTTTAAACAATATAAGCACATGTAATTCATTTTAGTATTTCAGTCTTCAATGTTTTTATGTTTTTTAGACTATGAGTCATTACAATGTGTAAAATGAAATGAAGAAAAATCTGCTTCAAAACTAAAAGCCCTTTCAGAAGTTAATATTTGTTGAAACACTTTCGACATCTTGTAAAACAATTTTATTTTAACAATGAAAAATAACTGCTCACGTGAGGTTATCATACATAGAAGTTCTTATATTTTTCATAACAATGCACACTCATAAGTTACACTGGTTAGAGGAATACTATTAAATATACAGTGTAATACTGCATTAAAAACATCTGAAAGACCACCAACATCTTCAAAATAGTCCCATAATGTGTACTGAATGTGAAAAGAAACTGGCTACCATTGAACCATATGTATATAAGAAAAGAAATAAGAGCAAAATAAACATTGCCAATTATTTATTTTGTAACACAGACATGCAGATTTTTAATTTCTTGCAGTACAAACTGATTGGGGGACCATGGTAGCACAGTGGTTAAGGTGCTGTGCTACAAGTCGGAAAGTCGCTGGTTCGATTCCAGATGGTGTCACTGGAATTTTTCATTGACATAATCCTTCCGATCGCACTATGGCCCTGGGGTCGACTCAGCCTCTAACAGAAATGAGTACCAGGAGTATTTCTTGGGGATAAAAGCGGCTGGTGCGTAAGGCTGACAACCTTACCACCATCCTGGGCCATTGTCATATAATCTGGGAACCTTAACTTCCTGGAACCCTCTAGGCACCTCGGGCCTGTAATGGGACTGATTTACCTTTACCTTTACAAACTGACTGACTTTGAAGTATCATAAAGGAATTATATTGTTTTCAAGTAAATGGAGATTGGTGAAACTTGCCATATAATACATTAAACTCTTAAGTAACAACCATTTACTTACAATGGCACAGACTGAAACACATGCTAACAATTTACAGAATTAACGATAAAATAACAGTCTTCTGTATCTCCTGGCACTGGGGAATAATGTGTATGGAAGTGTATATTTATAATCAGGAAACCCTTCAGTTCGAAGATATAAATCCTGAGTCATAGTCTAAAAGCAATGCTACACATTTATTCTGATGCTGTCACCACGTAACTGATGGGTTTCCTAATGAAAGTCCTGACATTTATCATCATGTTAGATTGTGAAATGTATTAATTTTGTACGATATACAGTAGAATCCCAGTTAAAGGTTTTGTGATTTGATTTAAGATTTTTCTGCATTTTGGGTTCAATTTTTTTTCCTACATTTAAGATACAAAAAGTCAATCCCTACAACATTTTGCAGCCTCAATTCAGGGCCTGTGTTTACAATATGTGCAGTGAAGTGAAGTAATGTCAGAAACAACTGCCAACTATCCCAACAGTGTATTACAGTCAAATCCCACAGACACAAGAAGATTCAGGGATGATAACAAGAAGGTTGGAGTGGAAGAACAGAAGCTACTCTCAAACCCAGCAACTAAGGTCTCAGATTTCGTGAATGCAGATGAAGCCACTAAGACAATGACCAACACAAACATGGAGGAACTCTTGTCAGCCAGTGAAAAGTGGCAATGGTATAGAAGATGGTGGCAATGACAAAGAAGCAACTGCGAAACCCCCAATTCCTGAGTTTGGTGAACATGTCTCAAGCTTTGAAGTTGTCAAGAGATATCTGTGCTCCTACAATATTGATGATATTAGATTGAGCAGACTTGAACTTCTGGAGAGAGAGCTGTTCTTCATTCATCACATCTCACCAATAAAACAGAAGTTACATTCCAGGTACACATGCATGAAACTCATTCTGAATTTGCACTCTACTCAATAGTGTCTGTTATAAATTGAGTTATTTTTTAAATCATACATGTTATCTCTTTCCAGATCTGCTGACAAAAATACTCATAAAATACGTAGCACAGCAACACCCAAACTTTAGTTCATTGTTAAGTTTTTTTCTTAAATGTCCCACAAAATAAATATATAAATCTGAATATAAAATGGGCTTAGGAAAAACATTATTAAGTTTAAATTTAGAGTGAATACAATATTTTTATAACTACAGCAGTACTTTTCTGTATGACTGTGACACAACCCCCATTTTATATTTTTCTTGATTTAAGGTATAAAAATACTGACTCCTAAACAAATATTAAATGGTGATTCTACTGTATTTACAGCAAGAGAAGAGTAAGCATGTGTATAGCTCATTCCATTGAGCATAACTTGCCATATCTTCCATACATTGACAATTTAGCAATGTTGAGTCATAAGAGAAAAAATTGCTTGCTACTAAGAAACAAGTAGAAAGCTACTTAAACAGGCCATTAAAGGAAATTTATAAGGATGATGACTTAAGTCAATCCATTGAATTAACATGCAGTATCTTCCCTATAACATCTCAGAAACACTGACTGAAAGTAAAGTACGAATCCTTTTTGGCAACTTGGATTGAAAGTAATAAGACAAGTTGATCATTTGTAGTTCCCGTAAGACTTCATATAAACAAAGCAGGCAACTGGGTTTTGGACCCATGTAGGATTATAAGTTGATACATGTATTTGAGAGGAATGTACTGCCTCCAGTATCAAGATGAGTGAATCAGCAAGGTAGATACATTGTGCACATGAACCAGGAAGATGGAGACAACATGTTTCTCCAAAACACTGATGTCAAATTACAATCCTATTCAGTGTCAAAATTAAGACCATCATTAAAGCACTTTACTTTTGTGTTGGCTATATTCCAGTACTATGTTTCAATTCTGGTTTTTGATAATGAAACCTTTGTGAATTTTTCACATATGAAATGAAACAACCATTTTTTGCTCTCTTTTATCCTGAATCAGAGTATGTATTACTTCTGAAACACTATATCACAGGTGAACATCTAAAAGTTGCTGGTTATTTAAGGAGTTTTAATTAATTTAAATCTTGTTCAACAGAGATTAATATGATTTGATTATAGCTATGTACCTGCTTACCCTTCTCAAAATGAAGTGTTTTACAAATATTTCATGGTCTACTGATATGTTTGTTACTACTGACAGGATACTGTGTGTACTACATAACTTTCTTTCGGGCTATTACATAACATGGCACAAAGATTCATTACTCATATACACATTCCAACACACACACACAAACACACACATACATACATGCATACAAATATACAACAGTTGAATGCAGGTTGTGCAAATACTAGAATTTAAGCTTGCATTCAAATACATTACTTTAAAAACGATGATAAGAAGGGCAGCTAATGTAAAGATTACAGTGTGTCCCAGAAAAGAAGAAATTGTTAGATACTACTGATCAATAATAACCTGCTTGACACATATTTTAATTTATTTCCATGTTTAATATTTGATTCAATCTTAGAGAAGGCTGTGACATTTGAGGTCCTCACAATGGTGACCATCAATAATATTTTCTTCTGGGTTCCCAGAAGACAGTATTCTTTCAAAAAGGCTACTAGATATTTACACATACCCACAAATACTTACAAAATGTAGAAATGAATGAAATGAAAGTCCTTAGAATCACTTTTACCACTTCACATTTTATAGTACTGGTCACTGGTCCTTGTGGTACAATGGCATAGACACAACTACGTTGTACTCTTGTTTTAAAGGAGGTTATATCTATCCACTTGCTGGTCTTGTTTTTGTCATACTCATCACATTGGTGGCACATGAATTTCTGTAACTGTCAAAATGTTGTATGTAACTTGTTTCAGCAGCAAAATAGCTGCTGCATTAAATACCATGGAATTCAGAAAGAAACAATGCATGGTATATGCTTACAATTTAAAATAATTGACAGTACTCATATCAATTTATTGTGATAAATACTGGGTACTAACAGTGAGTTAAAATGAAATAACAGAAATTAAGATGCTTGTAAGTAACTACATGCAGAGTAAATTAGTATGAAAAAGAATGGATACAATAGAAAACAGTGTGCAAAGGGTAGAAACTAAAATTTGATGATATGTCCATACAGAAGGAAGGGAGATGACTAAAGACAAATGCATTTAATTTAATGGAGACCACTTGAAAACATGGAGAGGGATAATAAAAATCATTGTGGTTATGAAATATGAGTAGAATTTTTAAGTGGTGGATAAGGATGTAATAATGGCTCATGTTATTATGGAAAGTTATGGAGCAGGAGAAAAAAGAACCTCGTAAAAATTGGAAAATTCCAATGAGAAAAAAGATGAGATAGGACAAAATAGTAATCCTGATACTGAAAGAATAAATAGTATAAAAACACACAAGGGTCCAATAAATAACTCAGAACTAGAGGAGTCAACATATGAAGAAATAAACGAAATAACTAAAAACATGAAGTCCAACAAAGCTGCTGATCCTAGTGAAATATTACTGTAATATATGAAAAATGGAGGTCTCACATTAAAACAGAAAATACATCAATTAATAATGAAGATATGGAAACAAGAAAAGATACCTTGTGAATGGTCAGAGGGAATCCTGTCTCCAATATACAAAAAAGGGGATAGAAAACATTGCAATAATTATAGAGGGATATCCCTACCGAACATAACATATAAAATTTTTGCAATATTATTATATAACTGATTAAGTAAGATAATTGAACCAGAAATTGGAAATTACCAAATGGGATTCAGACCTAACAGATCAACAACAGATAATATATTTATTGTGAGACAGGTATACAAGAAATGCCATGAATACAATATTGATCTACATAATATATTTATAGACTTCCCACAAGCTTTTGATACAGTTAATAGAGATGTAATATATAATAGCTTAATTAAACACAACATTCCAGATAAACTGATTAAACTAATAAAACTCACAATGCAACGAACCAAAATTAAGGTGAAAGTAAACAACAGTTATTCTGAATGGTTTGAAATGAAAACAAGAGTCAAACAGAGAGAGACCCTTTATCAACCCTATTATTTAGTGTAGTGTTGGATTCAGTAGTCACCAATTTCGAAGTCCAAGACTGTCCAAGCCCAACTGCTAGATTAAAGCAGATTTGCGCCTACACAGATGACATTGTAATAATTGGAAGAACAAAGCAAATTTTAATTGACACCTTTTGCAAACTCAAACATGAGGTGCTGAATGCTGGATTAATAGTAAACAACAATAAAACCAAATATTTATATTGTAACAGAAAAACAATCCACCCTACCTACATAAATACAGGAGAAGAACAGTTTGAACAAGTGAATTTCATTTAAATACCTAGGAACAATGGTGAATACTGTCAACTCTATTGAGGAGGAAATTAAAGAAAGAATAGCAGCAGGAAATAGGGCATACCACGTTCACAAAAAACTATTTTCATCAAAATTAATATCCTGAAACGTCAAACTACAACTTTATAACACGTTAATTTGCCCAACACTAACTTATGCCTCTGAAACATGGGTACTTAGGGAAAATATGACAAACTGATGACGTTTGAAAGAAAGATCATGAGGAAAATATTTGGTCCTACAAGAACAAATGATAGCTACTGGAGGATTAAAACTAATCAAGAAATAAATGTTATATTAAAAGGATAAAATATAATTGGGCTTATTAAAAAAAAAAGATTAAATTGGTGAGGCAATGTTGAATGCATGGCTGAGGATAATATTGTGCAGAAGATTAAGAGACAGAAACCCATGTCTAAAAGACCAATTGGAAGACCTGAAACACATTGGGAAGATGACATTTTGGAAGATATGTGTATAAAGAGCATACACGTATGCAATTGGAAGAAAGTAGCACAGAATAGAGATAGTTGGAAGAAAGTGGTTGAGCAAGCCAGAACCTTATATAGGTTGTAGTGCTTTATAAGAAGAAGAAGAAGAGGACAAAATAGTACTATAAGCATTTGGCAAGGACCCTGTCAGTCATTAAAATATTTCAGTGAGATTCAGTCTTGAATTACTCAATTTATATAACAATTATATGACACCTACAATAAGCTTCATGATACAAATAAATTATAGTGAAATTGTTGGAGGCATGTTACATGTCCAGAAATGCATTTCAGCTACATACAGTGGAATTGTTCAGCTTCTTTTAGATTCACCAATGTGACAGGGCCTAGATGAGAATAATTTGTAAAAAGAATTAAGAGTGGAGAAAAAATTTATGTGCCTTGTGCAGTATACTAATATCAAATTCTATTGTCATAGGGGGAAGTGGAAACAGAAACTCCACAGAAACTTTGGACAGCAAGTCAGAAAGCAGTCCAAGGTCTCTGAGTAGAATCACATGCTTAAGGATGGTGCATGAATCATTTGAAGATGACCTGCACAGCCAATGGCATTAAGCTCTTCGGAGAGTGGAGGATGTGAAATTTGAAATGACTCACTGGATGGTACAGATTTCAGAGAAATTTGGCATTTTAATGGTAGTTGCCACACCATCCTTATAACAATGTGATGATGAATTTGAGTACAAATAAAACTGATAAAGGGTCAATGCAGCAGCTGCATGAAGACTGTCATAACTTCATTAGTGCTGCAAATTACAATCAGGATTTTCTCCAAAATGACTTCACGAGTGACATAACCTAGTGCCAGCAGGGCAATCTTCAGAGTTAACAGAAGTCTTCCACAATAATCACTGACAGTCACTAAGTTCCACAGGATCATTCCAAAGGGCAGTCATTCATATGGCAGGTCATCATGCACCACAAATTTATTTTGGAGGAAGTGCTCACCTTGAATATTCTGCAGTGTGACCAGCCAAAGAGTGGGCATTCAAAGATTAGAGTGTCCCAGTACACATGTCAAATTTGTGGTGTACCTTGCTGAGCATGATAATGTGATGCTTCCACATCCAATGCAATTTCCACACTTTTTACCTGCTCTAATGTCAAAGGTACTCTGGAGGTTTCAGTGGCTTCAGAGACCAGGTTGCAAGAAGTCATGCATGATGTCTGCCTGATATATTTTAAACAGCGGTATGAAACTGAAGAAACATTCAGATGCTAAAGGACAGTATTTTGAAGGTAACTGCATCAAAGGGCTTCTAAGTGTGAATGGATCTGAGAAAGTGTTATCTGTCCCAGAATTTTTGGAACTACCATGCAGAATAGACTTATTCAAGACTAAAGAACTTACATTTACTAGTGTGTACAATTCATACTCAGCAAAATAGAAAGCTGTATGACATCATGACTGTTTGCAGGACGGGAATTTCTTGACACTGATGCATGAGATGGGGCGTCTCCATCGTCGTTTGGTCCCACTTCCTCCTCCACGTCGACTCATACTTCCTCCTGTTACTGCCTGTCCATGTACTTCTAACTCTTGCAATTTCCTCTCCTCTGAAATGAATCCAACACATTCTAGTGATGATCAAATCCACCTCAACCAAATACATTCAAGGTCTTAAGCAGCAGACAATACTATCAATAACTCAATGTTTAAAAACAAAATAAACTTTATACAAACTGTTTTGTTTCTACAACGTGAGAACAAGCAGCATCTCAATGTTCAAAATTTCATGGGGAAGTTATCCTCGGACCTTTCACTGCTGTACATAACCACCATTCAACCTCCAGAACTTGACTTAAATAAGAAATATGGCATTGATCGCCCAAGATTTAAAACTGGCTTATTTCACACATGCATTCATCTTGTATATGAACCAGGGCAGACGTCAGTTATGTGACCAGCTGCTAGCTCTATGACTGGGGTTAAATCATGGCAATGATACGGAAATTTTTATCTTGCCATCACCCGCATACTGGCTCTGAAACCAATGTGGGGGTGATGGCAATGCAGCTGATCATTAGGTTCACAGGATTCTATTTCTGCTATCTTATAGTATTAGGCCCATCAATTATTATTTGCAAGCTGCTTAAAAATGACAAAATTGAACATAATAAAAGCAATCAATCTTACCATTTATCTCATGCTCTGTGATATATTCTGCATGATTCTCAGTAGTAGCTGAATCATCTCCATAATGATATTCCATCAGATATGGCAACACTGTCATTGAGTGAAACTCATCTCCACGCAGTGGAGGAATAGGGACATATTCCAGGGTCCTCGGTGGTTTGCGTGTAAACCAGCTTAAATAAAAGACCATGTTAAATTTTATGGGGCCCTGTCAAGCAATGTGTCAATATCTCTGATGCTTCAGTACAGACTTTTATAATGAAGGAAGCACACTTATTCAAAATCACTGTCTTTGCTGTTAAAGATTACATTTTTAAATTTTACAACAACCCAGAATGTCTAAAATCTTTTACTGTCACAGGACTGCTTATGCATCTTTAGTGGATTCCTTCTCATCATGGAATAGTGCATGCTTACACTGCAAACATGGAAAGCAACTGCAGTTAGACCCCGAAAAAGTGCCACTGTTTGTCACCATAATTAGTGGGGGTATATCAAGGGTGACGGCAAACCGAAATACATCCCAAACTCTGTCAGTGTGCAACTGAAGACCTCATGCAGAATTCAAAAGGAAAGTTATTTAATGAAATTCTTTGAAGCATTTTGACAGCTGTTCAACCATTTTAAGTTCACACAGCTAGTTAAAAGTGAAAGAGCGTCAGTACAATCCATCAACGACACTTTTAACTGTACACATTACTGTTCTCAAAGTACAGTTTTGCTGCATACTCTGCCTTCTAAAAGAAGGTATGGTACCACTTGTGTTGTGTTCATTGTTACTGTTCTTTAAAATGTTTATGTTTTGGGGAATCGAAGTTCACCCTTGGTTTTCTCTACTAAGGGAGAGCAATAGGAAAAATAACACCCAATCTTACCTCGGCCACTTTCATTGACCCAATATCCTTACACTGAAAAAATTTCATCAAGAAATTTATGTGTACAATACATTACACACAAAGAATGAAGGTACAAAAACATGGTGCCACATCAGACATTATTTAATGCTTATGGCCACATGCGTATCAACAAAATCTTTGTTGAATGGCAGATAGCAAGAGTGGTGCTATAATACCGGTTCCCCAGAGTTAATAAAGGTTAAGTTGTTTCTGTTCATGTGTTCATGCCATTAAGGAATACATGGAGAGCAGAGGTGTATCCCTGTTCATTCTTAACCTTGGCAGTAGAGGGAGGCAAGTGGTCACCTGAATGCTTTATCCCCGGAGAAAAAAAAAAAAAAAAAAAACCCCCGGTACCCATTTTTTAATAAAAAAAAAAATATATTAAATGAAATCCCCTTTTTTTTTAAAATAGGTTTTTAAAAATTGGGTACTTAGGTTTTTTTTTTTTTTTTTTTTTTCTCCGGGGATAAAGCATTCAGGTGACCACTT
>Ga0123357_10003430_pt1 | contig 18148 bp, 11 predicted proteins | sample TergutEmb28metaG_FD_89873 | JGI IMG/M metagenome (GOLD analysis project Ga0123357, IMG submission 89873) | Embiratermes neotenicus P4 segment gut microbial communities from Petit-Saut dam, French Guiana - Emb289 P4 | ecosystem: Host-associated > Arthropoda: Insects > Digestive system > Gut ... | reverse complement strand
TGTGAGTGCGGTAATGAACCTTCGGGTTTCGTGAAATGCGGGGAATTTCTTGACTAGCTGCAAACCAGTTAGCTTCTCAAGAAGGACTCTGCACCATGGAGTAAGTAAGTAAGTAAGTAAGTATAGAGTACAACTGCGTACATATCTCAAATGCATCATAACCAGGGGTTAAACAGGTGGAATCTCTTGTAGTACAGAGTGACCAAAACAGTAACGACCAAGCGACATGCTGGTATGAACAGAAGCTAAACAGGAAGCGGAAGGAAGTCACAGACAAGTATTTCTGCGTAGTTAACGATTCTCGTAAAGTTAATCTTCACGCATAGTTAGACTTACTGCAAGGATATTAGGGCAGCACACAATAGACCCGCGTCCGATCCACTGCACACATGCTAGCCGACCGAATTTATTTGCAGACTAATGAAGAACGAAAACTATTTGGTGAAACTGGATCATATCTCGAGAGACTGGTGAAAGGCATGAGAAGGGAAACCAACTGACTCCAACAGAAAGTGTATTATTTATAACGGTGCATGCAACTCGGACCGAATAACGTCAAATGGCAGGGTGACAACGAATGTCAATTGGACAGGACGCTGAAGGAGACTGCTGGCAGTGTAAGGCTAAACAGTGTATTGCATGTTGAGCTCTTCTGGCTTACAAAGACAGGTATGTATCCTCTGCAGCGCTACAAACCCTAATATTCTCTAGGGAGGGGGGGGGGGGGGGGGGGGGGACAGGGAGAGAAAAAGACAGAGACAGTGTGTGCATGCGTGCGTGCGCGCGCGCGCGCAGCAGAAGAGTTGGAAATAGAGGGCAGACCTGTCTTTCTGACACACAAACTTGAAAGATTGGAAATATTTACCAGCTGAGTCACTGCTTTTTGTTTTAATTCATGAGGGTTTTCAAACGCTACTTTCAATGGCAGACCGTCATGTCATGATGAACTGGATAGGATGTAGAAAGACTGGTTTTTTCCTATTGCAGGGCAATAGACCTAGGCGTAGATGGGTGCATAATATTAGGATGGATCTTCAGGAGGTGGGATGTAGGTATATGGACTGGATTGGGCTGGCCCAGGATAGAGACAGGTAGCGGACGCTTGTGAGTGCGGTAATGAACATTCGGGTTCCGTGAAATACGGGGAATTTCTTGACTAGCCGCAAACCAGTTAGCTTCTCAAGGACTCTGCACCATGGAGTAAGTAAGTAAGAGGAAAGACTGGATAAACAAATAAATGGTACACTTAAATATTCGAAAGGGGAGGCGCGGAAAGAGGATAAAATTGAGGAGCACGTAGTTAGTGAACATCCCTGAACTATTATAAGGCAAAACAATTATTGTTATTCGTATTATCTACAGCGAATACGACTGTAAAACTACAGGTTAAGTCGCTTGTTATAACAATTCTAACATCAATAATTACTGATGTTACACTTCTCACTGAAAGAACACAAATACAATTATGTAAGACAAGTGGCCTAAACAACATCTTGTATTTTTTTTTATATAATTTAGATAGGTTTAAAATGTGGCTAAACGTTTGCAGAGTCTAGCTGACAAAAAGCCTTTATTTGAACAAACATATCCTTTATAATAAGAAAAAATGGTCCGTTAAAATAAAGGGAAATTTTAAAATATTGGTACATCATCACATTTTTTAGACCTCTACTAACTTCATGGAAGATAGTTGATGAAAATGAAAATAAGAGCACAGTTCAGAAATGAATTGCACGAGCAACTGAGTGAAACCTAGAAGCTTAGTAAAAGGCCAAGATTATACTATGATAATAACATTTCCAATATGCTGCACCACCTGTTTTACCAATTAAAGTAACTTTACGGAGGGAGTCTTCCCATAATTTACGCTACGCACTGAGTTAATAAATCAGTTTTGTACCTAGGAAGAAACGGTGTAGACGTAATTAGCGGAGACGTTGCCCTTATTTGCTACACTTCTCGCCTGATTTCCATCCAACTTGGTAAGCTGTGAGTTTCGTTACGATCGTTGCATCGAAAGGCATACTTCACCGAGGGGATTCTATATCCTTCGCTGGGGATGAACAACCTTTCTCTGAGTATTGTGAAGTCGTCTATAAATTTCTTGCATATATTCTTCTGCAATTGCGTGCACAGAATTCGTCACGATCCGCCGAACCTAAGTATTCATGCCTGTTCAGCAAAGAATAATATTCCAGATCTATAACACTTTCTTACAATAAAACCAACTAGATGCACTAATTTCTCAAATTTATTTTTGCAATAAAACTCTACATGTTTCGGATAGTTCCTCTGTCCATCATCAGGAGTTTTTACTGCACACACAGCAATGGTATATGTCATACAGGTTACAGTTACAGCTTGCGAGCAGGATCAGGACGAAACTGGTTCCGTCCTGATCCTGCTCGCAAGCTGTCAGCAAACCTGTATGACGTACACCATTGCTGTGTGTGCAGTGAAAAACTCCTGATGCTGGACAGAGGAACTGTCCCAAACATGTCGAGTTTCATTCCAAAAATAAATTTGAGAAATTAGTGCATCTAGTTGGTTTTATTATAACAATTTATCCTGGTGCACGGTCACCTGAACGTCTACAGCATTTTTTTATATTTCGTGATAAATACTCTAGTTTCCCAGAATTTATCACCTTTAACAAAAATGGAAACAACAGACTGAAAAAAGACTACACCTTCGTTTGGGACCCAATACAAAGATCCAATTTTTTTGACAAGGAGACAGACAACTGTTATTATAAACAGAGTAATTTCACGTGTTCAGTAATGATCGCAACACGCTTACGATTTCCCTCATCAGTGCGACAGTTGCTTTCCACTGTATGCAGTATACAGTATATCCCTGTAGGCACTTCCGCTTACTCACAAAAACCGCACACAAAAGTGTATACAATTACATTATTAGGGCCATTTCTTTTGTCCCACTGATACTGACATTTGACCTTAACATTCCGTAATCACACAATCACTGTGGTTTGAAATACCCAAATTTTAAGTTTGACTAATAATACGAATGTTTAACTTATGTGCTTTTCTGTTTTTAATGCTACTGTTGTTTTCCTTCGTGTTAACAGCGTGCTAAAACATCCCACCATCGCCCCTGCAGTTACATTTAGACAAGAATCAACTGCAATTCCTTTTGATCTAACGAGTTTACAAATTACTTTATACGCATGCTTCATGCGTATAAAGTAAAATAAAAACCAGAAGGATAAAGATACTTCTCAGCCGAAACATCATCCTATCGTTCCTAGTTTTTGAAAAAGGGGACAAACCAGAAAACAACAATTTTACGTGAGAAGAAAAAAAAACAGATTTTCAATTAACTTTCCTTTTCATTGCAAATTAACTACTTGATCTGTCAAAATGACAGCGATAAAATCGGTTGGGTGGTTGAAATAGTTTATTTGCAACAAAGCGGAAAGGGTTTTGAAAATCTTTTTTTTTTTTTTGTGTTTCTCCATTAAAACTGATAATCTGTTGGTTGCCCCTTTTTAAAAATAGGAAGGCTGCGAAGGCGTACAGCTTTACTTGCACCTTCTTCTAAACCTTTCTGGCGCGATGCTAAGAGCGACAGTCGGACACCATTAAATGTAATCTCCGAATAATCGCACGCTACAGAATGAACATGGCTGTAAAACTTTGTAGAGTCAGCCGCAATGCAATACGAAACACAAAAGAATACTGCGAGTGAAATTGGATCCGCAGGCCTTACCATCGAATTATACACACGAGTCGTATATTTAGGGTTCGTTATTCCTTAGAACGTTCTGCACCTTTGAATACAATTGAAAAAAAACACGCAGAATTTGCAAATTCCAATTGGCTACTTGGGTATTAGACAACTCATGTAGGGCTCGTCATTCCACCACGTTAATTGCAACTTAGGTGTGGAACTCTGGAAGGGTGTCCACCTTAGAGATCCTCGAGTACGGATGTCAGGGCTGTCCTCACACACAGTTCTTAAAATCATGCCGTATACAGCACATGGACAATAAGAATTATGATTTCGACTTTCTTATAAAAATCAAACACTACGGAAGATGCAGCCTGGTAAGTCCCATAGGTAGAATTTTACGAGTTTTCTGAAAACGTGTATGGAAGTGCAAGTGTGCAAAGTAGATTCCGTCCTTCTGTCCGTCTGCTAGCACGCGTCATCGGCAAAGACACTAAATGGGTTGAGATTAAATGTGATATCTGAGGTCAACTACAAAACGTTGTCGGGGGAATTGACGTGATTTACAAACGGATCGGTCAAATTTACTTCCTAACATGAAGATCATCTCGAAAATCATTTAGCCTACTCCATATTCTCATAACTGGAGGCACTACGCTGCAAACCGGGAGCTGGCAGGTTCGATTCCCGATGTTATCATTGGAATTTTTCATTGTCTAAATCCTTACGGCCGCACTATGGCCCTGGGGTCGACTCAGTCTCTAACAGAAATGAGCATCAGAAATATTTCCCGTGGGATAAAGGCGGCCGGTGTGTGGGACTGACAACCTTACCACCTTCATGTGCTGGTGGACAGGACCTCTCCAGTCCGGTACAGTAATTGCTTTAGCTTACTTACTTACTTACTTAATCCGTGGTGCAGAGTCCTTCTTGAGAAGCCAACTGGTTTGCAGCTAGTCAAGAAATTCCCCGTATTTCACGGAACCCGAAGGTTCATTACTGCACTCACAAGCGTCCGCCACCCGTCTCTATCCTGGGCCAGCCCAATCCAATCCATATACACACATCCCACTTCCTGGAGATCCGTTCTAATATTATCTCCCATCAACGCCTAGGTCTCCCCAGTGGTCTCCTTCCCTCCGGTTTCCCCACCAAGACCCTATACACCCTATACACCCCTATACACAAGACATAAATGACAGCTCTATATTTTGCGGATAATTTGGTTTCCTCACCAATTTTGTTCACGGGTTCTCTAAATTTTGTCTACGCTACTCGCTAGACAACTCAAATTTCGCTTTAACACAAAAAATCCACTTACATCTGAAAGAGTAATCTGGTGTTATAAAAAGAAATGAACAACAAAACTACGAAAGAATGAGAAATCGAAAAGACAAATAATCTGGGACTTTGCATATTGTGAACAGCTTTTCTACGCTGCACCACGAACCCTGGTCTTTGTCATTATCGACACTGGATCATTTCACTAAATTCATTCGCAGTGTCTCCAGATTTAGGTACACTGTTCGCTATCTGACTCGACCGATTTCGGTAACTACCGCCTCCGTCCGAAAATAAGAAATCCTTCATGAGCTACTTAGCATCAAAATGAAGAGAAAAACAATTTATGACTCAGTGTAATGAGACACGTAATAAGACACTTAATGAGACACGTAACAAGGGACTTTGGACAACTACAATGGCTTATTTACCATATGAGCATCCTTTTGGACATTTACGCTCACCCGGCGATGGCAGTAAACACAACTCATGAATCGTGGTGACTTCGGGCAGTGGGCAATATTTAATGCTGTCTGTATCATCCATTGTAGCAGTTCGCCACTAAAAAAAATCTTGAAATAATTCCTTCAAAATATTTATTCGTAGTCTCCACAGGACTTTCAATGTACGTTATTAGATCAACGATCTTAAAGAAACGGGACGGAAGGCAGAGGAATGCATTTATCTATCTCAGAATAGGGCCAAGTGACGGACTCTTTTGGGCACGGTATGAAAGTTCGTAATCCATAAAACACGGGACACTTCTTGCATGACTATGGACCTATCGTTTCCGAACACAGCACCTGTTCAAGGAAATTACTCAACGCTGTATACATCTGCTGACTTCCATGAGTTTCCATGTGCTGAGAAAACACATATTTAAACCGCAATGAATGAATTTCAAGGTCAATGGCTTACACAAAATTGCAAATACGCCATATGTAAAAAAAACCTCTCCTATGTGAGCTTCATTGAAAACACAAATTCTTGTTGGAAATACTTCAACATATAGTGGGCCAAGCATGTTTTAAAGAAGCTGGTGAGTTCTTCCCACAGACGGACGCCCCTGAATGGACCTGGAGTTGCTGTCTGCAGAAAAGAGTGATGCTCCGTACGATATAGAGGTAAATAACTCAGCAACAAGCACCTATGAGGATGATATTCAGCGTGAGAGCTCCAGGGCTCTGTCCCGATCACCTTGAAAAAGTTGAAACCTTAAAAAGGTGGCTCATGTTGTGTGATTTGTTGCTTTGTTTGTGCCTTCATTTGTTTGTCCTTATGGCCAATGGCCGCGCACACCTGTAGTTTATATCTCCAAGCTCATGGATATCGTTGCTAAGGTTCTGATTGTTGCTTTGTGCTTCTGAACATTGTTCTATAATGCTAATTGAAGAGTTCGATTGTGCACTCTGTCCGTGTATCATCACACCGCAAGCCACACTCTGCTGTCCGCACCACTTGCGGCTTCTTCAATACAGCTGTGCAACTGATGTTAACTCAGCAGATTTACCCAGATATACTCAGACCCTGTGTCTGTGAATACAGGATTCTACCCTTTACTTCTGAACACCATGCAGCATCAGGCGTCGAGACACAACCACTATCCAATCGTACACTGAAGTACCTTTCATTTTATGCCTCAAATTCTGCTCTGATTCAGTCCATTCATTTGTTGGACGTAGACAAACTGATTGACTCATAATCGATCTACAATTAGCCTATTCGAATATAAAAGCAATAGATTGTGTGAAAACGTGGCAAAGTTCGGAAACTTGGGAAGAACATTAACAAATCAAAAGTGCAAACATGAAGGGCATATTTAATTCGGGGAATTCCTGCTACCAGTTTGTCTAGAATATTTTACTTTCCGTGTGAAATGTATAAATTTGCAGATTAAGTCATTCGTACACGGAATTATAATTTTTCCTCTTGTTTTGTGTGGGTGTGAAAACTGGCCTGTCACATCAAGAGAGTAATATAGGCTGTGGATTTTGGAGAATAGGGTCCAAAGGGATACATCTGGGTCTACAAGGAAAGAAGTATAAGAGATCTGGATATAATCGCTTACTTGCATTCCTCAGCAAATATTATTCGGGTGATCAATCAAGGAGCATGGAGTGGGCGGTGCATGAAGCATGCAGGGTTTTGGTAGACAAAAGTGAAGGAAATAGACTACCTGTAAAGCCTGGCGTAAACTGAGGATAATATTGAAATTGAACTTTACAAAAGTTGGGAAAGGGGACCGGACTAATCTGCTTCAGGACAGGGGCAAGTGGCTGTCTTTTGTCAACATGGGTTCCGTAAAATGCAAGGCATGTCTTGGCTACCTAACAAACCATTAACTTCTCAAAAAGAACTCTGGTCCACGGAGTTATTTAGCCCAATCGACATTTTAATCAGCAATCCAAATGGCTGAACGAGGAGTTTAGTCACATTTAAGGACGAAGTGGTTTAGCACAGGGATAAACCCCGGGCTACATCACCCTGCACGGTGAAAAGTATTTTACAATTGGTATTGGCAAGCGATTATAATAAACGGAGCACTGAACTCGCCTATATGCACAATACAGATAAAGTGTATACACAATAAACACCGAATAGTACAATATTGTATTGTATTGTATTGTTTACAATACAACAGATGCAAGGGAAACACTGCCTACGGTTTACTAAAATATTTCTGAATACACAGTCTTAGTCAAACTGTGGTTCCATGACTAATAGGCTTATTTGAATATACATTCTAGCCTTTTATTTCTGTTCTCTAGAATCCCACAACAGCTATCAATTTCATGTATTACGGACGACACGAAACGCCTAATGTGCCTACACACTGCACTAAATGGGCAATTTTTATCCTTCGGTCTGTGTGTGTCGTCTACACTACGAAATGTGATTTGGAGTTCTGCACCACTTATGTAGCGCAATTTGTAACACACAGGGCCTAAGGAGAAGGATCTACATGCAGAAAATTACGGACAGAACTTAATGGTTTAGTTGGAAAAAAGGGATTACAGCTGATTAACTTATAATTTATAAGTTTAACTTCAGGGGTGGAAATGGTTTTTGAGAAATAGGTAGGCACTTCAACAGCAGCTGCCAGTCCTGTAAAATGAAGAACACAGTACAAATGGAAGAATATACAGTACAAATGGAAGAATATACAGTACAAATGGAAGAACACACAGTACAAACGAACTTTGTAAGAAGTGGATTCACGAAAAGTTCGTTATCACTCCAGGCTGCACGTCTTGTTTTGGGAACGGCCTTGGATACCGGAAACAACTTAAAAGGAACTTCTGGAATTAGGAAATTGGAATATTTCCCCCGTCTGTCCCCATTTCCATCCCTGTTTTAACCCAACCTCTAAATTAGAGCTTTGTGGGATACGTATATCGCCTTTCGACGGTCAAAAAATTCCCGACGTTACAGCTACAAACCCAATACCTTGGTAAGGACATATGTCTACACCGATCACATGAATACACGTCAGCACAGCGGTCGCTGACGATGGCGCCAGCATAGGCGACGAAAGGCGTGCATCGCAATAACAGGGCCTACCTGTGACACATACCGTGACAAACACCATTGATGTACGGCAACAATAAATGCACCTTCTTTAGAAGCCGGCAGAGCGCAGTCGGTGTGCAGACTAGGCTATGGGTTAGAAGGCAGAAGTTTCGAATCCCGGTAGCAGGAAGAGATTTTTCTCTTCTCCAAAACCTCCAGACTGGCCCTGGGGCCCACCCAGCTCATATTCAATGGAATCTTGGTTCTCTTCCGCGGCTAAAGCGGTCGTGGCGTGAGGTTGCTCACTCACTTTTATCTACTGTTCTACCGACTGCAGGTGTCAATAATCTTGCTTCTGTCACCCTGTGCAGACATAGGGATTCGAAATTTCACGAACATCTACCATCTATGTGGCCCCACTGTAATAAAAGTCGTTGTTGAATGTTGCTTATGTCCCTAGTTCCAGTTTCGTTGTGCGGCGTTGCCAGTCTCGCTGGCGTTTTCGTACTTCCGCTCAGATTATTGAGATAAGTAAAACATTCTTCGTCAGCAGTATATCCCAGTTTACTATTCACACTATACACTAAAAATTATCTGTTTGATAAAGAGTCGTTAACCCTTTATATGCCGCGTTAAACCCCATCTGCCATTTACTGGCATTGTTAGGAGCTCACCATATTCTCCACATTAGCGGGATAAGGGATAAATAGAAGACAAAAACGCTATGAAGAGATGTGGAGGGAGTAGAGGAACAAAGCTTGACGGAAACAGAGGTGTCGGGATGTCCGAGCTCCGGTTACCTTAACCAAAGTCACATTTTGCTAATCCAAGAGGCGAGCGAGTAGGTAGAAAACATCAGTGTGTCTTTCAGGGATCAAACACAGGTTCGTCACTTGGTAATCTTTTTGTCATAGCTTGGTATGTTGTTCCGTAATAGCTCGCGTTGAAAGAGACGAGAACACACTTGCATCTTGGCTATACTGAAATCAACATGTTTTTTACAAACGTGTTCGAAGCGCTTTCGTTATTAGGATTTTCTTTGCTCAAATAAGGTAAAAAGAACGCAGATTAAAATCTACCGTTGAAACATTATTGACACTACAGGCTTCACATAATAATAATAATAATAATAATAATAATAAATCATTTCTCCTTTTATGTCGTTAACATCCACACTGTAGAACACTGATTCAAATAAAATCTAACTATGCTACAATACCGTTTGACTTCTCGGACAATTCATTGTAAAAATCACATTTCCCATTTCATCGGAAAACACATTTGGCATTTAACAATGTAGAACAACATACATTAACCCTTTATAGTGTGACAATTATAGCTTTTTTTTTTAAATAAGCCATAATAAAATCTTAAAGACAACGGGGTGGAAGAAACATAGCAAAAGCCCAAAAAAACAGTCTGAAATTTTCTGCACTTCCACTTTACTTCAAGGCGGATTTAAGTGCATGAACAAAAAGCTTTTAAGGAAATTACAATGGAATGGCCCATGTATAAATCCACGCTTATTTTCATATTAGTGGAACTAACAGAACTAAAGCGGAAGATATTGGAAGCGTGACGCTCCACATCGGAGAGAAGAGCAGCACTGCAGAAAAATCCTCATGTACTTGATCCTTCGTGTAATGCTGCCCTGTCACATTGAGACAAAGGATGATGATGACAAGGAGGAGGAGAAGGAGAAGGAGGATGTTGGTAGATACACTAGCTCTTGTTTCTAGCAGTCATTGCGTCATTGGCGTGTATTCAATTTTCAGCTTAAAACCACTCAAATATGATTAGAAAATTAACAAACAGCAGGGACATTTCTTTTTCAATTTTGATGGGAAAAGTAAGAAGCCTCGAGAGGAAGTTGCATGCTTTTCTGAGAAGTGTGCAGGTGTCCAGCTACCAAGCAGGCTAGTAGTCTATAACCTCAATGCAAGATTTGAAGTGTTGCAGACTACCAGGAAGTAGCAGGCCAAGATCGGCTAGGTCAGAAGAAAACTTACAAAGTGTAGAGCAAGCTGTTATCATAGTTCTAAAAAGTCATTAAGGAGATATCTTCAGTAGAACTGGAAACGTCTCGAAGTAGCCTACACTTAATGTTACATTCTCTGAGAATCAAGCCATACTGACCTCACTTCCTGCATGCTTCGATTGATGATGACCCAGACAGACGGCCGGAATTCTGTGAATGGTTCCTGATTAAACAGTGTATTTACAAAAAAGGTCTTATGCAGAGATGCGGCAACATTTAAGGTAAATTGAAGAATTGACACAAGTCTGTTTAATGAAGTGACAAAGAAGTAGAGCTGAAATTTCCAGAAGTGACAGATAAGTGAGGAAGTAAGGCCGAAATGTTACTGTTGTTTTCTACGAAAACACTATAGTGGCAAATAGCTATCTGGAACATAGCAAAGCACACTGATGCCGAACAGTCAACAGCACATTGACCTAGGAAATGAGAAGCTTGGTGGAAGACATCCCGTTGTGTTTATTATTAAATAGACCGCATTTATTCAGTCGAACACAACACAGGTTTATTTTCATTCAAACTGTGCCTTTACATGTGTGCTACACGTTTCGAGCTGTACTTAGACCATCCTCAGGAATATCAATAGACAAACCTTATAAAGGAAGATATAATAAAATCTAACACATGCATCGCACATGTAAAAGCGCAGTTTGCATTAAAAAAAGTGTTGTTTTCGACTGAATAAATGTAGTTTTCCTAGGAAATGTGTTTTGCGAGTGAGATGAAGCTTCACACCATTTAGGGCGCAATTTCGTGCTTTCTTCGATGAAACATTTCCGTTGCAGATTGGTCACCCTTTATTTGACAAGTGGCCCCGAAGTCTTGATGTTGTAGCACGTGGATCTTCCAGAGTGGGATACAGTCAATGATAAAGTGTACAGCAATAAGCCTAGTCACGATATGCAAATGAAAGGAAACCCCCTGTGGAATTGCAAAAATTAAATGCAGGCAAAGGATCTGCAATTCAGTGTTTAGGAGATGTGATATGTGACTGAACGTGGTGAACAACACTCTGAGCAGTTTATGTAGATCCTCATTCTCATTTTATGCTGGTGATTGCTTGTAAATGATAGTGACCTTCCCCTACAACGTCAGTCTAATCTCGGTAGGGCGACGTTTAGGAACTCCTTCCGACTTCGGCCGAAACAGTAATGGAAATTAACTTACTTCCTCTTATTTAATTCTTCCTCTGCCGTTATTATTACATACGTACCGGAAGAGGTTAGTTCATTTGTCGTTACGGAAAGGACCCAACACAGGGGCGAGCGTTCAGCTCTCGATCTTCGTCTCTGAGCAATCCCTGATTGAATTCTCTATCCGCAGGCCAATTATCCTGATCGAAACTTTCTCCAGTGCCTCTAGGCGAACGCGTTTGTAAAGTACACTAAAATAGACTAAACATTCTTCCTTTCAAAACCTTTTCAATTCATCATTCATATTTATTGTTCCATTAGACGTAACCGCGTACATCATAACCAGCTGAGAAAGCGTCATTAAACAAAGAAGGAAATAAATAATTGTGAAAGCGAACTGTCGGTCACGGCGCTAAAAGCTGTAGTAATATTAATTATTAATTAATTGTGTGCTTAAGAATATTGCTTTAAATGTGATGAACAGCCCCTTGTAATCTCACGTCATTTCACGCCCGGTGACAGTAACTGTACTAAGTTATCGCGATCATTAATCATGAATTTAACAACAGACTTTAATTACACAGTTTTCTTACCTCTCCGCGTCTTCATGTACCTTCCAGCGCTACCGAATGATTAATGACTGCTGGTAAAAGCAGACGTTGATATTTACGTGTAAGATTTTGCTTCTTATAAAAGCTTACTCTGTTTAAAATGATTTCGGGGATAGACAGCAGATTGTAAAATAATATTAAAATGGATCTTATAAACATACAGGACGGTGTAGCATAGGTTTAAGTAGCTGAAAATTGGATCAATATTAGTTTTGTAAAAATGTTGATAGGTATTTAGTCTGCAAGATATCAGGAAATTCCATTTAAATTTTTATATTATCCTCAAAGATGACCCTCTACAATTCGTTCGTTCGGTTTGATAATTTAGTTTCTTTTAAAGTAATTCCTGTTTCAATTACCACGTGCAGAGAAAGAGGGCACCTACTGTTTCATTTCGGGGGATGTTACCAACAATTATTTAGGCAGGCTACAAAGAATTAGTGGAAGAAAATGTTTCTCTTCTCCAATTTGTCCGGACTGAGGGGAACGTTGCCTGGGGACAACGCGGCCGTGGCACAAGGGTGAACACTTACCTTTGTCTACGGCCGAGGGTAAGAATGAGTGGAGCTCTACCTTCACTCCCGTGTATGCCTTCATGACTTCCAGAGTGAAAACTTCATCGTTTTACTTTTACATTCAAATACATAGAGTCTAAACAGGCTATACATAAACATTTATATAATTATGCTTATATAAGGACGTGGTGGATCTTCGGTACACCATAGGATTCCTATACCATCTAATCACAAACAACGTTACACATATATTCTTACTCTATATAATACTATTATGTTAGGTACAGGCTACGATTCCTCGTGAGGTTATAAAATTTGATGTATGACGGAATGTTATAACAAGTAGCCAACAGACACACTTGGGCATGACATCAAGACAACGAAATTTGGATTTTAAAGCTTTGATGGTAAAAAGGTAACGGTAAATCAGTACCATTACAGGCCCGAGATCCCCAGAGGGTTCCAGGAAGTTAAGTTTCCCAGATTTCGTAACAACGGCACAGAATGGTGGTTGGTTGTCAGCCTTACGCACCGGCCGCCTTTACCCCCAGGAAATACTCCTGGTACCCATTTCTGTTAGAGACTGAGTCGACCCCAGAGCCATAGTGTGGAGGATTTTATGTCAAAGAAAAATCCACTGACACCAGCTGAGATCGAACCAGCGACCTTCCGATTTGTAGCACAGCACCTTAAACACTGTGCTACCGCGGTCCCCCAAACTTTGATGGTACCGACAGAAAATATTTTAATACTATAAGAGTCGTTTTCAGTAAATAACTTTTTATACCCTGAAACTTTGTGTTAATCAAGAGTTTTAATTTTCGGTAGGAAGTGCTAGTTTTAGTGTGGAAAACATGCAGCAGATGGCGCAAGAGCCTGTCAGATGCTCTTCGTGGAATAAGTTATGTCCAATTACAAAGACACTGAGAACTTGCTCGACGAAGAAGTTTGTGGTGTGATTTCAGCTTCGTGGACGAAATATGTTTCCGCTCTCGAAAACCGCTGATCAATGGAGATGTATTGTGACGGCGCAAAGACAATGCATCAGAGATTCGCGAAGATTTAGGAAAAAAATGATGATGTCACCAGTCGGCCGCCACATGAAGGAAATATGTAATTGCAGCACGTGGGAAGGAATCGATTTTGGAAAATCGAGAGTCACAATTCGATATTTATCCGCTGCACTGAATTTGTACAGCAGAAGAGGAAACTACACCTTACGCGATAACTGAGATACTGCGAAGATGTGGACGTTGGGTACTAAGATATTTTACTGACGATCAAAAAATAGAATTTTCGGAATTACAGTTCCACATATTTAAAGGTTTAAAGAAGAAGCCATGTTCCTGTAATCCTCAGTGACAAGCGATGAGCCAAGGGTTCACCATTTTACTCCTCAAACAAGACAAGCTGGAATGCAGTGGAAACCACCCAGGCTCTCCGAGAGAAAAAAAAAGAAAAAAAAAATCAAAGCATGTCATTCTACTGGAGAAGTTGTAACATCTGTATTCTAGGATGCAGGAGTCACCCACGTTGAATTCATGCCACGGGCTACAACAATCGATGCGAACGCGTACCGCGGCACGCTGCGAAGACTGCGTGACACTATTCGCAGGAAGAGGCCTGGACATCTGCCGCGAGGTGTGACCTAACAGCACAAGGATGTAGTCCCACACAGCACATGACGGGCACGAGTCATTGCTGTCCTTTCACTGGACACTTCGGGAACATCCACCCCATAGTCCTGACTTGGTCCCAACACCCTAACTATTTGGTTCGCTGAAGCAGGACGTCGCCGATTCCACAAAACGAGGCAGTGTAAATGACTATTAGTGAACAGGTGCGAGTTTAGGACACCGGTTTATGTCGCGACGGACTATTTGAGCTCGGATCAAGCTAGGGTAAAAACATAAACGTGTTCAGGAATTATATTGCCCAATAACAGTGCTTTAATTAAATTAGTGAAATATTTTTAAATGCTAATGTTTTCTCTCTTAACTCTTATGGCCTACAGTACCTTACTTATTGAATACCCTTCGTATTGTATATTGCATCGCAGACAAAAGATGAAGGTTTATGGTCGCTAGCTGCAATCTAGGTTACAGAAATTTATTACAGTGAGGAGAGCCAATGGCCTTAAGTAAGTATTGTTTGTGAGTGGACCGTTTAGGAATCATGTTTATATGCCTCGGTTATTCGAATGAGCGTAGGACGCTACCATTTTCTTTAATAGTGAACCTTATTTTGAAAGTCTCTTGTGTGTCAGAAAGTACTATTTCTTAAAGGACGCAGAAACTGGTGGGGCTGGATCTGGAGTTTGTGCAAGCTAAGGTTCATTGTGAACCGAAAAACACGATAATTAATTATTTAATTTTATACATATATAGACGAAAGCTAAATCTGCTTTGTACCTTTATCCGTATTTTCCACTACCAAATTAACTGAAGAATGTCAAATAATTTAGAAGGAGTACGCAGATAAAAAGAGCAGGCAGACAGTTTCTTTCCGACTGTAGACAGAACTGTCTTATTGATAAACTAACAGCTCCTCAGTCCATGCAAACGTTTTCTCGTCTTGTGTGGAATATGAAGATTAATTACCATATTCGAAGCAGGCAGCCAGTGGATCATATCCTGAACCGAACAAAGCCACACTCTCACAATCTTTTTTCTTAAGAGCAATTTCCGTATTCTGTCATCCACACTTAGTTCTCCGAAGCAATATCGTCTTGGACCGCAATGATCCTGAAGATGGAGAGAGCAGTCTCCTCCATACCTAATCACCGATCTACTAATCAGCACGGCACCACATCCCGCCAGACATAAATCATTATGGCCCTAATCTCTTGAAGTCTCCGAACTAAGAGTATGCATGCACATATCATCACCGAGTGCCTGCTACACAACCCACCCATCTTGTCCTTCTTAATTTGGTTGCCTAATGATATGTTGTGAGAAATACGGATTATGAAATTTCTTTAATGCGATTCCAGTGGCCGCGCGGTTTAAGGCATGGACCTGCGGTCGCTCGCTTGCTGGAATTGTGGTTTCGAATCCCGCCGGGGCCATTGATGTCTGGCTCTTGTGAGTGTTGTGTGTTGTCATGTAGGGGCTTTGTTTCGGGCTAATGCCCTTTCCAAAGGAGACCTACCGAGTGTTGTGTGTCTGAGTGTGATCGTGAAGAAACGATAAAGAGGAGGAGGCCCTGGGCCACTAGAGGCTGTTGCGACGTGCGACAGAAAATGACAGGTCCTTCATACAAGGCAAAACTTTTACGCGTTTTATGAAAATAATAAATAGACTGGAAGCGGGCGATTACATCATTAAAGGAATATTCGCTAGAGCTCCATTTTTTGTATGAATGTTGCTATTCTAAGCCTATTGACCCGGTTCTGAGGATCGACATGTCATATTCCTATAGTGCTATAAGGTATGACACAGCTAGGACACATATGCACCTCTTAAATTGTTGTCATTAGTAAATGAAAAAAAAAAGTTTCAACAGTAAGATGAAATTTGGACAGAATCTAACCTTGATAAGATTAAGAGGCCTCCAACGTGGAAGATTTTACGGAATTATTTGGTTTTTACTTCTAAGAATTCACTTCTTGATTATCAATTCGTTGGTCGCTTGATTTGTTAATTAGTCGACGCGCTAGCCTGTCAGTCGGTTGGTTTATCCGTTAAATTTAATGTTTTGTTGACCGTGCATCGTGAAATATCCGTACAATAAGAACCAACAGGAGGCACTATTTACTTTCATTTATTTCAATAATTAACCTCTACATGTTTCGAGCAGGCTTACTGCTCGAAACATGTAGCGGTTAATTACTGAAATAAATTGAAATTAAACAGGGCATCCTGTTGGTTCTTATTGTATGGATTTATCCTTTAGTTGGTCTTTCGTTTTATCTGTAGGCTGTTGGTCCATAGATTCGTCTTTATTCTTTCGTACTTAATTTCTCTACTATCTGTGTTCTGTTTATGTCTCTTGCTTTTACCTGTTCACGACTTACTTCGTGCCACAAAGTTAGCATTACTACTACTGCATAAAATTTCAACCGTGTTTCTTCTCTCTCTCTCTCTCTCTCTCTCTCTCTGGTCTCTACGGTTCGCCTTCCGGTAAGGCACATTTTTATTCTGGCTGCATTTGTTATAAAAGTCGTTGTCTGAGACTATTTTACATCACATCCTAGACAACTGAAAGAAGGAATCTAAAGTAATATAAAATTATCCACAATTATGCAAGTTCTAACACAATACTCTGTATAGACTCGTTTAATGTGGCACTACCATATCAGTTAAATTTCCTTTCCACATCTCGATGTACGTACTGCGCATTTTGTAGATTTTACTCTATTTGTCCAACAAATGCACAAGTTTGTTAACAATTATCTGTTTCTTATAGCACTCCTACATGTTTCGATGATTACGCATCATCCTAATGGAATTTCTTAAAATTTTTGCTAATGATAAAAATTAATAGAATGGAAACAGTTAAATAAGTTGGTTGTTACAAAGAACTGATGGATTAAAGTCATTAGAGCATAGTGAGATATGTCAGGTTTCTTACAGCTCTTAAAATGTTTGTTTAATAACAGTTACTTAAAATGTCGTTATATATTTGGTGGCTGTAGATACAATCAAGTGTATCTGGAATTTTAGTCCTTGTGGGCCCAATCGCTGTTTGTAGAGCTCTACAAATAGGGATTGGGCCCACAAGGAACAGATAATTGTTGACATAAATTGTGTATTTGTTGCACAAATATAACAAAATTCCTTCACTCATATTTTTTCTCCCATTTTTCCCCACCGTTTCTTTTATTCTCCTTTTCTTTCTTTCTTTCTTTCTTTCTTTCTTTCTGTTTCTATATCATCTGATTTTTCTTCTGTCTCATTACGTAGCTTCCTATATTTTTATCCTTCTATTCTAAAAAAATATTCATTTTCCATTACTTTTTATTAAAGAAAGAGAGTCCGAAAACATGCAATTTCACTACGTTCTAAAGCGCTCAATATCACAAAGTGTTAATACGGAATTATTTTCACTAAATGCTGGAGGAAGTCCATTAGCAGTACTGGTAGGGCAGCGCGAGGCTGAGACTTCGCTTGCAGTAGAGAGCCGCTAGCATTGTCAGTGCGGTGACCGTGTGGACCAGACGTGTGGCTGCTGCAGCCAACGAAACTACACGTGAGTACCACAGCTGATACAGCTCTTATTCTCTTCCAATTGTCTTCTGAACTGGGGGGGGGGGGGTTAATGGACAATTGATTTAAATTTTTTTTGATATTTGTGGGGGAAAATAAGAATAATTTTTCCCCCTCCCGAAATAAAATTTAAAGTAAAAAATTTCCCGAAAATCCGCTCCTTTTT
>Ga0123357_10003428_pt1 | contig 18150 bp, 17 predicted proteins | sample TergutEmb28metaG_FD_89873 | JGI IMG/M metagenome (GOLD analysis project Ga0123357, IMG submission 89873) | Embiratermes neotenicus P4 segment gut microbial communities from Petit-Saut dam, French Guiana - Emb289 P4 | ecosystem: Host-associated > Arthropoda: Insects > Digestive system > Gut ... | reverse complement strand
GGCAGAAAGTGCGTTGCGGAAAACTCGTTTTCCTGTAGAATGTGAGTTGCGGAAACGCGTTTTCCGGCAGAAGACGAGTGACGGAAAATGCGTTTTCCGGCGGAAGGGGAGTGGCGGAAAACCCCTTTTCCTGCTTAAAATTTAATTTAAGGCAGAAGGCGCGTGGCGGAAAACGCGTTCTCAGGCGGAATGCGAGTGGCGGAAAACGCGTTTTCATGCATAAATTCAAATATCCTTGGGAATGCGAGTTGCGTAAAACGCGTTTTTCGGCGGAAAACGAGTGACGGAAAACGCCTTTTCAGGCGTAAATGTTAACGGCAGGAGGGCATTGGCGGAGAACGTTTTTTCATGCGTAAATTAAAATATCCGGAAGAAGTCGAGTTGAAGAAAACGTGTTTTCCCGAGGAAGGCGAGTGGCGGAAAACGCGTTTTCCGTTTGAATATAACATTTCCTGCGGTAATCGAGTGGCGGAAAACGCATTTTCCTGCGGAAGGCGAGTGGCGGAAAACGCCATTCTGGCGTAAGTTTAAACATCCGTGGGAAGACGAGTTGTGGAAAACGCGTTTTCCGGCTGAAGGCTAGTAGCGGAAAACGCTTTTCCCGGCGTAAATTCAATTTCCGACAGAAGGCGCATTGCGAAAAACGCGTTTTCCGAATGAAGGCTAGTAGCGGAAAACGCTTTTTCCGGAGTCAAATTTAGTTTTCGGCAAAAGGCGCGTTGCGGAAAACGCGTTTTCCGGTAGAACGCGAATGGCGGAAAACCGCGTTTTTCGGCGGAATGCGAGTGGCAGAAAACGCTTTTCCGTTGTAAAATTTAATTTCCGGCAGAAGGTGCATTGCGGAAACCCGTTTTCCGGCAGAAGACGAGTGGCGGAAAACGCGTTTTTCGGCGGAAGGGTAGTGATGGAAAACTCCTTTTTCTGCTTAAAATTTAGTTTAAGGTAGAAGGCGCGTGGCGGAAAACGCGTTTCGAGGCGGAAGGCGAGTGGCGGAAAACGCGTTTTCCGTTGTAAGACGTGTGACGGAAAACGCCTTTTCCGGCGTAAATTTTAATTTCCGGCAGAAAACGCGTGGCGGAAAACGCGTTTTCCGGCAGAAGGCGATTAGCGGAAAACTTTTTTTCATGAGTAAATTAAAATATCCGAGAGAAGGCGAGTTGAGGAAAACGTATTTTGTCGAGGAAGGCGAGTGGCGGAAAACACATTTTCCATTTGAGTATCACATTCCCGGCGGAAAGCGATTGGCGGAAAACGCGTTTCCCGGCGGAAGGCGAGTGGCGGAAAATGCTTTTTCAGGCTAAGTTCAAATATCCGTTGGAAGGCGAGTTGTGGGAAACGCGTTTTCCGGCTGAAGGCTAGTAGCGGAAAACGCTTTTTCCGGCGTAAATTCAATTTCCGACAGGAGGCGCGTTGCGGAAAACGCTTTTTCAGGCTGAAGGCTATTAGCGGAAAACGCTTTTCCGGCGTAAATTCAATTTCCGACAGAAGGCACGTTGCGGAAAACGCGTTTTCCGGCTGAAGGTTAGTAGCGGAAAACGCTTTTCCGGCGTCAAATTTTATTTTCGGCAGAAGGCGCGTTGAGGAAAACGTGTTTCCCGTCAGAAGAAGAGTAGAGGAAAACGCGTTTTCCGCCGGATGGGCAGTGGCGGAAATGTTCTTTTCCTCCTTAAATTTTAATTTACGGCAGAAGGCGCGTGGCGGAAAACGCGTTTTCTGGCGGAAGGGGAGTGGCGGAAAACGCTTTTTCGCGCGTAAATTGAAGTCTCCGCGGGAAGGCGAGTTGCGGAAAACGTGTTTTCCGGCGGAAGACGAGTGACGGAAATCGCCTTTTCCGGCGTAAATTTTAATTTCCGGCAGAAAGCGCGTGACGGAAAACGCGTTTTCCGGCAGAAGGCAATTGGCGGAAAACGTGTTTTCATACCTGAATTAAAATATTTGGGAGAAGGCGAGTTGAGCAAAACGTGTTTTCCGAACGAAGGCGAGTGGCGGAAAACGCGTTTTCCGTTTAAATATCACGTTTCCGGTGGAAAGTGAGTGGCGGAAATCGCGTTTTCCGGCGGAAGGCGAGTGGCGGAAATCGCCTTTTCCCGCTTAAAATTTAATTTAACGCAGAAGGCGCGTGGCGGAAACGCGTTTTCCGACAGAAGGTGATTGGCGGAAAACGTGTTTTCATGCGTAAATTAAAATATCCGGGAGAAGGCGAGTTTAGGAAAACGTGTTTTCCGAAGGAAGGCGAGTGGCGGAAAACACGTTTTCCGTTTAAATATCACATTTCCGTTGGAACACGGGTGGTGGAAAACGCTTTTTCCGGCGGAAGGCGAGTGATGGGAAACGCTTTTTCAGTCGTAAGTTCAAATATCCGTTGGAAGGCGAGTTGCGGAAAACGCGTTTTCCGGCTGAATGCTAGTAGCGGGAAACGCTTTTCCAGCGTAAAATTTAATGTCCGACAGGAGGCGCGTAGCGGAAAACGTGTTTTCATGCGTAAATTAAAATATCCGGGAGAAGGCGAGATGAGGAAAATGTGTTTTCCGAAGGAAGGCGAGTGGCGGAAAACGAGTTTTCCGTTTAAATATCAGATTTCCGGCGGAAAGCGATTTGCGGAAAACGCGATTTCCGGCGGAAGGGGAGTGGCGTAAAACGCCTTTTCCTGCTTAAAATTTAATTTAAGGCAGAAGGCGCGTGGCGGAAAAAGGGTTTTCCGGCAGAAGGCGATTGGCGGGGAACGTGTTTAATGCGTAAATTAAAATGTCCGAGAGAAGGCGAGTTGAGGAATACGTATTTTCCGATGGAAGGCGAGTGGCGGGAAACGCGTTTTCCGTTTAAACATCACATTTCCGGCGGAAAGCGAGTGGCGGAAAACGCTTTTTCAGGCGTAAGTTCAAATATTCATGGGAAGGTGAGTTGCAGAAAACGCGTTTTCTGGCTGAAGGCTAGTAGCGGAAAACGCTTTTTCCGGCGTAAATTCAATTTCCGACAAAAGGCGCGTCGCGGAAAACGCGTTTTCCGGCTGAAGGCTAGTAGCGGAAAACGCCTTTTCCGGCGCCAAATTTAATTTTCGGCAGAAGGCGCGTTGCGGAAAACGCGTTTTCTGGTAGGAGAGTGGCGGAAAACACATGTTCCGGCGGAATTCGAGAGGCGGGAAACGTTTTTTCCGGCGTAAAATTTAATTTCCGGCAGAAGGCGCATGGCGGAGAACGCGTTTTCCAGCAGAAGACGAGTGGTGGAAAACGCGTTTTCCGGCTGAAGGGGAGTGGATGAAAACTCCTTTTCCTGTTTAAAATGTAATTTAAAGTTTTCAGGCACAAGCAATTATTCTTCAACCTGGAAACTAAAATGTGGAATTCCTCAGGGATCTAAGCTGGGTCCACTTGTGTTTAACATTTACATTAATGATTTACCAGGTTCATTTGATAATAGCTCTAATGTGATAATGTATTCTGATGACGCAAGGATTCTGATTTCCAGTAATCGCTATGAAGACCTTAATAGAAGTTTCAACAAAGTTCTATACAACACCCTCAAATGTTTTCAGGCAAATCTTCTAGTATTAAATATGGAAAAGACTAACATAGTAAAATTTTCTCCTTCAAACTTTTCATATTCCTCATTGTATATAACTTTTGTTGAACACTTACCTGTTGAAACAAATGCCATAAACTTTCCTAGGTCTCCAACTGGACAGTCAACTTTCATGGAAGCCCCATATAAATTATTTGCTACATAAGGTGAGCTCAGTTGCTTATATAATGAGATTATCTCATGCACTTAATATTCAAACTTTGAGGAACGTTTATTTTGCGCATTTTCATTCTGGTTAATTACAGAATAATATTTTATGGCAATTCTAGTTCTATGCATAAGATATTATTCACTCAGTAAAAGATAATGTGAACTATACTGGGAATTAGTTCTAGGAGTTCCTGCAGGAAATGATTTAAAAAACCAGAGACTGAATCCATACCAAGCTTGTATATATATATATTCTCTAATGTTGTTTGTTGTTGACAACTTGCGTTATGTTCAAACTAATTCCTCTGTTCATGAGATTAATACAAATTATAAGAATCATTTAAATATACCTTCAGTTAGGCCTGTTGCTATACAGAGAGGTATTACCAGGTGTGCTATTAAGGTATTAAAAAAATTACCCCTAGAATTTCAAGACTTAAAATTGATAAGGCAATTTTCAAGTCTCTTGTAAGAAAATGTCTTCTTAAACATGTTTTCTATTCCATAGAAGAATTTTTATCAAAAATTGGCTCTAGTTTATTTTAAGAAAATTTTTACCGATTGATTATCTTTTTTTCTTATCTTCTTTCTGTAAGGTCAGACCCTGTGTTTATTTCATTGTTTTTCCCACATATATTTTGTATGTAATTTCTTTAATATGTTTCTTTGACCAAGTTGTGTTGAGAAATCTATAGTAACTGACATGATTCATATACGTAGTACATTTGTTGATTGACAAATGTTGCATTATTGGAGAGAGAGAGAGAGAGAGAGAGAGAGAGTGTGTGTGTGTGTGTGTATCGTCTGCCTGTGTGTCTGTCTGTGTCTGTTTGTGTCTGTTTGTGTCTGTTTGTGTCTGTCTATGTCTGTATGTCTGTCTGTGTCTGTCATTGTCAGTCTCTGTGTCAGTCTGTCTGACTGTGTCAGTCTGTGTCAATCTGTCTGTGTGTGTCAGTCTGTGCCTGTCTGTGTCTGTTTGTGTCTTTCTGTGTCTGTCTGGGTCTATGTCTGTCTGTGTCTGCCTGTGTATGTCTGTGTCTGTGCCTGCCTGTGCCTGCCTGTACCTGTCTGTGTCTGTCTGTGTCTGCCTGTTTTTGTCTGCCTGTTTTTGTCTGCCTGTTTTTGTCTGCCTGTTTTTGTCTGCCTGTCTGTGTCTGCCTGTCTGTATCTGTCTGTGTCTGTCTCTCTGTGTCTGTCTCTCTGTGTCTGTCTGTGTCCGTCTCTCTTTCTGTCTGTCTGTGTCTGTCTGTGTCTCTGTGTCTGTCGGTCTGTGTCTGTGTGTCTGTGTGTGTGTCTGTATCTGTGTCTGTCTGTGTATGTCTCTGTCTGTCTGTGTCTGTCTCTGTCTGCCTGTGTCTGTTTGTGTCTGTGCCTGTCTGTCTGTGTCTGTCTGTCTGTGCCTGTCTGTGTCTATGTGTCTGTCTGTGTCTCTCTGTCTGTGACTGTCTGTCTGTGTCTGTCTGTCTCTGTGTCTCTCTGTGTCTATCTCTGTGTTTGCGTCTGTGTCTGTCGGTGTGACTGTGTCTGTCCCTGTGTCTTTGTCTTTCTCTGTGTCAATCTCTGTCTGCGTCAGTGCCTGTCTCTGTGTCTGTTTCTGTGTCTGTCTCTGTGTCTGTCTGTGTCTGTCTGGGCCTGTCTGTGTCTGTCTCTCTGTATCTGTCTGTCTGTGTCTGTCTGTGTCTGTCTGCGTCTGTCTGTATGTCTGTGTCTGTCCGTCTGTGTCTGTCCGTCTGTGTCTGTCCGTCTGTGTCTGTCCGTCTGTGTCTGTTTCTGTCTCTGTGTCTGTCTGTCTCTCTGCCTGCCTATGTCTGTCTCTGTGTTTGTGTCTGTCTATATGTCTGCGTCTGTGTCTGTCTCTGTGTCTGTGTCTGTGTCTGTGTCTGCGTCTGTGTTTGTCTCTGTGTCTGTCTGTCTGTCTCTGTGTCTGTGTCTGTCTCTGTTTCTGTCTATCTCTCTGTGCCTGTCTCTGTCTCTCTGTCTGTGTCTGTGTCTGTCTCTCTGTCTGTGTCTGTTTCTGTTTCTCTGTCTGTGTGTCTGTGTGTCTGTCTCTGTGTGTGTGTGTGTGTGTGTGTGTGTGTGTGAATTTTCTTGGAAATATTGGATCTTTTGTGTTGGAGGTGAAACTTTAGAAGTCATGGTGGTTGGTTGGTGTTGTTGATAGTAACCAGACACTGTATCTCCACTAATTAGATATTACCTCAGTATTGACATGGTTTCAAAATATAGAGATTTGTTATTCCCACTGTAGCTCCTACTGTACTCTCTAGCATAGAACGTTCATTTATGTAAAATATTGCTCATTGGAGTGGAATCATTACTGCACTTTTGTAGTCACCACCCTCCCCCCCAAATGAAATTCCTGGTTTACTGTTTGAAATGGGCCACAGCATTTCCTTCCACAATTTACACATTAATAATTCTCAATCCTTTTTGGTGCATTATGACCTTGTTGCTGAGAACAAGCAATTGAATAAATTAGATAATAACTTCTGTATTCCCTTTTTTTATGTAAGAACATACCTTGGAAATAGGCTAGTAAGTGGCTAAGGTACAGGGTAGAACCACACACAGACACCCAACTGTGAGTAGTAAGAATTAGATTTTATTAAGTAATGATAATAAGGAATTTCAAAATACTGGCAGTCTTCCTTTATTCAAATGAATCTGATACATATCATATACCATGTAATCAAATATTTCAGTTTGCACAATCCTCTCATAACAGTTATCATATTACCCTGCATATATGTACTGTCATAGTTTGATTTGTTATGAACTGATGGTAGTGGTGGAGGGATCGAAATTGGGACTATGTATCTATTACTGCCAAAAGACGCTATGCACATGCATGCACTTCAGTGTATATATTCCTTTGTGAATATGTCAGAAATAGCACATATTTTGTACCTATTCTCTCCCAAAGATAATATTTCAATTTTCAGCTTATTTTCCACAGTACAACTATGCAACGGACTGAACAATATTCTTCTTTTACTGGGTCTTTTAATCATATCCATTGCCGCCATACATGAGTACAGAGTATGGAATGAAAATTGTTATATTGGAATAAAATCAAAATGGTGGATCTGTAATTTCTGCACTTTTTAATAATGGTAAAAATATACCCAATACTGCATGACTATAAAATTACTTTAAATTTTCAGTTATGCTAATTCTCAACCCATTGTGCATGAAGTTAGAAATTTAGATACATAATGCTGTTCAAAAGAGGCAGAAATCACAATTATGCTCAAAACATACAGTAGAATTCTGCAAGAAATGCAATATATAAATTTCTTGTACATATCTGTGATAGCAACACTTCTTGTCATTCTTCAATAAAGCAATGTATGTCTCAGAGGATGGAGACTAAAAATTCATTATCACACTCTGAAACTATAAATATATAAGAATTCATCTGAATAAGTGAACTGGAACAGCCAAGACATTCCCATTTGTGCTAATAACACAGCAGAAACAAGAAACAAAGTGGAAGACACAGTTTTATCTGTGATTGTGAGTTAGTTTTATGGCACACTGTTATGTTAAGTAACAGTATATATTAAAGAGATAAATTAAAAAAAATTCAATATTCATAAATGATCCAGCAGTTACAAAATCATAACTCTGTAATTGTTTATGGTATACTGCTCATGTTTACTGGGTTTAAGTAAAATAAATGCACCTAAATCGAATATTAAGTTGCCAGTTTTCAGGTTTCTGTAGAGATAAAGATGAGGTTTACATTCTTTTGGGATGATGTGGCATCACTGGGTACCCGCTACCCAGTACTGTGACATCATATCCCAGAAGAACAGAAATCCCTCTCATATGTTTACTGTGACCAGAATAAATCATACTTCTGCAAACAAAACAATGACAGACAACAAACAGATTAATTTTATGTGCACAATTCAGCCATATTCAAGTATATGGGTTACAAACTTTGAAGATTACATTAATCGCAGTTTGGTTCCATAAATCCATTCCAAAGGGTTTTGATGAAGGTATATTACACTTTGCATTGCTGGATTTTGGGACCTGGTCCAGTGTCTGCTATTCTGAGCAGAATACAATGTTTTGGAAACTGGATCTGTTCCAGTGGTTGAGACAGGTATTTCTAATGAAATTAACTTAGTATATGCTTTTGAGAACATCAACAGATTTAGTTTCCAAAATTTTGTGTGAGTACCAGAGGAATAAATTCTAGAAACCCAATAATTGACCCTAAGTGTGTTTAGGCTAGAACAATTCGTCTTCCTTTATTGGATGTTGGAATGTGCTGAGCTTGAACTCTTCAGCTACAAACTTTACTCTCTTACTTATGACATATATGACATATGCATGTAAAGATAAGTATTTATCGTTACATGCATATGTCTTGCATAAGAAAGTCAGTCTTGGAATCTGAAATTTTTTGACCTGTTAATTGTGTTATTATGTGGGGATATTTGTGCCTTAACACTGTTACACTGCATTTGGAGCATACTTATGGAGGTTTTAAGAATGTAATGATATTGGCAGTGTTAGAGCTGCCTGAGACCAGTGACACTTGCCACTCACAACAGATAAGTTTGGTTTGTTTTATCCATAATTCAGATAATACCAGCGTTTAATTTTAAACATATGACTTGTTTGTATTCTAAAATTAATTACTGTGTAAATGCATTCTACATACATTTTTTTTTTGAAAGCACAACAAGAAAATCAGTTTAATGCTTTATGGGTCACCCTGACATGACAGGAAGAGTGGCCAAGGCTCTGACATGAGTAAGTGTCCACAGAAACTCACTGTATTACACTATAGTTTCTATCATACTTCTCTCACATCCAAGTAATGAGTATACAGTCCTTAAAGGAGTAATTAAAAGTATGTGATTGATATAAATATGAAATTAATTACTCTCACATTTTATCCTCAAGCTTATATTATAATTCAAAAGAAAGAACTAAAAGTTTACTGAACAGGGATCCACACATTTGTGCAGTGTTATGTTTGATGCATGTGGATGCTGTGATGTGACAACAAATAAATAATGACCTTATTCATAAAACTGTGCATTCAGAGTTTTGAAAGGAATATAGATATAAAAATACATTTTTTAGGGATACAAAGAAAATACTTTTTTGTGAGTTTATAAAATAAAGACATCATTTAACTCACTGAAAAATAAATTTCAAAATTTGGAGTGGGAGATATAGAAGATGATGGCTGAAAGGAATTTACAATGTGACTGAAGGAAGGAAATTGAATGGAGGGGACTGGAATGATTGACAGTTACTGAGTACAATAATGGGAAATGTTTAAATGAGAAGGACATCTCTCTGAACAGGATGAAACTTGTGTCACCTTATGTGTCCTTCATTATTCCTGGTTCACTAATAATAGAGAGTGTTTTGTAGGTATTGTACAGATGTCAGCTAATAATCAGTGTCATGTGGCGTTAGAGATCAGAAGTGACAACCTTCCGCCTGACATAGCGAGAGAAGTAGTCAGGTCTCCAGCACTTGCAGCTTCCAGGGATGAGAAACCAATCATAGTACAAACGGACCTGAAATAAAATAAGTATTAAATCACAAGTAATGTTCTTCTGGGTATTTTACACCATGTAGTAGAACAGATTTGTTCCAGCAGTTTGCAGGAACATGCTTGCCTCCATCTTCAGGGTGAAGGACACCTCACAAAATGAACCAAATTTTATAACCTTGAAAATGATGGTAGAACAAACTTATACCATGTGTTGGGTAAAATCATCCCATTATGCTAATTAATTATTAGCAATCCAATCCACACAGACACTATATTAGTGAAAGAACATGCAACATAACAGTAACTAGAGCAGCATACACATAACCTATATGCTTCACATGTGGTACAAATGAATCTGTACATATTTATACTTGTCAGCAGAGGACAGCATGAAACAGTTTCCAAACAGTCAACATCCAATGAATTTCATTAGCAACACAGGATGTTCAATTGGTTTGGACAGTCATGTATGGGAATTACACAGAAAATAAAATAAGAAAACTTTACACCACATGGAATCCTTCCAAACTGCCATTTGAGGTTGCATCAATACCAGTTGTGTGATTCCTATCATCACACGTAGTCATATACTACACAGCAGCCTCTTTAAACTTCATCTTTATGATACCTTTATTGGGAATAATATTTAATGTATTTTACCAGGTTAACTGTGAAGGGGAGGCCTCTTCTATAGTATACTTTTCCATTAATATCCTTGTATCCTCTTCCTGATGATGGTCTAATGGAATGATCGAAACATGTCATAGGAAAATAATAAACAAACAAACATATAATGTTCAGGTGTTGTATTTATGTGCCCTGGATTGCTAATGATTATACTACATGCTATATGGTGTAAAAATCAGACAACCATAGTCTAAGTAACACCCACCATGAAAACCTTTAAGTATTAAAACCACTTGTCACTGATATTAAAAAATCTTGTAGTGTTACTGATTCAAATAATTTGTCATACCTATGTTGGGTAGGTGCTGAAGCATGGGCAAGAGTTGGTCAATTATAATATCTAAACAAAGGTTTTAAACTTGTTTAGTGTTAAATATATTTAACTTCACAGTATCTATATTCATGACACAACCTGGGATCCCAAAACATTGTTGTGCTTCTTGTTTGTGTAATTTCAATTTTGATAACTAAACTTGCTGGAAGGTGAATGAAAAGGGTTGAAACATGTAACGCATTGTTATATTGCAACAAAAATATAGTTGTGCTGACAGAGAGGGTGACTACACTGTTGAATGCACATGACATAGTATGAAATTTCAAAATTTATATCCCTCACATATTTTTACTGTTATGTGATCATATGTCATGTAAGAATATGACTGGAACAGGAGGAATGTACGGGGAGACCAGAAGTGCACATAAATTTTGTTAGCAAAGGTCAAGAAAAAGACTACTGTGGGGAGTTGAGGGGGGAAAAAAAACTGGGGGATGAAATTAGGATGTAATTTTGAAGAAATAATTTGAGAATATATGAAATTAACTGGTTGAGAGTGAAACTGAAAGTTTGGATTTTGGAACTTGGTGATTGATATTTGGGTTTCTTCAATGATAAGGGCAGTAAGTGTCAACTACTTAAGGTGGGCCCTATACCATAAAGTTAGTATTTATCGGAAAGAAATCCTACCTGAAAACAACCTATATCATCAACACCATCACAGTGGGAGGGGTTTTTGCTTGATGTCTGTGTTGTTATGGTTGAACTCTCAGTGGACACTGGCGTTTGGACACCTGCTCTCTTTTGTAAATACTGCTGGTAGTTCTGGAAATCATTTACTGGAGGTGGATTTTCTCCAGTCACTGGATTTCTGTGTGAAGGCCACCTTCCTCCTGGCGCAGGTGGCAGGAATGTGTCAGGGTAATAAATTTCAGCAACAAGCAGGCTTGTCCATCTTGGTGAAGACAGGCAGCCACCATCCAGGTAATGACAACGTGTTTGTCTTGAACACAAGTTTGTTCATTACAATTGTGAATTTTAAACCGTAATGTTCATGTAATTCCTTAAATATAGGAGTAATTACTAAAAATATAAACAGGTGTTAGTGATAAAATTTTAGTTAGGAACTAGTGCAAAAATTGTAAATATTATTTGAACATCATAATTTTGTCACAAAAGTGATAGTGTTAATATTATATGAAAGTATGCACTTTGTACTCACAGACATCTAGTTACTTCCACAGTCTGAGTGAAGTAACCTTCATATGGGATCTGCACCACATAGCGCCATACACCCTGGTAGTTCTTGGCGAAAACAGGAGTTGCATAGTCCACTTTAGCAGGACAAGGTGTTGGAGGGAGAGAAGGGTCATGGTGTCCACCCACTGCAGGCACAGGTGCACTGTCCCCCCTTCGATACTCAGGGGTTTCTCCGCCAAAGTCATCTCTGCGTTCAACCACTCCAGAAGCCAGAGGCTCTCCACTGAATGCTCGGTACAGCATGCAGAATCTGATACCCAATGTAGATCAGTAACTTAGATTATTTTAGTGAAAATTTGCTTGAAGCAGGGTGAAGCAGCACACATACACACTTTGACCAAGAAGAATCTTACTAAACCCTTTTGAAATATATTTAAATTAAATCCAGCCTGCTCTCAAATCTGTATGCAAAATTGTGGTAATTACCTGCTGCTGCATTTTGGTTACATAAGGTAGCTTAAATTTAGATCCTATTTGGTACATATTGATAAGTAAAATATTGTTTTCTGCACACAGAAAGACCAGACAAGAGCATTCAGATAACTAGAAGATAAATACTAGCATGATCTAAGCCTGACCTGAAAAGTATATTATGCATGGAGTATGGCTTGTGGCTGTTTGATCACAGTACCCATCAACATTGTCAGTAGGAGGTGAAGGTACATTATGACAGGTTTATGAAAGCCAGGCTTGTAAGGTAGTCATCACGATTTTTATAATACAGTGCAACAGCTTTGTTACCCAGATGGAAATTCAAGTAGTCAATATACAGTAGAACTCCACTTATCCAGATTAATTGGGATGGCGAGGCATCTGGATATAGATGTAGGTATAGATAAAGATATAGTAATAAAACATAACCTGTAAGAATTAAAGGCAGTACACATACTATCTGATAATACAAAATATTTGATAATTAATTTGACACCTGTCCAATTCCATGGGTGCCAGATAAATGGAATTTACTGTGTACTGTATACTTGACTCACATTCCTCCTCCATTCTCACAGAACTTCCTGGCTTCCCGTTTAATGGTGCTGATGATTGTCTTGTCTCCTGCTTGTCTCAGGCTTTCCTTGTCCCCTGCAGGCTCAGGTGCCCCTGTGTCTCTCCTTATGCGTTGTCTGTGATCTGGTGCTATTCTAAAAAAAAAAAAAAAAAGTCATCTGTCAGGATGGAAAATAACGCATTAAATTGTAATTGCATGTCAACAAGATGCGGAACACACAGGGTAGACCAGCTATTCCCAAACTCATTGTAATGACCCAAGTATAATTTGTGAAAACCATCTAATGGGTTGTGAACTCCATAAATTATCACGCTTCTCAGTTTCTGTTTGTAGAATTTTAACTGTATTTATAAAAAAATCAAATCAGAAGAATCTCCAACATGAAACAAATATGCATACAATTTATATAAAATCATAAATGATCCATGTTCATATATGTGGCGGATATGGTGGACTTGTGGTTGTATATAAATCGTGTGCATTTTTTGGTGTATGTGGGTGATTGTAGTCACAATTCAAGGAATGAATAATATTGAATTAGAACAAGTTAGACTGTTGTATCCAAATGTTACCAGGTAGATTTTTCCATGTCTATGCTGTGACGGCCTATAGGTGGAGTAATGTACAGCTCCAGTTATTCTTAATCTTGGCATCAGGTGGAAGTGAGTGGTCAGCTTCAAGCCCTGGCCTCTTTACTCAATAGGGAACAACACCCAGTACCCATAATATTATGTTATAAGTCTGCAGTGATTTGCTGGAGTGGTGAGTAAGTGGTGGTGGCATTTTCTCACAAGGCCACAGTGACGTTGGTTATGGAACACAAAGTTGGAGAGTCACTGAACTAGAATAACTGAGGTTTAAAAGTGGTGGAACATCCTACTTGAGAAAATACAATTCCTTTACCAGCTCAGAGCATTCTTGTGACACCATCACCATTATCATTATTGTTAAATTTTAACATCTCAAAAGGGATGGAAGTAAACACATCCTTACAGTACAGTCTTGATGTTCATAAACTTTGATGTTTGGTACTTCAGCATTTCATGCCTGGTTCTAACAAAATGAAGTGAGACACCATGGTTAGCAAGTCAGCTTCCCTCACTCTCCTGTTACTGTGCAGATTTTTCTTGGCTCACTGAAGCTTTGTCTTGTATTACGTGAGGTTGAATGCTTACATGCTTCATGGAATGAGACCATCCTTGTGTCATTTAAGGCAGTTCATGTTTCTAAAAATTATTTGTATTCACTAAAAACAAACATTCATGCATTAAGTGCTTTTTGAGGTTGCTTTGTATCTTTTATTACTGGTATTTCATGAGCTTTGGAATTAAATTGGAGATTATATTGAAAATGGATTATGATGTTCACAATGGTTTTATCAATCCCAATTAATTGTGAACATCCCAAATACACTGTATAAGTTACTGGTGTGTGTTGTTGTTGGAAAGAATGTCTATAAAGTTTTCATCCACACATGTAGCAATCAGTAATCTTCTTACATGTCTACTACTATATACAAATTTAAACAATTTTTACTTTCATTTATCTGGTCCCAGTGTTATTGATACAAGAGGAAACGACTGCAGAGTCCTACCAACATACTCATAAAACAGATTAAAAAAAAATGAAACAAACTCCATTACTTAAATGACTGTTTTGAAGTCTACTTGCAAAGTTGCATAGTCAGTGGACATCAGGTGAGTAGGTAACAGTATTTTGAAGCCTTGAGGATATCCAGGTTAGCTCCTCAAGTAATATTGTTACTGTGACTGAGTTAAGAATAAGTTGGGTCAGTATGTATCAAGCAAGGAAGAAACAAGAAATAAAAAAAAAGTACTAAATCTCATGAGTACAGAAAAAATGGGAGAACTAGGATAATATTAAAATCTGTCACCGAGACATGGATGTGAAGGTGTGGAGTGGATTAAATTGGCCCAGGGAAGGGTAAAATGGCAGGCTTTTTTGAACAAGGTGAAGAACTTTCTGTTTACATAAAAATGGGTAATTCTTGCAGAGATAAACAACTATAAATTTATATAGAAAGGCCCTTGTGTCCTCTAGCCAGATACCTACGAGTTGTGAGTGAGAGAACTGGTACTCCACTGGGCTGGGTTCTGGTGGTACTTTGCAACTCTGGGAAGAGTTTCATCTGCCTTCAGGATAGGTAGTGTCTTGCTAAAGAACTCAAGAGTCTTATTGCGTATGAGCTCACTGAAAAAGGGCAGAAACACATTATGTTTATGACATAGACACTGGCACAAAAAGCTTCAGATCAGAGAAATATAAAATAAACTCAAGTGTGGAAGTATACTAGAATTCCTTTAATCTAACAGCATGGGTCTCTACACCTGCTGGATTATCAAAATTCTGGACTATCAAACTGTACTCATACTGATGTAAGATCTTACAGGCAATTGTTTGTTCCTGCTTCTATATTTGGGCTGCAAAACTAATTGGAGAAGTATTCTATTTGAATATCTCCTTCAGTTGCTGGTTCTGGGGAATCAGGGTTCCCTTCTATGTTTCTGGAGTCTCGTAGTTTCTAATGGGGATGCTGAAAGACTGGAGACTCTGAGTCAGGCACTCTTATATATGAAGAACTTAATGGAGCAGGAGACTAGGTCAGGAGATGCTACAATGATTGATGTAGAGACACTTTTGGAGGGCTTTTTGAACTTGTCCACCAAATATCTGCCTCACTTGTTCAAGTATCAGGGTTTCCAGATTCTCAGCTTCTAGATTAAAGGAATTCTACAGCATTACATATAGTTCTGACAACTTTGGTGTAAGTATCTCCAATATTGCTCCCACTAGATTTTACTTTTGTTTTTGAGAAATATGAACTGCAGCCATGTGTCATAAACAAGTTCTCCTGGCATGAGGGTATGGGCCTTAAGTCACATTTCATGCAGAGACATTTTGATTATCAAGCTTTTTGCTTCACCTACAATAAATTGTAACTTATCTTCTAGCCTATTATGCAGTGACTTACAAAGGATAGACTGCTCCCAGCACTTTCTGTCCCATGGGGTTCTGTGGGATGAAGCCCTTGTTGAGATCTCCACATAAGTTGTACAGGGAATTCTGCGGGCTGTAGCCATGTGTGCCTGGTCAATACGTAAAAAACTAAATTTAAGACATTTCTGGAAGTTCTCTATTTGCATACTGGTGATGGAATAAGCTGGGAATTGATTAGAGGGAATACAGCATAATAGCTCCATCTTTATACTTTACATCAAAAACAGTGACATTAAACAGATACAAATTAAAATGTGTACCCATGCATACACAAACGTATATACATGTACACACATATGTCTCCATTCATTCATTTATTCACTCATATACAAACTCTCAATCATTCATAGTCTTGAGGCCATGCCATACCTCATGTAGTTAGTGAGTTACTGGTTTTTCACTCTGCAGGTCAAAATTTGAATTCAGGATAATCTGGGTGAGATTTGTGATGAACAAAATGGCACTGGGACACATTTCTCTCCAAGACCATTGACAAGCAAGATAACAGGTCATTCTGCACTGTCAGTAGGTTTTAGAATCCTGAAATATCAACAATTTTACCTTTTCCACATGTAAACGTGAATAATACTCCCAACAAATGTAACTGTGATTTTGGGTGTAGTGTAAGTGGTAACCACCAAAGGCTTTAATGTCTTGCATGAGATGGCCTGAGAGAAGAATGAATATGATCATTGTTGTACACACTGTAAATAATAATGTCCAAGACTGGAAATAAATGAGAAATCAAACATGTTATAATGCACAGGATGGTATTTTAATATTATAATTGATGTGCAGATGGACTGGGTCACACCTGTAAATGTTGATTCAGCAATTATACATCCATAGATTACACTGGCAAAACGGATGCCTGGGGACTGAGGTGGTAAAGGTGGATAACTTTTTCTGATCCTTTGGTGCTTTTGGGTTCTTTAATTGGGTGGCTGGTGACCTTCATGGTGGTGTCAACCGTTCTGGGATGCATGTTCAACCCCCACTAGCCAAAACTTCAGTGTGCCAATATCAGCCCTGAGTTCATGTATTGGTTTGAATTCCACATATATGTGCAACTCTGGAACAGCTTGAAGGTGGCACATCTCCTTTGCATTATTGAATACAAATGAATGTTGCAATCAGTCAACATTCAGTACAAATAAGCTTATATTTACTCAATATAATGTTGTCTTGAATGACTGCAGCACTCATGTGGAATAACGTTTTTGTCTGTTGGAATTAGGCTTTGAGGTAATTTTTAGTACTTTTTTCCTAATGTCAATATATGCAGCCAAATGCCTTGCTTGATAGACCAAATGTTTTTCCCACTTCATACATTTGTATTTACCCCAAATCATGCCCAATACAAATTTCTCAGATACAGTTAATTATTAATTAATTATGTAATATTTTGTATCCTTACCTGCAAAACTTCAGTCTGAATTTTTTTTACAGATTACATACACATTTCTACCCTGAATTATTTCCAATACAAGTTTTCCAAGCATACAGTAATTAATTATTCATTACTTTGTAAAAAAATTTTATTCTTGCACCATGCATTGTAATGTAATCATATAATATTAACCAACAAAATGCACCTTTGTTAAACTAATATTTTAATTTTTACTACGTCGTCTATATGTTTCGAGCCTGAGGGTTCATCTTCAGGAAGATGGTTGTACATAGTATAATTTGTTTACATGCCAATGGTAAAAGTAGTCTTCCACCTAGAAGACTGTTTATACTGTTGGCATGTAAACAAATTATACCATACTTTTACTTGTATGTACAACCGTCTTCCTGAAGATGAACCCTCAGGTTCAAAACATATAGATGACAAGTTAAAAATTAAAATATTAGTTTAACAAAGGTGCATTTTGTTGGTTTATAAAATATGATTACTTTGTAACAGTTAATGCCCTTACCTGCCAGTGAGTAGGATTTTGGTTAGTGTTTTTCAAAGCTTATTCCTACGTTATAATAGTTCATGTGTTCTACTGATAGTAGCTTTTCATCCGTAGAGTTTCCTGCGTTAACATCTATTTTCAGATATTACTTTAAAAGCAAGATTTTGAATAGTTTATGGAAATGCAAGACACTGAATTTCCCATACTTCCGATACACGTTTTCCAAGCATAATTAATTACTGATTAATTATTTTGTATTGAATAATAATGGTAGTAATAACTTTATAGAAACAAATGTGGTCTCCTTCATGTATAGTACGGACATACTGAAAGATTATGCTAGGCTGCTGCATGTATTTTTCTGAGAAAAAAGAAGAAGAAGAAGAAGAAGAAGAAGAAGAAGAAGAAGAAGAAGAAGAAGACGAAGAAGAAGAAGAAGAAGAAGACGAAGAAGACGAAGAAGAAGAAGAAGACGAAGAAGAAGAAGAAGAAGACGAAGAAGAAGAAGAAGAAGAAGAAGAAGAAGAAGAACAACAACAACAATAATGATGATGATGATGATGATGATGATGATAATAATAATAGGGAAGTTAGAAACTACTGACCCATTACATGTTTAATGACCATGTACAAAACCCTAACAGGAATAATAGCTAAAAGAATTTCCACACATTTGGAAGAGCAGAGCTTACTACCAGCAGAGCAAAAAGGATGTCACCCTGGAAGTAAAGGTTGCAAG
>Ga0123357_10003427_pt1 | contig 18155 bp, 20 predicted proteins | sample TergutEmb28metaG_FD_89873 | JGI IMG/M metagenome (GOLD analysis project Ga0123357, IMG submission 89873) | Embiratermes neotenicus P4 segment gut microbial communities from Petit-Saut dam, French Guiana - Emb289 P4 | ecosystem: Host-associated > Arthropoda: Insects > Digestive system > Gut ... | reverse complement strand
CACAGATGTGAAAAGTGTGTTGAAGTAAAGGGAGATTATATTGAAAAATAGCAAAGTTGTTTCATTTCTGTCACCTTTCAAAGTTGGTCAGGCCGGAAACTTATGGACCCTACCACGTAAATGCATTCCTGCAGTCTTTAGATGAACCACTGAAAATCCTCAGTATCAAATGGAACTTCAGAGATGGAAGATGGAGATAAAATGTGCAAAGGCAAAGATCAATAAATGGGCTCCTTATTATGTGTTAATTTTGAGAATTTTCCAGAAGATGGGCACAAAAATGGCAGTAGAGGCTACACTCTTAACTGAGGAAAAAGAGTGTGCACCATTTCATGTTACACAGCACACAGCTGCAATGATGTCCATGGACCCAGGAATTTAACCCTTCAAACATCAGCCTGTGCAAGCTGAATGTTATTTAATTTGTCACATGCTACTAAGTGCTGGGACACATGGTGATTGATGGAAATGAAATAGCTGATAAATTAGCTAAGCAAGGCTCCTCAAATCCACTTACAGGACCTGGGCCTGCCCTGGGTATATACGCAAAGGTTGCCAGGGGAGTAATCAGGGGCTGGACGGGCAGGAAACACATGGAGTAATGGCAGTCCATTCGTGGAAAAAAGGCATGCTAAGGGCTATCTTAAAAGACCCTCTGCTAAAATAGTTGGGGCATTACTCAACTCGAACAAAAGCCAGCTAAGAATACTGTCATAACTGCTAACAGGACACTGGCATTTAAAAGAACATGTATTTGAACTGGACTGGTAGACAGTTCAGGGCAAGATAGATGCAAACAGACATTGAAAATGGCCTCACATGTTCTTTGTGACTGTGATGCTTTGTCTACATTAAGATTTAGGTAAGTGAGTCAACATTTTATGAAACCAAGTGATTTGCAGGACATCTCTGTCAACAGGAAACTGCACTTTGTTCATGGTGCAGGGCTGCTGAATGAGTGAGCGTAAAGGCTGTACAAAAGATCAGTAACAGTCAAAGTGCATGGGTCATTACAATATCTGCCCTTCTGTATTCTTTTCTAACCTATCCTAATTCCTCACATGATGCTAGCCTGGGCACCATAATATGACTGCATTTATGGTAATTTAAATTTAAAACCATTTTATCCTGGGCAGCAGTTGGAATTTAAACCCCTGCATCACTGAAGAGTTAAACGGCCCAGCTACATCATACATGTACTTTGTGTGCCTTAACAGTGCTGCGATGGCAGTAACACAGTGAATATACAACACATATTCTCTGTCCTTCCAGCTAGAAGTCTTATAGTTAACTCTAGCAAGAATTTATAATGTGCATTTATCCTTATTTTTAAAAGTATAATAATAATAATAATAATAATAATAATAATAATAATAATAATATGGATGGACTAGCCAAAATTATCCATCAGAAAGTGGCAGAAGCAGCCGAACTGATTGACGATAAAAGTCTTTATTATAAGTACACACCAGCCAATGTAGTGGAGAATGAAAATTTCAAGCTCTACTGGAATCGCAGCATACTTACAGACAAAACAATACCTTTTAATCCATTTGACATAACTTTTATGAATAAGAAAACAAAGAACATCTTTTTGATAGACATAGCTGTCCCGAATACACAAAACCTCGCCAAAACAATAACCGACAAATAAAACAAGTACCAAGAATTGGCAAATGAAATATGTGCTATGTGGAAGCAAAAGGCAGCACAAGTGATCCCGAAAGTAATATCATCTATGAAAGCAATTCCAAAGTCACTATCACAAAGTCTAACAAGACTTAACTTGCACACGAATACATATATACAGCTGCAAAAATCTGTAATTCTTGGCACATGTTCAATTGTAAGAAACTTTTTAAACAACAAGTAAGACCACTGAGCCTAATCCTGTTGATTACTACATCCCAGGATAGGTCAATATTTCCCAGCCAAAGCTGAGAAGTGAAAAATTTGATAATAATAATAACAATAATAGGGAAATTCATATCATATTCCAGTATTTTATATCAAGTTTAATACTGGAATGAAAAAGAATCCTTGAAACAAACAGTGCTATTTTTGTCATCAACAGTATTACTACAAAATAACCTGTATGTGGGGACACCCACATGTCACTCCATCTCCAATTCAATCCCGTTTTGCCTCACAAGCTCTCCTCCCTCTGTCCAATTCGCCGTTACACATCACAGCAATGCTCTCTCTCTCCTTCCTGTCTTTCTCTTGCCGTACACCCAGTCTCTGCTCACAGCTCCAAACCAAGTGCACTTTTCCCATCACAGCACCTCAACAAGAGTATTTATGCTACCAGCCATGCCTACCAAACCTGCCAACTAACCAATGCAGGGCAGGTCGAACAGCGAGAATTCTGTATATAAGACCACGTTTCCAGCCTGAGATTCATTACTTCAACATCAGCATCCAGCAGAAGACACATCTACAAGAATTATTCAAGCCAACATCAGGAAAGCCAGCAGCAATCTCAAGAAAGACTGAACAGCAGCAATATCAAGAAGGGCCAGTATGTTCCCAACATATCAAAATGGACAGCCAGTTCCTTATTAGAAGGAGTAAATTGTCGGTGACAACAAGAAGGAGTGATTTGTCGGTGACAGTCCAGGAGGGAGTAACGTCATTTGACATACAACATCACGACACGTAACGAGGGACAGGGGCCTGCCGGGCTGTCAGCTGCCGGGCCGTCAGCTGACATCTATTCTCCACGGGCCGAACGAGTTACCACTACGCATCCCAGGAACGTTCTGCTTGGTACCTTGCCGATCACTGCTACAGCAGACCGAGCCGTGCTGCCATCTGCCCGGGTTCCACACGTGCAGGTGCACTGCGCATTCACGTTCGAGATGTCATCCTAAGCTGACCACCAGCGAGGCCAGGCGAAATTACCCGAACATATCATTACGAAACTATTACGCAACTACTGTACGACACTGACCAAATAAATATCATATGTGTTTTACTGTGATTGTCACTTAACAATCCCACAGTATCCCACATGTATTTTCTTGGCACTGCATCCAATGTGTGTCATAATGTACTTCGTTGCTAATTAAAACATGTTTACTATTGTTGTTGTTGCTGCTGTCATCATCATCATCTTCATCACACCTAACTACAGAATCATTGTTACTAGCACCACAATTACTTCTGGTCAGTCATAACCACAGTCTCAAAATAATTCCCGTTTGATTCTGACATGTCTGAGTCATTTAGACTAGAAATATTCAAATTACTATGACCCTATTATACATATAACTTTGGTCCATAAAATAAGAGTTACTCTCTACTGACAATTCACTACAAGTTTATGCAGGGTGCGGCAGAAAAACCTGACGGGTTTTCCAAATGAAATAACACAATGAGGTTTCACCTTTTTATGTAAAAGTTGTTATCACTGGAAAACTCAATACATGCCATTTTAAGTTTTGAAAAATACGTCACTCAGATGTCTCCCACCATTTCTCAAACACTGCTTCAGTCTTACTCCAGGATTTTCCATCATCCGACGAGTCATCTGCTCCACGATCGCCACGATTTCTCCCTTTACGTTTTGCTTTAGTTCCGCTATGGTTCTAGGCTTAGAGATGAAAATTCTGCTTTTGAGATACCCCCATAAAAATAATCACAGGCGGAGAGATCAGACGAACGTGCCGGTCATGGAACATCACCGCCACGGGAAATGACGTGTTGTGGAAACATTTCCCGCAGAACACTCATTGATGCCCTTGCTGTGTGGGCTCTTGCTCCATCTTGCTGAAACCATACTGATGAGAGATCGATCCCACGACGACGTAACTCAGGTTCACAGAAGTTGCGTAGCATTGCCACATAGCACTCGGATGTCACAGCAACGGCTGCACCTTCGTTGTCTTCAAAGAAGTAAGGGCCAAGAACTCCAAACGATGCGATCCCATACCAGACAGTCAATCTTTCGCTGTGGAGAGGACGCTGATGAGCTCTTGTGGATTTTCAGGTGCCTAGTAGCAATAATCTTGTTTGTTCACACAACCTGACAAGTGGAAATGTGCTTCATCAATCATTAGGACAGTGTTGATAACACCATCATCATTCATCATTTCGAGAAGTTGCTCAGAAGAAATCCTGTGGTTGGCCATATCACGATCACTTAATTCTTGAACAATCGCAATTTTGTACGGATGAAAATTAAGATCCTTGTGCAAAATTCCCCGCACGCTGCCATCAGATAGTCCTATGGCAGCGCAGTTCCTCCTCACTGAATGCCTTGCACTCGTCACTATAGCCATCCTTACCTTATCAACATTTTCTGGTGTTCTTACCATAGGAATTCTACCTCGGGGTTTTCTTTTTAAGACCGAAGCATTTTCCTTAAAGTTCTGTACCCATTCTTTTATGGTGTTACAACAGGGAACACGGCTATGACAAGAAATGTTAAAGTGTCTGTGAAATAATCGTTGTGTTGTAACTGCTGAATCGCCATTCTTGAAATAAGCTTCAACAACGAAAGCACGATGTTGCGCGATCCTCTGCTCCATGGCTGCTGAAATGGCATGAAACCAGCTAGCCATTAACCTTGGTTGCATTACTCCACCCAACACGATTGCCAATATGACGAGACTTAAAAACTGTCAAGTTTTTGTGCCGCACCCTGTAGAAACCAAACATATTACGAGTGAAGTGATATAGAGGAGAGGATGCAAAAGTGTGACACTCCAACCCATTATTAATGTAGAATAGGTGTGTTAAAACAGGGGCACATACTGCTGTCTGGATTCTTTCCATCCTTTTTTTTTTTAAAAAAAGGGGGGGGGGGGGGGACCAGGAACATTTCGTTACTACTAATGCAACCTTCACATCATACAGCATCTTACATGAAATATGAAATATATATACCACTGTTTTTTTCTGTTTCTTTTCATATTAATGCACAAGAAAACAAATGGTTTTACAGGATTTTAGTTTCAGCCACAATTCATTTCCTACACCATATGTAAGATATACAGCCAGCTTACAATAAAGCCATCTGAATTACACACAGATATCCCAAACACTACAGAAACTCTGAACACATTTACATAGTACCATCATCATGTTAAATCACAGTGACAATCTGAAGCACAACCACCAATCCATGAAGAACATCCCACAGAAGACAGATGTAGGATTTTGATAACAAGCTATAGAGGAAGCAAAGCTGTGCAGAAGAAATGTTTCAGTATAGTTACTGTGTTACCCAACAGAGTGATGCAATGTATGAAAATAAGAGGAACAAAACCTTCACCTGAAGAATGTAGAAATGAGGATTCTCATGACGATATTCATTTTACGTACCTACAAACATTACACAGTGACCTGTGGTGTGGCACTGGAAGGAGTTAGAGAACAGATAACTGGATCTTTGGTGTATGGAGGCACATGGGGCTCAGCACCTGAATCTACTTTGCCTGAAATCAAGAAATTATGGAGGGCGAAACTCCTTCTCAAGAACAATGAAGAGGCAGCAAACTCAGTAAGACTGCTCTGAAGAAAATTCAAAATGTGAGGTGAGAAGAAACATTGCATGAAGATGAAACAAAAAGTTATATTTAATTACGAGCTATATAACAAAAGCAGGATTTAAGTGTGAAGACTGGCTATTGCCAAATACGGTGTTTAAACGAAACAAACTGTATCTGAAATGGAATATCTTTCATCATCTCCAGTACATGCATGTGTCATAATTTGCTTGTCACTACAATAACCTACAGTTTCAAATGAACAAGAAGACAGAAAACTATACAAACAAGCAATGGCAGAATGAATGCAATCTCCTTTGTTTACAACTTAAAACAAAACTTCAATAATGTCATTAACATATCAATGCAGCAACCTGCATGTTTCAGCCCAAACCAGGGCATCTTTTGGGCTCTGTTTGTGTATAAGTAAACTGCCAACTTACACATTTTGTTAACACACCAACTAATGCACACACATATATTATTTAAAATTCTAAAACTTTTACATTAAACCGCTCCTACATGTTTCGATCATAAGATCATCCTCATGCTATACAGCACATGATGCACATTCACAGCCAGGCTCATTCTCAACAGCATACAACCCACACACAACATACAACATGCTGCCACAGCACCAAGTTAACATAACTTAAGTTAGTCACTAAGTGATTTTAAACTTTAACTTTAGCAAGGAACAGTGTACGCTCCCGGCGGATGATCTTATGATCGAAACATGTAGGAGCGTTTTAATGTAAAAGTTTTAGAATTTTAAATAATATATGTGTGCATTGGTTGGTGTGTTGATTAAATGAATCTACAAAATGAACGGTGCAACGATAAAGATTACACATTTTGGTTAATGCATTTTACAAAATTTATATTTTTAAGCTACTTACATGCAGTAATGCAATACGTTGATTAAAAATGTATATTTCAATCATTCATCGTGAAAAATTTATGGGGAAAAGAAGTGGAAAAGCATCAAGTACAATAACCAAATACGACTTACCTTTCTAACTAAAACTGCACTTCATGTAATACAAGTTAACTGTATGTTTAGTTTATTCAATTCCATCAAATCCATTACAAATCCAAGAGACCTACTGGATATAGAACTAGTGGTAGTACAATATATATATATATTATTCATGTTATATGATTTGGATAAGTGTCAGTATTTTTCTGATAAAATACAAGGTGGTTCAAATATGACCGGGACGATTTGTGTGTAAATCTGGCGACATCAGTCCCGGTCATATTTGAACCACCTTGTAATATCACAATTTCAATTTATAAACAGAAAAATATTAACATATAACAGCTGTGGTACCAAATCTCACACACCCTTTGAACTGTACACTGAATGTTTTGTACTGCCATTCTGTTTACCTACATCCAGGGGTGTTTTATCATACTTCCAAGTGACTGTACAGAAGCAGCGATGAAGGTCACTTGCATCCTGCCTTTGCTAACAAAAACAGGAAACTAGTACTGGCATGATTATTACAGTGTGCTTATAATACAAAATAACACAATGAATAAATCAGTTACTTAGCACTATTCGGTGTTACAGTAATTCATACCACTGGTGAGAAGAGCTGTCTAGTTTAACACATTTTTGGATTCAAGCTTATCAGACAAGATCAGAATTTTAGAACAGAAAGAGGGTGCAGCAAAACCTTGTTAACTCAAAGTTGGTTAATGCAAAATACCACGATTCACATTCCTGGCTTGTACACATCGGATTCCATGTATTTTTCAATGCAGTTAATACAAAACATAATTAATTCATAATCTGAAGCTATATTACAGCCTTCTGATTACTAAATGCTCAATAATTCAAAGTATTATATTATTTGCTAGGCAATTTACATAAATATTAATCTTTTTATCTAACAGTGTGCACCCCTGGAACTCCTGGAAATTGTGAAAGCAACTGATCTTGAACAGCAGCAAATATTCAGCTAACAGACGGTACTCTCCATGCAGGAAACGAAAGACTCCATGCTCCAGTGCAACCTTTGTAGTGGCAACTAACATTCAGCTGTATGTTCATGCATGCTGACTATATATGTACATGAATTTCAGTTATCTCTGTGATGGTCATGCCAGGGAGGGAGTTTACTGGTTCCTGTCATGGACTGCACTGAGAACAAGCTACTTCCTGTATACATAAGTCATTTTAAAAGTGTATTAATGTTCTATATAGTAACTGCATAAGTGATGCTACTACTGTCTATACCCTGCTGTATATTTTGTATATTATTCATTTTATAGTCCATCCAGCAGGGTGAAATATGTGTAAATAAAAGGAAGAATACTCACAAAAATAAACTGATGGAAAAACTACAAATGACTGTGCAAGCATAAAAAAAAAAATAATAAATTGTAGAGAAGTAGCGCCAGTGTACAGACTCCAACCCTCCACTCTACTGATTCATCTAAAAAATGAGGATGAACAAGTTCTGGAAAGTGGTGATGACTCGAAGTGGCAAGATTTTGTGGCACAAAACAAGCTGATACAGAAAATGAGCTGCTGAAATGCTTTCTTATAAGTAATAACATAACATAACATAACATAACTCTGCCTACCCACTACTCTTAACATCATTTTCAGAAAGGGCACAATTAACTTCCCATTATTCATCATGGTGAACTCTGCAAACAGCTGAATCACTGGACTCTCTGAAACGGTGTTTCATTATGAGTCTGTGCTCCATCATCCTTGGACTTGAAGTTCAGTACCCCAAATTCATCAGAACTCTACATTACAGAATTTGATACATGCAATTATAGAGACTCTGACAATTACTTACTTGAAGGGATGTGACAATCTTTGTACAACAAGTAACAAGTTCCAATGGCCAGCAAGAGCAGTGTTCCCATCACTACAGCCACGGCAGCAACCCAAACACGCGTGTCAAAAGTTTGGGCTCCCTGCAGGAGATGACGAGCCAATTCTGTTGAAAGAAATTCCATTTCAAAGTGCATATGTGAATGCAGAGGAGTTTCAGAAAATTAGGTAACTAACACTCAGATATCAATGTGGTCACCAATGACATTTAAGCATTAGTCCCACCACAGTATTCAGGTCTGTATCCTGGCATACAACAATCTGGTGTCAGGTTCCTAGAGCTAGGAAGCTACAAGTTGGTTCACAGTGGCATCTGATGTGTATTGCTTGCTAGCCAGGTGCATCTTACGGAGTAAAAAAAATGGATATAACAGAGTGCGAGATTGAGACTGAAGGGAGGATGGCCCATAACCTCCAGCTGTAACAACATAACCAATCCCAAGTCCAGCTGGAAGCATGGAGCCTGGTGTTACTGTGATCATAGCTTGTTGCAGCAACCCATGGCTACTGTGACAAATGGTATGCTGTATCTTCTCAGGGATACCATAATAATGTGCAGCAGTTACAGCCATTAGCATCATCACAGAAATCCACAAGAAGCAAATGTCTGTGATCCCAAAAGAGCGCTGCCATGACATTCCTTATAGAGGATACTGATTCAGGATCCTCTGCTGGGGAGATGATGGGCGTTTCCACGTCAAGGATGCGTTTTTGGTTTTAAGTGTTGCACAATTTACCAGTTTCAATGCCTGTAACACTTCACTGCACAAGGTGCTCTCCTTGATCAGTGTAATGTGTAAGATGCATGAACAGAGATGATAAGCTTTGTGACCATATGTAAGGTTCCTCAACACTCAGCTTGCACACACTTGTCAGTAATCCAGTTGGTTTGGGACAATGCCAAACTGCACTATCCAGCAAAATGTCACGTACCAGGCAATGTGAGTCAGCTTAAACTTTGGCCACCATCCGTCCTATAAATAGGACGCTAGGACTGCCATCACCCAATGTCCATAGTTCATATATTCAGTCCACAAATCTACTGACTGAATATTCTGAAGCATGCTGCCCAATCTCCGTTTCTTCCTCTCCATAAAATGTCATATATTTCATAACGTTACCCTCTGTGATTCATACAATATTCACACTTTACATAATGGGTGCAGTAAAATTTTAATGTCCAGCTCCAGAGACAAAGGGTTAATGTGTCTGTCCACTCTTACAAAAGGCACCTGCATAACACACACAGTCACTGTGATTTGGGCACCCTGGTTACTGCTTGTTGTCAACATGTCCTCAAATTACTGAGAACACTGCACTATATCCATGCTAGTTTTTGAAACATTACACGTGCTCCATACACCTCCATTTGCTGACAATGAATTCTCACCAATGCAGCATTCTTTAGACTGAAAAACTGTACCACACCATGTATTTTGACATTTGACCATGTTTCCAGTAGGCCTGTCTCTTAATACTGATTGCACAGCAACATGACATGCTAATTCTGTCGTCTCATAGCTGAATGATGACACAAATGATCTACATGTGCCCATTATGTGGCTAAACCACTGGTTGGATGAAGCTATTTCAAGTAAAACATGCTCCCACCTTATTTCTTAAACTGCTTTGTACACTGCCTCCCACCAGGGCCCATAATTTTATTCCTTATAAAGAAATCTGTCAAACAGTGTTCCTATAATCCAGAGTCCAGTATTAAATCCAAATCACAAGAGAAGGGACAATTATGAAACCCAAATTCTATTCCAAGTGCTGTTTCCTGCTCATCTGAAAACATAGCACATGGTGAATGTGTTACGATTCACAATGACTGTAACAGCACACAGTACTTACCTATCTCTTCAATATCGTGCAGTGTAGTTGCCTCCAGCAAAGTCTCCTCTCCTGGTCCCAGTTCATTACTGGCCCAGATTTTGAACACATATGTAGTATTGGGATCCAGTCGATACACGTCTATCTGTCTCTGAAACATCAACATTTAACGTGTCATTTTCAGTCGGTTCTCTGTACTGCTTACATTAAAACCAATCTAAACCTTTGAAGGCACTCTACAGGCAAAGTTCCCACCTGTTCTTCCTGAAGCTTAGGGCCATACTCTGGTGCTGACTTTTATCAGTGGTATATCATGGTTGCTGAGAATGGGTATGACACTGAAAACTGTCCTGACAATAATACCCAATGTATGTGATCGCTTTTACACCCTTTACAAATGTTATATTTTGAGAACTCTTACATAAACCGGGTAATTCATGACAATGAAAACTGCACTAGTTATAATAACAAGTGAAAAATAAATTAAATTATATATGCAGTAATAATGTACAAACAAAATTGCACAGGCATATGACAAATTTCACATCCACTTGAAACAAGGAGAATGTCAGATAATGCTGACCCATTTAAGAAAGTTTTGAGGAAATTTTTATTAAAATAATCATTTTATACGTAGAATGAATATTTTAGTTTTAAAATCAACTGATTTTAATCACAGAAATGTATTTTAAATATTTTATATAATAATATAGGATTTAATTTTATGTAGATTATTTTATTTTTGGACTTTTTGTCACTAATTGTTTTGTATGTTCCACCATCATTGTTACACAAAATGTAAAATGGGTCCAATTAAGGATTGAATGATATTTTGTATGATGCACTATATGGATAATACTGTAGCCTAGTTGTGACGGATATATATTGCATTGTTTGTTGTAACATGATATTTGATATTTAGTACAACATGTTGTTGACAATTTCTATGTCCAGCGGTTGTGTACCAATCATGGGGAATGAATGCAAAAGAATGAATGAATGAATGAATGAGTCATTTATGGACGTTGCAAATGAGTCCTGCTCTTACTAAAAAGTCCTCCTGTTGTCCCCCCCCCACACACATATGCACATGCACACACGCGTGCACACACACGCACATGCGCGCACACACACGCGCACACGCACGCACACACACACACACACACAAAAGATTCGAACCCCTTGTGTCTTGTGTAATGGCAGTGTGCAGACTGTTTGGATCACAATAACTACGTTATCCGTCGATCCAAAACAATTTCCATTATAAAAATAAGTAGGACTTTCAGTACAGACAGCATAACCAAAACACCCAACTGTAAATGCTGGGATTAAATATACACACAAAGTGCTTGACGTCTGTCTCTGTCTTTAAGCAAGTGTACACCAAACATTTTAGCGTTCAATGCCTTATCATGTTTGAAACAGTATGTCAAACTTATAACAATGTCACCTGTCAAGTTGTAAGCCTTCTCCACATGTAGCTCTTCTTAGGTACATGGAGACAAGACTCTTACCCATGGACAAGGCAATTTCATGCCCCTCTGTAGACTATTAGGTACGTACAAATTCTGCATACTTTGTATGCTTCTTCTCTAAGTTTTACATGGCTTCAGCTTAAAAGACCAATGACATAATGTCACAATCACAGGAACTCAGTTTAGGAAAAATGCACTTTAGCCAGAAATTATGTACAAAAGATATCAGAGTCCCAGAAGTACCAGAAGTTATCATTCAATCAACTACATGTTCAGCATTCATGGTACACCATATTTACCTGAATATAAGATGACCCTGCATATAACACAACTCACTTTCAAAATCTTCAATTTCCAGGAAAGTGCCTATGTAGAACATACTTAATTTTACAGTGATGCCCCAGCATTTTTCAGGTGATGAATTAGAAAAAAAAAAAATTCTCATCTCATATGTGATTAAAATGCATACAGTTTTACACCATGCTGTTTCAACTCACCACATTAGGGCTGATATGTTCTGGCATGACAGAATGCCAGTGGTCAAGTTCCTTGCCTAAATTACCATGCTTCTGTCTATACCGTGCTGAGAAGGATGTAATAGGATAACCACCAGTATCTGTCACATCCCACAACAAGAGGGCCAGCACTGTTGAAGGACGAACCGTCACATTTGCCAGTGCAGGTGGTGGTGCTAGAAAATAAACACATCGGAATGTGCATGTGCAATAAGGAGAAACACTCCACCACAAAGTTACATACTGATCTATGATGTAGAACATTACTTGGGAAAACCCCAAGAACAGCAACAAAGGCAGATGCACAGTTAATAGGCGACCACACATATCACAGCATGTGTGTGCAATCACAGCTCTTACATTAACGGTCTATCCTCCAGATTTTGCTCAACAAAATTAATAATCATGCTTTCATGCACTTTTCTTATCATTGTCAATTCCCACATTGCAGGATTATTGAAAGTGATGCAGTGGGTAGTATTTTCAGTACAGGAAATACAAAATTATCAGAAAGAGCATTTCTTTTGGACTGTAAAACAAATTTTATAATGACATTTGGAAACAATAACACTTAATGGTTAAAGTAGCGATGAACGTGTGTGTGTGTGTGTGTGTGTGTGTGTGTGTGTGTGTGGTGGAGGGGAGGGGATGAGGGATGTAGTATCTAACCTGAGATACCATTTTCCTCAACAGACTGAGAAAACCTGATAAAGACAGCACACAGTATTGAATCTAGTGACTCCTTACTACTGTGAGTTACAGAACAGCCTAAATTGAACAGTCTTGGTAGATGAATAATGACCTAAGAACATATGTAAAAGAATATTTGCAACATTTACCACATTATGCCTTCCACACGAAATGGCACAAAAGAAATGGGGTATAAACAAATCTCACCTACTGACCGAAAATGTGTACAGCACCCAAGTTAACAACAACTGCCTTTACTACCAGACTTGAGCTAATCAAGCAGAAGTAGAAAACTTCAAAACACACTCACTTCGCACCTCCACCTTGACTCTTGAAATAATTACTTCGGTATGATCAGATGACCCACGTTCACCTTCTACCGTGCAGCGGTATATTCCTGCATCATCCCGCTCTAAGGATGTCAGTGTAAGGTCTCCATCAGGCTCAATCTTCCTGCGATTAAATCCACCATCCCGTCCTTCACGCACCCACATCACAGAGTTGGCATCAACAAGAGGCAACACGGTGAATGAATCTCTGCATGGAAGCGTTAAGTTGCCTCCAATGTCCACAGTGAATTCCTGAAGTTCAGGGTACTCTGTTGCATAACAGCAGCCTGGAAACAAAATGTGTAACTTCTGACAGAATTTATTATTTTGTCTTCTGAAGGCAAAAGGATACTGTATAAACTGAACTAGAATCTGTGTGAACAATTTAATGACATTAATCACTGTAATTATGAATACCAAATCCTTTCCTAACTGAAGCATAATTCCATTCTGAGGCTTACTTACAAAACTGATACATTTGGTTGAGTAGAAAAGAATGGTCATCATTGCTGGTACAGAAACTGGTACAACTTTGTGTAGACAAAATTAATCATTTTTTACTTCTTTCCCACACACTGTTTAGGAAGGACTTCTTAGAAAACTGTAATTATGTCTTCAAATACAAGACATGGTAATGGTATAAACCTCTGATGTCATATCTATTACAAATCAGCAATATGGGAAGTATGCATGAAGGTAAAACCACTCCATAACTCCGGCATCAACTCACTCAGTTTTCACAGACAGCCGTAAAACTTGTGGACTTGCTATGTACCTTTCATTAAATTAGAGCACATGCAGTTAGTAGAAACTGACAGTGACTTACAACACTGTGATGTTTCTAAAATTGAAATGCCAAAATTTCAGTGAATGTGATAAAAATTACGGGCATTTGTAAAACAGTTATATGGCTGAAAAGTGACAACACCTGACACCTTCTGCTAGAGACTTTTATGTTACTATTGAATTAAAACAACACCAGCTCAGGTTTTCACATTATACACTCACAATGCATTCTGCATGATTCAGACAACCTGAGTCACTGTCAGTCTGAACATTCTAACAGCCTTTTTTAGCCTACAATGGTAGTTTTCTTGAATACAAACATATAAGTATGATGAACAGTACTTTGTGGATAACAAAACAATGACCAACAGGCAGACATGACTGTAAATGACTTTCTGCTTATTGTTCTAAATGTGACTCAGCAGATCTCAATGACCAGCCCAGTTATACCAAACTATTTGTGGAGAATGCAGGGAACTTGAAGTATTTTGTTTTAATTGAACATCTCTTGACAGACATCAGCAGCTTTGAGATATGAAGATAAAACCAAAGGCTTTGTTTCTGTGATCACGTGTATCGCCGCAGTAAAATAAACTTCCACACTATATTAACAATAATACTGTAAACGTCTCTGTTCCACTGCATGCCATATAACTCATATTTTTTTAATCTGCATAACCATCAGTAGCTCCAATTTTAGACACAGAAAAACGAGTAGTACGCTTAATGAGGTTTTGTATTTACGTTTCTCAATAAACTAACAACGGTGACACAGACAAGCGACTAAACTAATATTTATTAAACAAGGCCAGAACACAACAATTACGCATGTTCTTCCAGAGTAATCACAAATTACAGATCCAAAATGTCATTTGGGAGACTTCTGCTTCAGCTGAACTACCTTATATCATCACATATTTTACCTTCCGCAACCACTATGAGCAGGAATATATCAATAATCTTTGTTATAACCATTCTCCCATATCATTAAAGAACAGTCGAAGAAATCGCAAAATCCACCATGCTTGTTTATGAAGTATGACACTTCGCCAGTGCTGGCTTATTGGACGATCCTGACCTGCTGCCAAAATCGCATCCACCCAGTTTTGTTGGTCACAATGATGGATTTATCGAGTTGGGCCTTTGTTTGCTAGTGCTGACATCTTCAGTATGTTGACAGACTGTGTGGCGCCAAATTCATATTATTTCCCAGCAAGAGTTCTCCAGAACTCATATATTGTCGGCGGCGCCAAGACCGCGATTAAGTATTTAAGTGACATGGTGTCTCAATAATATGACCTATTTTTTAGTTAAAAATAACTTATTTCACGTATTTTGAAAACACGGTCCACAAGTTCTTTTTTGAAGACCACACAAACAGCAAGATACAATCAATCCAGCAAGCTTAAACACCCCAACACACGGAATACTGTGATTTCGGAATGAACAATGTTCACAGGCATTTCACAACCTACAATCACGAAGGGATATAAATAAAAAGACCAGAGTCAGGTTTCAAAACTTTTCTTACAAGGCTTCCTAAAACTTAACATCACTGGGGGACTGCAGTCCAACTCCACCAAATGAGCTACTAGTATCTTCCCAGGACACCACAAGCTGGTCTCTAAAATGCACTGACAAAATCCCTAGCATGCCAGATTCTGGTCTCTATGTATTTGCTTAGTAGCAATTTAAATGCCCATGCTAAGCCAGAAAATCACAGGCTGTCAATCCATCTCCTAAAGGTTAAACTTTTCCTAACATAAAGGAATATAAATTTATGTACAATTCCAACTAAACGTACATTTGTACACTGTTCATAGGCCAGCATAAAGTACAATAAACTGGAATCACAAGGGCTGCTTGGAATATGACAAAAAACACATGAACTCATGAAATATTTCAGTTATAAAGACAACATATAGACTGGGAATGAGATCTGCAGCTCTATTTTCCATTCACAGTCCATTCAATAACTAAAAAGGAAAGCGCTCTTCAAAACAGATGACGTACAAATTTTCCAATACAAATAAGTTTCACAAAATAATTTTTCACCTTCAAACCTCACTTCCATGTCTTCTAAAAATTACAAGTACAACCCACTTAGACTCCTTTCTGTGGATTATATCTGCCTTCATTACAAGGGACAACTGCACCCAAATACAAAATGAATGTCTGCAGAAGCGCCCACTTCTCCACTGATTTGAATCTTAATTCTTTTAACTTTTTCAAATTTTTTACATTGGTACTTTTATGAACTAGTTCTTTAAAATAGAAACACAATTACTTAGTTATCAAGGTTGTCCCGCCTATGCTTTAGATACTCAACAATATAAAACCATATGAAGACGAAACATCCATTTCCACATGAACCGTGTACACTGTCTTTTATTCTTGTATTTTAAGGGTTTCAGTGTGATTATTAACCTTTTGACGCCTAACGACGACTATAGTGGTCGTACCACACCGCTAACCTCTAAATGTCGCATTTTATATATTTATTCAACAAATAGAGGTACTGAATATTTTAAACATGGTATATACTCTCCGTTTTTTCCTCTTCAAAATGCAGTTTGTTTCATAAATCTAACGTATTTGGTTCCTGTATTATTCAAATTTTATATACAGTGTGTGCTAAAATTAAAAAAATTATTCCGGCGCCAAAAGGTTAATGATGGTAGCTATGAAAATGTCTTTAGGTACAGGAGGAGGCAAGTTGATGAATTCTTTGCTACTTCTTTATGTACAGGAAAGATGTTGTGGACTGTTTGTTGGACAGCAGTGAAATTACCAACAATTCTCTGAGAAATCACTAATAAAACAGGCTACACAGAAAACATTACTTTCTTTTTAAACTACGGAAACGTAAGTTTGTCCCTTTTCATGTTGGTACACATGTAATTATCATTCTGAAATTTCATTATATTCATGACTTTGACATGGTAACATTGCATCGTACTTATATTGAGCAACCAATTAATGGAATGTGGTACTATATAGCTATCATACAATGAATAAAAGTCATATGTTAACATTAATAAGAATTTTATCATTTAACAGAATACAAATATGGATTCTGACATAATACTCATGATATAATCATGAAATGTACAATATAGCATTTTAATATATGTCTTGAATACATGCAACAACAACAACATGGTAACATTTCATCTGACATTTAACCCAGCTTTACAATAAAGTTAATATATAGAGATGGACACAAACTGAAGTTTTACAATCTGCCTGATCTTGAACAAACCATCACACGATAGAGATGGCAGACACAGGCAGTTAAAGCTGCGCTGCCCTTGTAGCAAATCACTTTATAAAATAAAACCTTATGTCCCTCGTCATCATGTGGCACTGCCCAACTAGATGTACTTGTAACATAAAATTCAGATTTTAAAAAAATCACACTTTTTTTTTGTGCTGGGATCTGTATGAAATCCTGCCATACATTCTGCTGAACTACTGCAATAAAGCACATTACACAAGACGATTGAGAAATACGTATAAAAATAAAGATACCATGTAACATCCAAAATCTCCCATGAGCACTTTAACTACAACTGTAAAGTGCACACAGCAATTGACAAAAATCATTCAGAGGCTTATTCACTATCTTTTCATATCTCTTCATGCTTCTGACTCCTACACTATGCTAATGTGGGAAACTGCCTAATTGTGAGCAATATGTTCCATCATTCAAATCACATTGCTTCACTAATACACACAAGATCTTACTTTCTTAAACCCTGTTCATTTCTGATACTGGCAGAAACATAATCAGTCTCAGCAGTGTTACTGCTTTCAAGAACTACATGCTAGACATGTTTCATGCCTACAGGAAGGTACCATATTTATGAAGTCCCAGCACAACCACTGCAAAACAAACACAGACTTAGAAGTATGGTAATATCATCATCAGACAAGTCATTCCCTTACGGCGTTAGTGTTATACCTTCTTCCCCGTGGATAGTACGCACAATCATAAGAGATGGCGATGGATTCATACTTAATGTTTACTAGTTAGGCTCCGTTACTTTGTTTCCACACTTACGAGGTCTGTTAGAAAAGTATCCGACCGTATTTTTTTATGCGAACACCTGATGGATTATAATCTAGCGCGCTTGCATGAGCCGACCTTGAACCTTAGTGCGCATGCGTGAATTTTT